>WNFT01013646.1_pt1 | contig 17240 bp, 12 predicted proteins | sample 5400191 | NCBI WGS metagenome assembly WNFT01 (sample SAMN13153359, study PRJNA577476) | soil metagenome | isolation source: 80 cm saprolite under Madrone tree | place: USA:California | collected 2016-06-14 | reverse complement strand
GACGATGCCGGTCCGCACCGTCCGCGGCGCCTCGGCGAGCAGCTCGTGCGCGGCCAGCGCGAAGGCGTCGAGCTGGGCCGCATACCGGGCCGTGTCGCGCGCCTGCGAGAGTTTGTAGTCGACGACGGTCACCTCGTCCTCGACGAGCAGCGCATCGATCTGCCCCCGCACCAGCACCTCCGGCGCTCCCGGGCGCGACAACCGCAGCGTGAACGGCTCTTCGCGCCGGAGGCGGCCTGGCTTCGCCGCGGCCATCCGCTGGCCGAGGGGCGAGTCGAGAAAAGCGCACGCCGCGTCCACCACCTCGGCATGCGCCGCGGGATCCTCGCCCTCCAGCGCCAGCACGCGCAGAAGCTCCTCGCGCCGCCGCGCCGGATCGAGCCGCAGCGGCGCGAGCTCCAGCAGCCTGTGCGCCAGCGTTCCCAGCGCGGTAGCGGGGCTGTCGGACTCGCCGAGAGGATCGGGCAGCGGATGCTCCGGGTCCGGCCGCTCTTCCAGCCGCAGCTCGTGCAGGAGCCGGTACCTGCGCGCGCACACGGCCGCGTCCGCGAGCTGCGTCACCGGCGCCGAGATGAACACAGGTGCCGGCGGCACGGGGGGAGTCAGTCGAGCGACGTCGCCGTGCTCCGCCGGCTCGAGCGCCTCCAGCGCCGAAGGGTCGACCGGCGCTTCCGCCCGCGCGAGCTCCGGCGCCACACCCGGGTCGCGAACGATCCTCAGTAGCCCCCGCTCCACGGCTTCCGGCGCCACCTGGTCGATCCAGGACCGCCAGGATTCGTCCTTCCGCGCCGCGCGTCCGGAGAGCACGACGAAGTCGCGGGCGCGCGTCACCGCCACGTAGAACAGCCGCCGCATCTGCGCCAGCTCCCGCGCCCGCCGGCGCGCGTCGATGGCCGCTCCGTGCTTGCCCCAGCGCCGCTTGCCGTCCACTCCGCGGGCCTTCAGCGCCAGCCCGAGATCGGGATCCAGCAGCACGCGCTCGCCCCCCGGGTTGTACGAGGGCGCGGCGCACTCGGGAACGAAGACCACCGGGAACTCCAGCCCCTTCGCGGCGTGCACGGTGAGAAGCCGGACCGCGTGCGGGTCGCGCTCCTCGACCACCGGCGCGTCCGGCTCCCGCGCCTCCTCGTCCGCGAGCTGGCGCAGCTCGCCGAGCAGCGCACGGACGCTCTCGCCGCGGAGCTCCGCTTCCCGCGCCAGGGCGAGCAGCTTCTCCACGTTGGCGGCCGCCTGTTCGCCGTGAAGACCGCCGGCGCAGGCAGCCACGTAGTCGGTCTCGGCGATCGCCGCTTCCAGGAGCGTCGCGGGACCGAGCCGGTCCACCTCCCGCCGCAGCCCGTGCAACAGGCCGCGGAGCCGCTCCAGCGCCAGCGCGTCGTCGGGGGCGAGGTCGGTCGCGTCGTCCAGAGACCAGCGCCGCTGGGCGAGCAAGACCAGCGCGTCGTCCGAGAGCGGCCCGAAGGGCGAACGCAAGAAAGCAGCGAGCGCGAGGGTGTCGTCCGGATCCACGGCCGCCGCGAGGAGCGCCACCAGGTCCATCACCTCGCGGGTGCCGTGGAAACCGCGCCCCTTGTAGACCAGGTGCGGGATCCGCCGGCGCAGGAGCGCGCGCCGGAACGTTTCCAGATTCGTGAACTTGCGGAACAGCACGGCGAGGTCCCCGCCGCGGACGGGCCTCGGCGTGCCGGCGTCGTCGTACACCCGCTCCGGCGCGCCGGGAGCGAGCAGGGCGGCGATGCGGCGAGCCACGAGCTCCGCCTCGGCTTCGACGCCGACACCAGGAACGTCGATCAGCTCGGCGCACGCGCCCGCGGGACCCGGTGGGCGGAAGGCGGTGAGCGCGTCGTCGGGAGAGAACGGGGTGTGGAACGGCTCGCTGCCCTGGGCGAGCGCGCGCGAGAAGAGGAGATTCGCCAGCTCGACCAGCGCCGGCCGCGAACGGCGGGACTCGCCGAGCACCCTCCGCTGCGCGCCGCCCGAGAGCAGCCGGTCGGCGTACGCCTGCGCGGAGGCGACGTCCGCGCCTCGGAACTCGTAGATCGATTGCTTGCGGTCGCCGACCACCACCACCGGCCGGTCTCCGGCGAGCTGCTCGAGGATCTCGATCTGCGCGCGGCTGGTGTCCTGGAACTCGTCCACCAGCAGCGCTCCCACCCGTTCGCGCTCGGCCGAGCGGGCGGCGGCGTCACCGGCGAGCAGCCCGCGGCAGAGGCGGGTGAGATCGTCGAAGTCCAGCGCCCCCCGCCGCGCCTTCAGCTCGCGATGGCGCTGGGCGGCGTCCTCGGCCAGCGCCACCAGATCGCCCGCCAGTGCTGCGCCGCGTAGGCCCGCATCGGCGTCGAGCAGCGCCTCGAACGCCTCCTTCGCCGCGGAGATGACTTCCTTCTGTCTCCCCTGCGACTTCAGCTGCAGCGGAGAGCAGCGGCGCACTTCGCGCCAGGCCCGGGCGAGCTGGCCGGGCGCGTAGGCATCGAGCGCCGGGCCGGGAAGCGGCGGCGCGTCCTGCCCATCCTCCAGGAGCGTCGCGCGCAGGGTCCCGATGGCGCGCTCGAGCTGCCGGCGCGCGCGCGCATCGTCCTCCAACGCGGCTCGAGGGTCGCCGGCGAGCCGCAGGGCGTCCGCGCCGGATTCGCCGAGCTTGCCGAGCAGCGAGACGAGCTCGTCGGCGAGCCCGCTTCCGAACTTGCCCGCCGTACGCAACCCCATCTCCGCGCACAGCCTGCGGGCCGCTTCCCGCAGCGGCGCGCCCGACGCTCCCTCGAGCGCGCGCAGCGCCGTGGTCTCGCACGCCTCCCGCAGCAGCCGGCGGCCCTGGGACTCGTCGAGGACCGCGAAGCCCGGATCGATCCCGGCGGCCGCCGCGTGCCGGCGGAGGATCTGCCCGCAGAGGGAGTGGATGGTGCCGATCTGCGCCAGCCCGAGATCGCGGCGGACGCGACGCCACGCAGAGTCTCCCCCGGACTCAGCGAGATCGTCGACGCGGGCCCGGATGCGCCCCTTCAGCTCGGCCGCCGCTTTCTCCGTGAACGTGACCGCCCAGAGCCGCGCCGGCGGCAGCGGGTCCTCCTGCCCGAGGAGATCGAGGCAGACCGAGACGAGGTTGTACGTCTTTCCCGTCCCCGCTCCGGCCTGGATGACGGCGCTGCCGCGCTCAGGCACGGGACACCTCGCCGCCGTTCTCTTCCGGATCGGTGGGCAGCGCCACCAGGCGGCAGGCCGGCTTCAGCTCGCAGTAGTCGCAGCTGAGCGGCCGGACCTCGAACCGGCCGGCCCGCATCTTCGCCACCCGCTCCTGCACCGCATCGGCGAGCGGAAGCGAGTCGGGATCGATTCCGCTCTCCCGCAGCGTCCGCGTCAGCCGGGCGTCTCGCAGGGAGAGGAACGCCGCGTCCACGCGCGCCCCCGGCTCCCGCCTGCGCATCATCTCCGCGTAGAGCGCCAGCTGGAACTCCGGCGCCAGCAGCGATTCCTTGCGCAGCTTGGGAGACAGCGAAGCCCGGCTCCCTGACTTGTAGTCGAGCACCAGCAGCGTGCCGTCCGGCAGCCGGTCGATGCGGTCGACGATCCCCCGGACGTGCACGTCGCCGACCCGCAGCGCGGGCCAGGACTCTGGATCGTCGAACCCGAAGCGGCGCTCCAGCTCGAGCGGCTGCGCCCCCTGATCGGCCTCGATCACGGCGACCAGGATCTCGAGCAGCTCGGCCCGCTTCAGCTCCCAGAGCGCCCGGTGGCCGACGTGCTCCTCTTGCGCGAAGGCGTCCATCTCCTGGGCGGCCACCTCGCGCAAAAGCGCGATCTCCTCGGGGACGCCGCGGAGCGGGAGCCGCCGCTCGTCGCGCAGCCGGCGGAAGAACCGCTCCAGGCACCGGTGGAGAAGCACTCCCCGCTCGCGCGGACCCAGCTCCGCGTCGTCGCGCTCGTCGACTTCCAGGCGCAACAGGCGTTTGCCCAGCGTGCGGAATGCGCAGATGGCGTGGTCCTCGAGTTGGTGGGCGGAGACCGGCGCTTCGGCGCCGAACGCGAAAGCGGGGGCGGCCGCCCGCAGCGCGGCGCCCGAGAGCTGGCCGGAGAATCGAGCCGGCGGGATCTCGCCGATGAAGACCCGCACCCGTTCGCGCTCCGCGGCCGCGGCACGCGCGACGCGCCGGAACCGGTCGCTGGTGGACGATGCGCGGAGCGCCGACGCCAACCGCCGGGCCTCGGTGACATCGGCGCTGGGGGTGATGCGCCAGGCAGGCTCCGCGAACGCATCCAGAGCGGCGCGCGCCATCAGCTCCGGCGTGGCAGCGCAGTCGGCGGCCGCGGGGATGGAGGCCAGAGGCACCTCCTCCGGCTCCTGGCCCAGCGCGCGACAGGACTCGTCGGCGAACGGGGAGCGCAACAACTCCCGCCCTTGGCGATCGGCTCTTCCGCCTGGCGCGAGGGAAGCAGCTCCTGCGCGGCGGAATCCGGCGGGACGCGGAACACGGACCGCCGGGCCGCCCGGTTCACCGACCGCCGCTCTTCGTCCGAGAGCAGCGGATCGGGCGAGGGCCGCGCGGGAAGCTCGCCGTCCACCAGCCCGACCACGAACAGGTGCTGGAAGCTCCGTCCGGGCAGCTCGCGCAGGTCGAGCACCTGGACCGCTCCGCCGCGCGCGCCGCCCGGGGGCAGCGACGCGTCCGCCAACGAATCCGCGAGCATCTGGGCGAACTCGGCCCGCGACAGCCGGGGCTCTCCCAGCTGAGCGGCCGCGCGCGAAAGGCCGACGCAGGCTTGCTCCAGCGCGCGCGCCGCGGCCTGGTCCCTGGCCAATGCCAGCGCCACGGCCCGCTCCAGCGACGGCCCTGCCTCGGACGCCTCGGGCGCGCGAAGGCGCCGCCAGAGCCCCCAGCGGCCGAGCAGCTCGAGCAAGGCGGCCCCGTGCTCGCGCAGCGTTCCTTGCGTTGGAAGCCGGCGCAGGGCCGCGAGGGCGCGCTGCACCCGGCGCCCGGTTTCCTCGACGTGGGCCGCATCCTTCTCCTTGCGGGCGAGCCGCTGCGCCAGCGAGGCGAGAGCGGCCGCGTATCCTCCGGAGGTGGCCTCGTCGCGCACGTGCGCCTCGCGCAGCACGCGCGCCAGCGCTTGCGGCGGCAGCCGGTCGCCGTCCTCCCCCATCCACAGCAGCCGCGAAGAGAGCAGGGCGATCATCTGCTCGCGGGGAAAGTCACCGTCCGCCAGCTCCAGGAGGCCCAGTGCGAGGCGGACCGGGGCGGCGGGCAGGGCCGGCCTCCCCCGGCGCTCCCGCCAGGGCACGCCCACGCGGTCGAGGGCCGCCCCGATCTCCTCGGCCACGCCGCCGGCGAGGGTGCGCGCCGCGACCGCCATGGAGTCCGCGGCAGTCCCGGACCGGATCAGGGCGGCGCAGCGGCGCGCCACCTCTCGCGCCTGCGCCGCGGGAGAGGCGGTGGACACCAGCGCAACCGGACCTCGCACCGCTTCGCCCTCGGCCGCGAACAGGCGCCCGAGGAACGGCGCGAGCGCCGGCGACGCCTCCGCCGGGTCGTACAGCTCCAGCTCCGGCGCGGGATCCGCCATCCTCTCGATGGCACGGAGGGTGGGCTCGAGCGCCTCGTTCAGCTCCGGCCGCCCCGCCGGCCAGGGCAAGCGGAGGCGGACGCGCAGCCGGCCCGCCAGCGCCGCCGCGAGGCGGAGGCGCAGCGGCGTCCAGTCGAGGATCCCCTCCAGCTCCAGCTCGCCGGCGGAAGCGAGCTGCGCGGGCAGTCCGCCTCCCCGCTCGAGGTGCTCGACGGCCAGCAGCAGCGCCTCATGCGGGTCGGCGAGACCGGCGCGGCGCAGCATCTCGCGCGCGGCCAGCAGGGTGCGCCCCAGGGCGATGGCGCGCTCCGGCGCGTCCAGGGCCGCCAGGTCGCCGGGAGGCAGGAGGCCATGGCCCAGGACCGAGAGGAGATCCCCGAGCGCGCGCGCGTATCCGGCCTGGTTCCGGATCCCGAAGTACGGCCCGGGCGAATGGTTCCGCGCCGCCTCGCGCAGCGCGAGTCGAAGGGCGAAACGGGAGGCGACTTGCGGGCACGCTCCCGCCTGCTGCGCCTCGCGCACCAGCCCGCGCTCCAGGTCGGCGAGGCTGCACGCCACCCGGCCGGCGACGAGGCCGCGCTGCCGCGCCAGCCGGACCAGGCGCTCCTCCACCCGGGCGGCGTCGGGAAGCACCGCGACCGACGGCCCGCGTCGCGGGGTCAGCGCGAAGCTGAGCTGGCTCGGCATCCGCCCCTCATACCCGAGGGGGCCGACATGCGTCGCTTACTTCTTGTCGGCCGCGGGCACGACCTGGACGTCGGTGGGAGCTGGCGCCGGGGGAGCCGTCCTCTTCTGCGGGGGTCGCACGCTGGCCATTCCCCACAACGCCCGGCGCGCGTCGCTGAAGTTCTTGGCGATGCGCGGGGAAGTGTCGGACGGAACTTCCGCCCAGGGCTGCATGGCGACCGCGCGCTTGAACTGGTCGGATGCGTCGCTCAGCTTGCCCGTCTCCGAATAGATCAGGCCCCGGTAGATGAGCACCTGGACCATCTGGTCCTGGCTGTCCTTGGCGTCCACCTCCGCGAGCTGCAGCTCCGCCAGCGCGGCGTCGAGGTCGAGCTTCTGGTACAGCCGCATCGCCGCGGTGAGGTGCGCGTTGCCGGAGATGTCCTTCACCGTGACGGCCCCGGGGCCCTCTTCGGCGGCGACGGCCGAGAACGAGATCAGGAGCACGGCGGAAAGGAAGGTGCGCATGGCCGCAAGGCTAGCAGGCGGTGGCGCGGCAAGCGAAAAAAGGGAAGTGGCCGCGGGCAGGGGGTCGCTGTAAGGTCGCGCCATGTCTCTGAAAGCACGCGGCGGGGTCCTCGTCCTGCTGCTCGTCGCCCTGGGGTGCGACAAGCTGCGCACCTTGCCCGGATTCGAGCCGGCGCCCAGCCCCCCGCCGCCTACCGCGGCGGTCCTGATGGGGCCGTGGCTGCTCGACCCCCTTCCGGGGCAGGTGACGGTGGCCTGGACCACCCGGGATGCCTCCGTAGGCAGGGTCTGGTACGGCACCCGCGAGCCCGATCACCTGGCCATCGAAGAGGGCCAGCCGGTCAAGGAGCATCGGGTGGTGTTGCGGCCGCTCGAGCCAGCGACGCAGTACCGGTACCGCGTGGAGGGGGGCGACGAGACCACTTGGTTCACCAGCGCGCCCAAGCCGGGCGAGGGCCCCATCCAGGCGCTGATCTACGGCGTCAATCGCACCAACAACGGGGACCACGCCTTGGTCGCGCGCGCGGCCGCCGCCGAGCGCCCGCAGATCCTGCTCCACACCGGCGACATGGTGGTGAACGCGGCCGAAGAGCCCCTCTGGCAGGTCTGGTTCCGCGAGGAACACGATCTCCTCATCCACGCGCCCATCGTCCCCGCGGCCGGGAAGCACGAGCTCACGGACGACGGCGCGGCGTACGCCCGATTCTTCCAGCGCAACCGCCGCCCGCGATACGGGTCGCTCGATTACGGCCCGTTGCACGTGGTCACCCTCGACTCCTGGGAGACGCCGGCCGGGATCTCCCCGGCGCAGAAGGCCTGGCTCGAGGAGGACCTGCGCGGCGTTCCGGCCGATCGCCATGTCTGGGTGGTCGCGCACCGGGGGCCCTTCTCCCATCCGCTGGAGTCGGCCGACGAGGACGCAGGAGCGGGCGAGGTGAAAGCCGCCATCCTCTCGGCCCATCGCATCCATCCCATCGAGGCGGTTTTTTCCGGCCAGCGTCCGTTCTACGAGCGCGGGGAGGTCGAGGGCATCCGGTACTTCGTCCTCGGCGGTGGCGGCGCGCCGCTCGAGGAACCCGATCGGTCGGCGTCCGGCGTCCAGTCGGCGGCGCACGTCCTCTCCTTCGCCACCGTGCAGGTCTGCGGATGCCACTCGGCGGGCAGGGTGAAGGACATCGCCGGAAAGGTCCTGGACGCGTTCACGCTGTCGGACTGCCAGACGCCTTGCGGCGTCCCGGGCTGGGCGGCGTCGGTGGCCGCGGCGTCGGTGATCTCGGCGCCGGACACCGCGGGCAAGGAGGAGTCGCGGCGGTCGAAGCGCCGATCGCGCAAGCAGCGGCGCGGCAGCTCCGAGCGCACGGGGTCCTCCGCGGAGGACCCGGGCCGATGAGGATCACCGACATGCTCCGCTTCGCGGCGGAGCGCGGGGAGCCGGTCTTCTCCTTCGAGTTCTTCCCGCCGCGGAACGACGCGGGGGTGGCCTCGCTCTTCGAGTCGCTGCGCGCGCTGCGCCCGCTGGCGCCGTCGTTCGTCAGCGTTACCTGGGGCGCGGGCGGGTCCTCCCGCGGACGCACCCTGGAGATGGTGACGCGGATCAAGCGCGAGACCGAGATCGAGGCGATGGCCCACCTCACCTGCGTGGGCGCCTCGCAAAAGGAGCTCGAGGACCAGCTGGCGGTGATCTGCGACGCCGGCATCACCAACGTGCTGGCCCTGCGCGGGGACCCGCCGCGCGGGCAGCGCGAGTTCATCGTCCATCCCGACGGGCTGGCGCACGCCAGCGACCTGGCGCGGGTGGCCCGCGAGGTCGCCTCCCGCCGCGGCGTCCAGCTCTGCATCGGCGGCGCCTGCTATCCCGAAGGGCACCCGGAGACGCGCGACCTGGCGCAGGACCTGCGGAACTGCAAGGCCAAGGTGGAAGCGGGAGCGGACTTCCTCATCACCCAGCTCTTCTTCGACAACCGGAAGTACTTCGAGTTCCTCGGACGGGCGCGGGCGGCCGGGATCGACGTGCCCATCCTTCCCGGGATCATGCCCATCACCAACGTGGACCAGATCGAGCGCTTCACCAAGCTCTGCGGCGCCCACATCCCCGCCGGCCTCTCCGCCGCCCTGCGCGCGCGCCGCGACGATCCGGACGCCGCGCTCCAGCTGGGAGTGGCGTACGCCACCCTGCAATGCGCCGATCTGCTGAAGGGCGGGGCGCCCGGGATCCACTTCTACACGCTGAACCGCAGCACCGCGACGCGCGCCATCCTGGCGGCGCTCCGGGCCCAGGAGCCCTGGCGCGAGGCCTGAGTCCCGCCCTTGCAACTGAAACAAAAACCAGTTATCTTTCAACTGAAAGGAGCCCCCGCCCTTGCGCGCCAGCCCGCGGAAGCAAGCCGATCCCGCCGCCGTCCTCGCCAAGGCGCTGGTGCGCGCCGCCCGGGCGTTCGCGCTCTCGCAGGCCGAAGCCTCCGAAATCCTGGGGACCAGCGCCGCCAGCATCTCCCGCACCTTCGCGGGAGAGCGCGACGTCGATCCCGATTCCGCCGAGGGCAGGCACGCGCTGCTCCTCCTGCGCGTCTTCCGCAGCCTCGACGCGCTGGTGGGCGGCGACGGGGAGAAAGCCCGCCTCTGGCTGCGCGCGGACAACCGGCACCTGGGCGCGCCGCCGCTGCAGCTCCTCGGCAAGACGCAAGGGCTGGTGCATGTCGCCGAGTATCTGGACGCGATGCGCGGGACCCTCTGAGCTCCGGCGCCTGGCCGGGCGGTTCCGGCGGGTGGTGGAGGCGCAGTTCCGCAACTCCACCCGCAAGCTGGTCGACTCGGACGAGGAGCAGCGCGTGCTCGAGGAGCTCCTCGACGCCCGGGCGAAGCTGCCGGTGCCCGCCGGCTTCGAGCGGCTGCACTACCTGCTCTACACGCCGTTCCGCCATCCCCCGCTCCGGCACGGATCGCGCTTCGGCACCCACCGCGAGCGCGGGATCCTCTACGCGTCTCGCGATCTATCCACCGCGTTCGCCGAGGTGGCGTACTACCGGCTCTTGTTCCTGGAGGGGACGGTGGCGGCGCTCGCGCCGCTGCTGGTGGAGCTGACCGCGTTCTCCTTCCGCATCGCGGCGACCCGCGGCGTCGATCTCACCCGGCCGCCGTTTCCTGCCTCTACCTCTCCGCCCGGGCGACGGGCGGCGGCGTGAACCTGGCCGTCTTCGACGATGTCTTCCGCCCGCCGCGCCCGCTCGACGAGGCGCGTTGGACGTGCGCCGCCTCCCGCGAGCGCGTCGAGTTTCGCGCCCAGCGGCTGACCGGAGAGGAGGACGAGCGGTTCCGGTACGAGCGGGCGCAGTTCCTGGTGGACGGCCGGCTGCCGGCCCCCGCCCCTTGAGGACAAGTGTCCTGTATCGACGTTTTTTCGTAGGATTCCCTTTACGTTAGCGGGCAGCCCCGTACTGTTGCCGGCCCGCGTCGGATGGGAGAGCCATGACCGAAATCCTCCAGCAGGGCACGCGTTTCCCAGGCCCGCCGATCGGGCCGCAAGTGGTGGACTCGCCTCCCGGCCAGCACCTCGTCCAGTTCTACGATGACGATCAGATCCTGGCGGCCGCGGTCGCGGAGTTCCTCGCCAAGGGACTGGAAGCGAGGGAGGCTTTGCTGGTCGTGGCCACTCCCGGCCACGTGGAGATGATCGAGGACACGCTGTCCGAACGGGGATTGGATCTGTCCGGCGCCCGGGCGAACGGGCAGCTGACGGTCCTCGACGCGGCCGACGCCCTCGACCAGTTCTTCGACGGAGAAGAGCCGGACTGGGACCGCTTCCTGGCGGAGATCGGCGGGGCGGCCGCGCGGAGCATCGTCGCCTCGCCCAGCGGCCGCGTGCGCGCCTACGGCGAGATGGTCGACCTGCTCTGCCGCAGGGGCCTGTACCGGGCGGCCTTGCAGCTGGAGGAGTTCTGGAACCGCCTGCAGGGCCAGTACCCGCTTTCGCTGCTCTGCGCCTACGTGATGGGGAGCTTCTTCAGCGAGTCGCAGTCGGCGGATTTCCGCCAGGTCTGCGAGAGGCACGATCAGGTCTTCCCCGCCAACGAGCCGCGGATGGACCCGGAAGCCCAGCTGCGCCAGATCTCCCTGCTGCAGCAGCGCGCGCTCGCTTTGGAGACCGAGCTCTTGCGGCGGAAGGAGAGGGAAGAGGCGCTGCGGATCGCCCGGCAGCAGGCGGAGGCGGCCAGCCGGGCGAAGGACGAGTTCCTGGCGATGCTCGGCCATGAGCTGCGCAATCCTCTCTCGCCCATCCTCACCGCGCTGGAGCTGATCAAGCTGCGGGGCGACGGCCAGATGACCCGCGAGCACGCGATCGTCGAGCGCCAGGCCCGCCACCTGGTCCGCCTGGTCGACGACCTCCTCGACGTGTCGAGAGTGGCTCGCGGCCTGCTGGAGCTCCGGCGCCAGCGGGTGGACTTGCGCGACGTGCTCGCCAAGGCCATCGACATGGCCAGCCCGCTCCTGGAGGCGCGGCGCCACCACTTCGAGGTGCACGCTCCGCAGCGCGGGCTGGTGGTGCTGGAGGCCGACGAGGCACGGCTGGCGCAAGTGGTGGCGAACTTGCTGACCAACGCCGCCAAGTACACGCCGGTCGGCGGGCATGTCTCGGTGCGGGCGCGGCGCGCCGGAGCCCAACTGGTCCTCGAGGTCGCCGACGACGGCATCGGAATCGCGCCCGAGCTGATGCCGAACATCTTCGATCTCTTCGTGCAGGGCCGGCAGTCGATCGACCGCGGCGAAGGGGGCCTGGGCATCGGCCTCGCGCTGGTGCGCAGCCTGGTCCAGCTCCATGGAGGCACGGTCGCGGCCCAGAGCGGCGGGCCGGGGAAGGGCAGCACCTTCACCGTCCGCCTCCCCGCGACACAAGTGAACGACGCCCGCAGTCGCGCGGACTCCGGATCGCCGGTGACGGTCGCGCGGGCACGTCGCATCCTTCTCGTCGACGACAACGAGGACGCAGCCGCGATGCTGGCGGAGATCCTGGCGACCGCGGGCCACGAGGTGCGCACCGCGGGCGACGGTCCGACGGCGCTGCAATCGGCGTCGACCTTCCGTCCCGACCTCGCGGTCCTCGACATCGGGCTGCCGGCGATGGATGGCTACGAGCTGGCGGCGCGGCTCCGGGCGCAGGCGGGCGCCGCGGCGCCGATCCTGATCGCGCTCAGCGGCTACGGGCAGGAGTCGGACCGGGCCCGCAGTGAGGCGGCGGGGTTCGCGGTGCATCTAGTGAAGCCGATCGACGCCATGGAGCTGCTCTCGACCATCGAGGACCGCTTCCACTCCAGAGCGCCAAAAAAATAATTATTTTTTTCCGGGCTGGCGGAGCCGGCTGATCAGGGCAGCGAGAGCTGTGCCTTCGCCGCCTGGATGGTGTTCGCCAGCAGGTAGGCGATGGTCATCGGTCCCACTCCGCCCGGAACCGGCGTGATGGCGCGCGCCCGCTCGGCCGCTTTGGCGAACTCCACGTCGCCCACCAGCTTGCCGGCGGCGTTGCGGTTGATGCCGACGTCGATCACGGTGGCTCCGGGCTTCACCCAATCGCCCCGGATCATCTCCGCCTTGCCCACCGCCGCGATCACGACGTCGGCCGCGCCCACCACCGCGGCCAGGTCGGCGGTCCGCGAATGCGCCAGGGTGACGGTGGCATGTCGCTCGAGCAGCAGCATCGCCACCGGCTTGCCCACGATGTTCGACCGGCCCACCACCAGGGCGCGGGCGCCGCTGAGCGGCGTCTTCGCTTCGTCCAGCAGGCGCAGGATCCCCAGCGGAGTGCAGGGGCGCAGCCCCGGGCGTCCGGTGAACAGCGCGCCCGCGTTGAGCGGGCCGAAGCCGTCGACGTCCTTCTGCGGCGCCAGGGCGTCGAGGACGACGTCGGCGGAGATCTGCTTGGGCAACGGGAGCTGGACCAGCACGCCGTGGACGCGCGGGTCGGCGTTCAGCTTGTGGACCAGGGCGAGCAGATCGGCCTGCGACGTCGACTCGGGGAGGATGTGCTCGGACCCGGCCATGCCGGTCTCCTGGCACGCCTTCACCTTCCCGCGCACGTAGACCTCGCTGGCGGGATCGTTGCCGACGCGGATGAGCGCCAACCCCGGGGTCACGCCGGCTTTGGCCTGGATGTCCTTGACGGCCTGGGCGACGTCCGCCCGCACCTTGGCCGCCACCGCCTTCCCGTCGATGATCATCGGCGGCGCTTCTAGCACACACGTTTCATCGCCGACCGGCAAATGATCGCGCTCGGGAGTGGCCGCTGGGCCGCTTGCTCGGGCGAGCAAGTCCACAACTCAGTGGTTCTCCGCTTGACGCTCCGGCGCGCATCTGCGACGGACACGCGATGCGCGCCGCTCCGCGGGTGCTCATCGTCGAGGACTTCGCCGATTCGCGCGAGATGTACCTCGAGTTCCTCGCCGCCCAGGGGTTCGACGTGACCGGCGCGGAAGACGGCCTCGCCGCGCTGCGCATGATCGAAGCCAGCCCGTTCGACGCGGTGGTGCTCGACATCGCGCTGCCCAAGCTGGACGGTCTCTCGCTGCTGCGCCGGCTGCGGGCCGATCCGCGATTCGCGACGCTGCCCGTCCTGACGCTGTCCGCGAGCCTCGGCGTCGACTATCAGCAAGCCGCGCTGGAGGCCGGCGCCACCACGGCGCTGGAGAAGCCGTGCCTGCCGGAGGAGCTGCTGGCAGCGGTGAGCAAGGCGCTCGCGGACCGCCGCTGAGCATCCCAGACGCCCTTGGAAAATGTTTGCAATCGAACAGTCCGGGCGCTCCCTGCGCGCCTCGGCACCAGGGGCCTCTTGCGCGGTGTGGGGCATGGGACCACTTTCGGCGCGGAGGTGGGGTATGGCAGCCGTGTGGCCAGCGATCTGCGCCCTGGCGGCGATCGCGGCCGGAGCGCAACAGGCGCCTGGGACGGACGAGGCTCCGCAGATGCGGACCAAGGTGCTCCCGGGCCATGGGTACATCCGATACGAAGTGCTCCCCGGCGACGACGAGGTTCCGGCGGGCGAGCTGATCGTCCTCCACGAGGAACGACGCCTGCCGCCGCCGTCCGATACCACGGCCGCCGCTGACGAGCCCCCCCGAGCGCCGCCCCGCCGCGAGGACAAGGCTTGCGCGACCACCCGCGCCAAGCTGATCGCGCGCATCTACGAGGTGCAGGGCATCCAGGTGGAGCCGGAGTTCGCCGAGTGGCTGGAGAAGAACCTCGCCACCGGTATGGGCAGCACCCTCTCCGTCCAGCTGCTCGGCGGCGACCCGCTGCTCCTCAATACGATGAAGGCGGACGGCGTCGCGCGCGGCCTGGCCGAGGACCTGGCCCGCTGCGAGCGCGCGCACTCGCGCTGACCTCAGCGAGCCGCTGCCGTCCGGAGCCGCTCGGCTGCGCGCCGTCCCGCGTCGTCGTGGACGGCGCCGCGGAGCAGCTCGTCCAGCTTCTGGTCGAACCCGGCCGGCTTCTCCCGCTCTTCCTCCGCCGCCGCCCGCAGGGTGAACGGCTCTCCCCGGAGCTCCGATTCGACCTGGGCGCGCAGGGCCGCGCCCGACTTGACCACCGCGGGCCCGAGCCCGGCTTCCTCGGCCTTGCGCCCGAGCTCCACCGGCGAGAGATGAAGCGCGGTCAGGAGCGCGACCGTCGCCTCCGCCTCGTCGAGCAGCGCCTCGGCGCGGGCCACGTCGGCGCGCGACCCCAGCCCCCGCGGCCGTCTCTGCCCTGGCTCGTGGAACAGCGGCCGCTGCCGCAACAGCGCCTGCACCACGCCCTCCAGCGGCTCCTCCAGCACCGTCGCGCTCTGTGCCTGGGGAATCCGCGCCGTGGCGGCGACGGCGCGCGCCCGCGCTTGCAGGCGGTACGCCTCGCCCATGGCGGCCTGGAAGACGCCGCGGATCGGCGCGTCCGCGAGGAGCTGCGAAGCCCGCCGCACGTCTCCTCCGGAGAGGATCTCCAGGCCCAGCGAGAGCGTCGCGCGCGCTTGGGCGAGCTGCTCGCGGATCTCCTCCGGGTCGTCGAGCGGCACGCGGTTGGCGACCAGCGCGGAGTTCGCCGCGTACACGATCGCCTCTTCCGCCCGCTCCAGCTCCTCGCCGGAGAGCAGCTCCAGCGCCTCATCCAGGAGGGGGCGCGCGAGTGGGACCAGCGCCTGCGTCGATGGCGGCTCGAAGCGCTGCGCTTTCTGCTGCGCGGGCCGGGCGTAGAACGCGATCGCCTCCTCGAACTCCGGGACTCCGGCGTCGCGCAGCCGGGCATCGCGCCAGCGCCGGGCGGACTCCTCCAGCTCGGTGGGCACCTCCCAGCGGATGCTCTCGATCAGCCGGCCGGCGCCGAACGGATCCTGCTCGTACAGGTCCTCGATCAGCTTCCGCACCGAGGCGTACTCACCCGAGCCGGTGAGCTCCAGGAGGAAGCGCCCGTCCGGCGTGGAGAACGCCATGCCCGGATCCCGCGGCTGCGGCGGCTCCTCCTCGGTCAAGTCGTGGACGTGCAGCTCGCGCCGCAGCACCAGCGCCAGCAGCTCGATGTCCAAGGACCAGAGCTGCCGGCGGAACTTGTCCAGGTCGGCGTCGCCCTCCCGCGCCAGCCGCAGCCAGTGCAACACCTCGGGAGTGCGCGGCCCTTCCTCGGGGCCCCGCCAGGCGGCCATGTCGACCAGGTGGCGGAACTGCTCCGGCGTGGCCATCGCCACCAGCTCGGGCGCGTCGTCGGGACCGATGTCGACCAGCGCCAGGTAGAGATCTTGCGCCGGCAGGGCGGAGATCAGCTGCTCCGGGTCGGGGGCGGAGAGGATCAGATCCAGCTTCTGCTTGCCGCGGACGTTCTGCAGCGCCCGCCGCGTCGCGCGGACGTCGAGGACGGAGCTGCCGTTGCCCTCGGCCATCCCGGCCGCCTCAGGCTGCCTTCGTGACCTTGCCGGCCTTCAGGCAGCGGGTGCAGACGCGGATGTGCCGGTGCGCACCGTCCACCAGCGCGCGCACGCGCTGGAGGTTGGGGAGCGTCCGCTTCTTGGTCTTGTTGTTCGCGTGCGACACCTGGTTCCCCACCAAGGGGCCCTTGCCGCACAGATCGCACTTGAACGCCATTGAAAATGCCTCGTCCGAAAAGGAACGCGGCATTGTGCTCAAAAGACGGCCCGCGTCAAGGGATCTAGCCGCTGCCGCCGCAGGCGGCTTTGCGGCTACGCAGGAGCGCGGTTCATGCGTAGCCCCCGCCAAAGGGCGGTTCAGGTGGCGCTGACCGTCTTCCGGCCCGACAGCGCCAGCGCCTGGCCGGCTGCAGCCCGCCCCGCGAGGATCTGCCCTTCCAGGCCGAATCCGGGGTAGGTGGACGCAGAAGCGAAGAGGACGTGCTCGTCCGTCGCGGAGATGGGCCGGAGCCCGATAGGGTCGTTTCCCTCGGGTGCGCGCAGGATGGGATGCGGCTGGGCCGGGTTGACGTCCGCCGTCTGGTGCACGAGGTGCCGGTCGAAGAAGGGACAGATCGGCTCCAGGGTCGCGCGGATGCTGCTGAGGAGGCCGTCCGCGTCGGAGAACCCCGCGTCGGCCACCCTGGCGACGGTCAGTATCTTCTCGCCGGTGTTCTCGCCGCGGGCGCGGCGGGCGGGCAGGGTGGTGAGGAGCAGCGGCCCCATCGGGCTGCCCAGGAGCAGCGCCGCATCCTCCAGCGCCTGGGGCAGTCCCTCCGGCCGGACGATGTAATGCGCCAGCGTCACCTTCCGCTCCACCGGGAGCGCCGCCTCTTCCGCGATCTTCCGCTCGGAGCGGCCGCCCTCCTGGACCATGGCCGCGATCCGCTCGGCGGAGCAGGCGAGGACGACGCAGGCGGCGCGCACCTCGTTTCCCCCCAGCTGGAACACGACGCCCTTCTTCTCGATCCGCAGATGCTCCGCCGTGAGGTCGGGGATGAGGTCTCCTCCGGCGGCCGCGCACTTGTTGCGCAACAGCTCGGCGAGCTGGGCCTCGCCGGCGAAGACCCGCAGCGGCGAGCGCAGGACCGCCGCCGCCTCGCGGGCCAGCGACTCCGGGGCGAAGTCACCGGCCAGCGAGGTGACGAAGGGAGCGAGCGCGTGCAGGCACTCGCCGATCAGCCCTTCGGGAAGCTCCGGCGGGGGAGGGATGGTCTTGCGGACCCTTCGTCCCTCGAGGAACCCGCGCGGCGGCCAGGGCGGCGCGTCGCGGAGGAACTCGTCCCAGCCGCGGCCCAGCGTTTCCAGGCCGACCAGCGCCGCTTCCGCTTCGGCCGCTCCCGTCTCCGAGAGCTCGCGCCGCAGCTCGGTCCTGCGCTTCATCGGGTCGGCCGGCAGCGAGAGCCGCAGGCGGTCGGTGAGGATCTGGAACGAGCCCGGCCCGCCGCCCTGGCGCTGCAGGTCGGTGCCCAGGCCCGCCTCGTCCAGCGTCCCGACGGCTCCGGGGAGCTGGCGAAGCGGCGGCAGGATCGAGGGCGCCGCGGGGATCAGCCAGCCCTCGCTCTCGCGGGCC
>WNFT01002027.1_pt1 | contig 17242 bp, 18 predicted proteins | sample 5400191 | NCBI WGS metagenome assembly WNFT01 (sample SAMN13153359, study PRJNA577476) | soil metagenome | isolation source: 80 cm saprolite under Madrone tree | place: USA:California | collected 2016-06-14 | reverse complement strand
CGGTAGCCTGCTTCGAGGAAATTTCGCAGGACCGTCAGGTTCGGTTGCTCATCGTCGACGATCAGGATCCCCCCACTGCGGGTCTCCCCAACGCCGTGTAGCGCGATGAGCGAGCGAAGACTCTCGTCCAGCATCGCACACCAGCATCCCCCTCTAGGTGTAGTAAAGGCAACTTTTGATTCAGGCTTGGGCGGGATACGGGCCAGCGGGCCAGCCCTGGGGGCCAGTTCTTCGCACCCGCTGGTCAACAACGCAGTGCGTCAGATCACTGGATTTTGACGCCGCAGCGCGTCAGCGCGGCGGGCGCTCCGCAGTCGCCGCGTGCAGCGCGTCCTCCAGGGCGGCGATGCGCTCCCCGGCCTTCCGCAGCCTCCGGCAGAGCTCGCGCGCGATGTTCTGGTAGAGCAGCAGGTACGCCTTTGGATCCGTTTTGTAGAGCTTGTACAAATCGAGATTGGTCAGCTCGTACAGGACCGAGTCCTTCTCCGCCGTGCACGAGAACGGCCTCCGCTCCATCTCGATCAGTGAAGTGACCCCGAAGAAATCGCCGGGGCGCATCATGAGAAGACGCGCCTGCGACCCGTCGTGGCAATGGCGCTTCATGATCAGGGCGCCCGTTTGCACGATGTACATCGACTTGCCGTCGTCGCCTTCGGCGAAGAGGCACTCGCCGGCGGCGATGCGCTTTTCCTTGAGCATCGCGGCGACGGTCGCCACCACTTCGGGCATCAGCCCGCCGAAGAACGAAGTCCTGGCAAGGAAGGCCTGCAGCTCGGGGTCGGCCATCACCCCAAGCTTATCTCAGCGGTACGCCTCCAGGGGAGGGCAGGAGCAGACCAGGTTCTTGTCGCCGTACACGTGGTTCAGCCGCCCTACCGCCGGCCAGAACTTGCGCTCGCGCACCCAGGCCACGGGAAAAGCGGCGCGTTGGCGCGAGTAGGGGCGGTCCCAGGAGTCCGCCGTGAGCACCTCGGCGGTGTGCGGCGCGCCCTTGAGGACGTTCTTCTCCCGGTGCGTCTGTCCAGCCTCAATCTCGCGGATCTCCTCGCGAATTCCGATCATCGCCTCGCAGAACCGGTCCAGCTCCGCCTTGGGCTCGCTCTCGGTGGGCTCGATCATCAGGGTGCCGATCACCGGGAACGAGGTGGTCGGCGCGTGGAAGCCGTAGTCCATCAGGCGCTTCGCCACGTCGTCCACCTCGATGCCCGCGTCCCGCTTCACCTTGCGCAGATCGACGATGCACTCATGGGCGACGAACCCGTTCCTCCCCCGGTAGAGGACCGGGAAGTGCTCGTCCAGGCGCTTCGCGATGTAGTTGGCGTTCAGGATCGCGACCTTGGTGGCCTGGGTGAGCCCCGACGCCCCCATCATCTTGATGTAGGCCCAGGAGATGAGAAGGATGCTTGCGCTGCCCCAGGGCGCTGCCGAGATGGCCCCGATCGCTTTGTCCCCCCCGGTGCGCACCACCGGGTGACCCGGGAGGAAGGGCATGAGGTGCTTCGCCACGCAGATGGGGCCCATCCCCGGTCCGCCGCCGCCGTGCGGGATGCAGAAGGTCTTGTGCAGGTTGAGGTGGCAGACGTCGGGGCCGAAGTCGCCGGGGCGGCAGAGGCCGACCTGCGCGTTCATGTTGGCGCCGTCCATGTAGACCTGCCCGCCGTGGCGATGCACGATCTCGCAGATCCTGCGCACGTCCTCCTCGAACACGCCGTGCGTCGACGGGTACGTGATCATCAGGGCGGCCAGGTTCTTTCCGGATTGCGCCGCTTTCGCCTCGAGGTCCTTGACGTCGACGTTGCCGTTCTCGTCCGTCTTCACCACCACGATGCGGTAGTTCACCATCGCGGCGGAGGCGGGATTGGTTCCGTGCGCCGACTGCGGGATCAGGCAGACGTTGCGGTGCGACTCGCCGCGCGACTGGTGGTACGCCTTGATCACTTGCAGCCCCGCGTACTCGCCTTGCGCGCCGGAGTTCGGCTGCAGCGAGACGCCCGGAAAGCCGGTGATCTCCGCCAGCATCGCCTCCAGCTCCTGGAAGATCTGGGCGTACCCCGCCGCCTGGGACCGCGGAGCGAAGGGGTGCAGCCGGGAGAAGGCGGGCCAGGTGACGGGCAGCATTTCCGCGGTGGCGTTCAGCTTCATGGTGCAGGAGCCGAGCGGGATCATGCTGCGCGTCAGGGAGAGATCGCGGGACTCGAGCAGCCGCATGTAGCGCAGCATCTCGGTCTCGCTGTGGTGCGTGTTGAAGACGGGATGGGCGAGATATCCGCTCTGCCGCGCCAGCGCTCCCGGGATCCGGCTCTCCTCACCCTCCACGTCCGGCACCGTGCGCGTGCCCGCGAACGCGGCAAGGACGTCGCGCACGTCCTCCGCCGTGGTGGTCTCGTCCAGCGAGACGCCGATGGTGCCCGCATCGATGCGGCGGAGGTTCAGCTTCCCGGCCAGGGCGGCGGCGAGGACGGCGTCGGTCTTTGCCGGTTCGACCTGCACCGCGACCGTGTCGAAGAACTGATCGTGCCGGAGCTTGTACCCAAGCCGGACCAGCCCGCGCGCGAGGTGCACCGCGAGCCCGTGGACGTGCTGGGCAATGGCCTTGAGGCCCCTGGGCCCGTGGTAGACGGCGTACATCGAGGCGATGATCGCCAGCAGCGCCTGCGCCGTGCAGATGTTGCTGGTCGCCTTCTCCCGGCGGATGTGCTGCTCGCGGGTCTGCAGCGCCATGCGCAAGGCGGTATGGCCTTGCGCGTCCACGGAGACGCCGATGATCCGGCCGGGCATGTGGCGCACGTACTCGTTCCTGGTCGCGAAGTACGCCGCGTGCGGCCCGCCGTAGCCGAGCGGGACGCCGAACCGCTGCGTCGATCCCACCGCGCAGTCGGCGCCGAGCTCGCCCGGAGGCGTGAGCAGCGTAAGCCCGAGGATGTCGGTGGCCATCACCACCAGCGAGTCGTTGGAGTGCGCTTTCTCGATGAAGGGTCGCGGGTCGCGGATGGCTCCGTCGGTCGCGGGATATTGCAAGAGGGCGCCGAAGATCTTCTGCTTCGCGGGATCGAAGGTGGCGGGGTCGCCGACGACGATCTCGATCCCGAAGGGCAAGGCGCGCGTGCGCACCACCTCGATGGTCTGGGGGTGGCAATCCTGCGCGATGAAGAACGCATTTCCCGCGTTCGGGGCGACGTTGTGGAACATCGTCATCGCTTCCGCCGCGGCCGTACCCTCGTCGAGGAGCGACGCATTCGCGACCGGCAACCCGGTCAGGTCCTCGACCATGGTCTGGTAGTTGAGCAGCGCTTCCAGGCGGCCCTGCGAGATCTCAGGCTGGTAGGGCGTGTACTGCGTGTACCAGCCCGGGTTCTCCAGGATGTTCCGCTGGATCACCGGCGGGGTGATTGTGTCCGAGTAGCCCATCCCGATGTAGCTGCGGAGCACCTGGTTCTTCGCCGCGATCTCCTCGACCTCGCGCAGCAGCTCGAACTCCGACCGGCCGGGCGGCAGATCGAGCGGCTTTTGCAGCCGGATCGCGGCGGGCACGGTGCGGTCGATCAGCTCGTCCAGGTTCCGCACCCCCAGGACCGCGAGCATCTCCTCGATGTCCCGGCTGTCCGGCCCGACGTGGCGGTCGACGAAACGATCGGGATGGCGGGTCGGCTTCATCTCGCGGGCTCCTTCCGGGAAGCGGCGCAAGATAACGGGGATCCCCGCGGTCTGCTAGAGTGCAGTCTCATGAACCTGACGGGCGATCCCGAAGGGCTGGCCACGCTGAAGTCGTTCCAGGAAGGGAACCGGGACTACCTCAAGTTCCTCATCCAGGAAGCCCGCACCGTGTTCGAGCACCAGGTCGACTTCAAGAACGCGGAGGGGGCCCAGTTCCGGCTGCATTTCGACGTGAAGACCGGCGATTTTCGGGTGGAGAAGAAGCCCTGAAACGGCAGTCGCGCGTAAGCCCTCGAATTGTGGACGTGTGACCGCCTTCCCAAGCGGTGCGGTCCAGAATCAGGACCCATGCGCCAGACGACACTCGCCATCCTGTTGCTCGCGATCTCCGCCTGCACCTTGGGACGCGCCAGCGGCCGCCAGGCGGCCGAATTCGACGTGGGCGGAAATCGTCCCTACGTCTGGCACGGGACCGGCGAGAACGCCACTATCGATACGGTGAACGCGGCGATAGCCATCGGGTTCGTGGCCGGGATGGTAGCCCTGACGCCGGACGAGTCTTCGGGCACGATGTGCTGGTCCGAACCCGGCGAAGCGCCGCACACTTGTCCAGCCAAGGCCGGCGACGACCGCTAGACCTGTAGTGGACGGCGCGCGATCCGGTACAGCACGAATCCCATCAAGGCGAAGCAAAGCACGCCCAGGATTTGGTATCCGCCCGCCCCAAGCAGGCGGGTGAGGCTACCGCCGACTTCGAGCCCGTCGACGAACGCGCCCACCTTGTCGCCCCAGTGCAGGAAGGCGACCACGGTGCCGGTCAGCGTCCCGCCCGCGACCAGGCCGGTGGCGAAGAGGCTGCCCGCGCCGACGTCGTCGCCGTGGCCGCCTGCGGACTTCACACCGGAGCGCCTGTCGACGATGCCCTTGATGGCGCCGCCGACGAAGATGGGTAGCGTGGTGGAGAGCGGCAGGTAGGCGCCCACCGCGAAGCTCAGCGGCGAGACGCCGCAGAGCTCGATGGTGATGGCCAGGAACACGCCGACCAGCACGAACTGCCAATCCAGGTTCTGCGAGAGCAGGCCGCGGATCAGCGTTGCCATCAAGGTGCCCTGTGGGGCCGGGAACGCCTCCGTGCCGATCTGGTGGCGGACGAGGCCGGTTGCCGCATCGATGGTCGGTTTGTCGAGGACCTGGATGGTGAATCCGATCACGGCCGCGGCCACGGCGACGCCGATGAGCAGGCCGATCTGCTGGTATTTCGGAGTGGCGCCGACCAGGTATCCGGTCTTGAGGTCCTGCGAGGTGGCGCCGGCGTTGGCGGCGGCGACGCACACCATGCCGCCCACGCAGAGGGCCATCGGCTGGTAGATGTCGTCCGACCACCCGAGCGCGAGGAAAAGCAGGCAGGTCGCCATCAGCGTGGCGATGGTCATGCCGGAGACCGGGTTCGAGCTGGTCCCGATCAGGCCGACGATCCGCGACGCGACGGTGACGAAGAAGAATCCGAAGACGACGATCAGGACGCCGAGCAGGAGGCGCCCGGCGAAATTGCCGGGAAGGAAGGGCAGCACGGCCATGATTCCCACCAGCGCGAGGCTGCCGAGCGCCGTCACGCCGAGCGGGAGGTCCTGCTCGGTGCGCTTCGCGCTCGCCGCCCCCGCTCCTCCGCGGAGCGAGGCGAGGCTGCCCTTGAAGCTCGACACGATCGTCGGCAGCGTCTTGAGCAAGGTGATGAATCCGCCCGCGGCCACCGCGCCGGCGCCGATCTGCCGCACGTATGCGTAGTAGATGGCGCGGTTCAGCTCCGCGAACGTGTGTGTCGCGGGGTTCCATCCGTAATTTCCGGGCTTCGCCAGATCGCTCAGGTAGCCCAGCTTCACCAGCTGCGTGGCGATGGTCACAGTCGGGACCAGCGATGCGATCAGGGGAATGATCCCCAGCCAGGCCAGCACGCCTCCCGAGACCAGCACGCCGGCGATCCGCGGGCCGATGATGTACCCCACCCCCAGGTACTCGGGGGTGATCGACGCGTTCACGGTGGCGGCCGGAAAGATGCGGCTGCTCGCCCTGGTCACGTAGCCCGGCACTTCCGCGATCACCTTCAAGATCTGCTGCAGCACCGCATAGACGATCGCGAACCCCAGGCCCAGGTACGCGGTGCGCGCCATCTCGCCACCCCGCTCGCCGGCGATCAGCACCTGGGCGCAGGCGGTTCCTTCCGGATACGGCAGGTTGCCGTGCTCCTTGACGATCAGCGCGCGCCGGAGCGGCACCATCATCAGGACCCCCAGCATTCCTCCCAGCAGCGCGAGCGTGAAGATGGTCCAGTAGCTGAAGTAGGTCGCTCCGACGCTCTGCCGCGTCGAAGGATCCACGGCGAGGAAGAGGAAGCCGGGGAGGGTGAACACGACGCCGGCGGCGATGCTCTCGCCCGCCGAGCCGATGGTCTGGACGATGTTGTTCTCGAGGATGGTCGATCCGCCGAGCTTTTTCAGCAGCGAGATCGACAGCACCGCGATGGGGATCGAGGCGGAGACGGTCAATCCCGCCTTCAGCGCCAGGTAGACCGTCGAGGCGCCGAAGATGAGGCCGAAGAGCGCGCCGACCGCGATGGCCTTGGGAGTGAACTCCAGGACCCGCGCCTCGTCTGGAACGTAGGGCTTGTGCTCCACAACCGGCGCGCCGGCGTCCGCCATGTCGGTCCCCCCTCGAAGGCACTCGACGTGCCTGTGCGCGCGAACCCGCTCCGCGAGCGCCCCAGCGATGGGGCGGGCGGTTCAGTACCCGAGACGCGCGCCGGAGGTCAATCGGGTCGCCCGCTACTCCACCTGGTCGTCGAGGGGGACCTTGAGCCCGGTCGAAGCGTTCCGCTCGACGTGCACGGCAGGTGGGCGCCCGGGCCCCTGGTCGCGCTGGAGGCGTGCCGATTCCCGCCGGGCTTCCTTGCGCTGCTTCTTGCGCATCCACGCCGGCGTCTGATCCAGCTGCGAGAGGAAAAACACGGTGGCGCCCGCCCCGAGCAGCGCGGCCGCAGCAAACCCCCAGCGGCGGCGCTGGCGGCTCAGGGCGTGCCGGCGGCGGCGGTTCAAGGCATATCGCGCGATCGACACCACGGCGGCTGCCTTCACGAGTCGGCGGATTTTCATGCGTCGAAAGTAGCCACGGCCGCCACAGGCGGCTCAGTGGCTACGGTTGAGCGCGGTGACTCGGCCGGGCTCACTCCCAGCGGACGGGCAGGCGGATCTCCGCTCCCGCGCCGTCGAGCCGCAGGATCTCGGCGTCGCCCACGGAGCCCTTCACATTGCAGAGGTCGTAGATGGTGAGGAGGTTGCCCCGGATCTGCTCGAACAGCGAACGGTGGATCTCGCCGCCTTCGATGCGCGCCACCACCGCGCCCTGCGTCAACGCTCATGCGTGATCCAGAGCAGGATCAAGATCCCTGCGGCCGTCGCGATCATCCAGGCGCCAATGATCCACCAGCGGCGTGTGGGCCCGCCAGTAATCAGCAGGACCGCCGCGGTCCAGGTCGGGGCCAGATCCAGCACGGGGATCGCTTCGGCCGCGAGGGCCGGCAAAAGGGCCCAATGAAAACCGAGGAGCCGGATCAGAACGGCCGCGACGACCAGGTCGAGCGCGTCGTTGAAGGGCGATGCGAATCCTTCGCCGAAGATCGGAGCGATGGCGATCTGCAGCACGTCCGCGGCCAACGCCAGCCCGCGCGCGGCACGGATCCTACCGGGCGTAGCTCGCGTCGGTGCCTTGGAAGGCGCGGTGGAGCTGGTCGGCTCGATCGATGATCTCCTTCGGGAGCGGCTTCGCCAGCGCGTCGATGGCGGCGTCCAGCTGCTCCACGGATGCGGGGCCGAGCAGGATGGAGTCGACGCCGGGGCGGGCAGCCACCCATTGGTAGGCCAGCTCCACCGGCGTCCAACCGGCTTCCAGGGACAGCCCGGCGAAGGCGTCCGCCAGCTCGAAGAAACGGTCGGTGAGATACCGCTTCTGGTACATCGGGTTCTTGTCGAAGCGCGACCCCGCTTCCAGCGGCGCGTCCCGCTTGAGCTTGCCGGCCAGGAGACCTCCGGCCAGCGGGTTGTAGACGGTGGTATGGACGCCGTACTTCTGCGCGAAGCGGAAGTACTCGACCTCGAGCTGGCGGACGAGCAGGTTGTACATCTGCTGCGACACGCGCGGCTTGAGGCCGGCCTGGATCATCTCCAGGAGTTGCCAGGAGGCGAAGTTCGAGGCGCCGAACGCCCCGACTTTTCCGCTCGCGATCAGCTTCTCCATCGCCCGCAGTGAGGGCTGCAGAGGTCGCGAGTGATCGGGCTTGTGGAAGTAGTACAGCTCGACGCGGTCGGTCCCCAGCCGCCGCAGGCTCTCCTCGACCGCCGCGGAGATCCGTTCCGGCGCCAGACCTTCCGGATCGGTCATGCTGGCGCCGATGCCGACTTTCGTGGCGATGCGCGCCCGCGCGCGGCGGCTTCCCAGCGCGCGGCCCAGGATCCGCTCGGATTCGCCCCCGACGTACGCGTTCGCCGTATCGAAGAAAATCAGCCCGCGTTCCAAGGCCCTGTGGACGATGCGATGCGCCTCCGGTTCCGGGGTGCGCTTGCCGAAATTCATCGTGCCGACCACCAACGCGGGCGGGACGGCGACGTTCCGGGGATCGAGGTAGCGGTCCATCCCGCGGAGGATGCCTCAAGGTGGGCAAAGGTGCGAGTAGGGGGCTTGCGCTCAAGTTCGTCTTTGCGGTTGTTTTACAACTGCAATGCAAAAGGTCCTGGTGGTCGATGACGAGCCCGAGCTGGTGCGCATGATCGGGCAGACGCTCGGGGCGGCAGGGTTCACCGCGGTGGGCGCTGCGTCGGGCGAGCGCGCGCTGGAGCTCGCCAGCCAGGAGGAGTTCGACGCGGCGCTGGTGGACAAGAACCTCGGCCGCGGCATCGACGGCGTGGAGGTGGTGCGCCACCTGCGCAAGAGACAGCCGCGCTGTGCCTGCATCATCATGACCGCGTTTCCATCAATGGGGTCCGCCGTGGAGGCCTTGCGCATCGGGGCCCAGGACTACGTCGAGAAGCCCTCGCCCGAGCTGGACACGATCGCCGATCGGGTGCAGTCGGCGATCCGCGCCGTCCAGCTGCGCGACGAGCGGGACGGCCTCTTGCGAAAGCTCGCGGTGCTCGAGGACGAGCTGAGGGGAAAGGACCAGCAGATCCGCGTGCAGAGAGTCGCGCTGGCGATCACGGATCGGGTGGTCGCCGTCCGCGTGGACGAGGCCAAGGAGCTCTTCCAGGCCTCGGCGCGCCGGCGCGACGAGCGTCTCCTGGAGTCGGCGGAAGTGCTGCTCACGCTCGCGCACGGGCTTCGGGGGAGCGAGAAGCTGGTGAGCGCGATCGAAGGCCACCTCATCGCGCTGCGCGCAAGGTAGCGGCTCTACGCTAGGGCCTTCCCGAAGTCCTCGATCAGGTCCTCCGCGGCCTCCAGGCCGACCGAGACCCGCACCAGGGAATCGGAGATGCCGATGCGCGCGCGCTCTTCCGGAGCGAGGCCGGCGTGCGAGGTTGCCGCCGGGAGCGTCACCAGGGTCTCGGGACCTCCCAGGCTGGGAGCGTGAAGCGGCAGGGTGAACCGCGAGAACATCCGCTCGGCGGCCTCGACGCCGCCCCTGGGCTCGAAGCTGAGCATGGCGCCGAAGTACCCGAACAGCTCGCGCGCCCGCGCGTGCTGCGGATGGCTCGCCAGCCCCGGGTGGTTGACGCGCGCGACCGCGCCGTGCTTCTCGAGGAATTGCCCGATCTGCAGCGCGGTGGCGCACTGCTGGCGGAAGCGCACGCCCAGCGTCTTCAGCCCGCGCTGCAGCAGGAAGCAGGCGTGCGGATCGAGCGAGCCGCCCAGGTGGTCGAGCGTGCGCTTCACCTCCCGCACGCGGGCCGCAGCGCCCATCACGGCGCCGGCGATCAGGTCGCTGTGGCCGTTCAGGTACTTGGTGGCGCTGTGCACGACCAGGTCGAAGCCGTGCCGGAGGGGACGAAACGCGAGCGGAGTGGCGAAGGTGTTGTCGACGACGGAGACCAGGCCGCGCTCGCGCGCGAAGGCCGCCACGGCCGGCAGGTCGGCGATCCGCACCAGGGGGTTGGTCATCGCCTCCACGTAGAACAGGCGCGTGCGTGGCGTGACCGCCTTCCGCCAGGCGGCGGGATCGTCTCCGGAGACGAACGTGACCTCGATCCCGAGCCGCGGCAGGTCCCGCGTCAGCAGATCGTGGGTGCCGCCGTAGAGCCCTTCCTGCGCCAGCACGTGGTCGCCCGCGCCCAGCGTCGAGAACAGGGCCGCGCTGATGGCCGCCATGCCGCTCGCGGTCGCCAGCGCCGCCTCGGCTCCCTCGAGCGCGGCGAGCTTCGCGTGCAGCGCCTCATGCGTGGGCGTGTTGGAGAGCCGGGCGTAGCGGATGTCGTGGTACCCGCGGGCGTCCGCTTCCTCGAACGTGCTCGATTGATAGATGGGCATCGCCACCGCGCCGCCGTTGCGCGGGCGGGGCTCTCCAGCATGGACCAGCAAGGTATCGGGCCGCATGCTGCCACCGTGTACCGCGGCGCGCTCGATCGGAACAGACGCAGTCAGGCGAAGCTCTGATGCGTACAGTTCCGTAACGCGGAGTCAAGCCGTCTACGTGCTGTCCAGCGCGCGTTCGGCAAACCGAGATGTGGTCGGATGTTTCTCGAACCAGCACAGTTTTACGAGCGGGAAACCGATACACAAACGGAGGTTGCGGGCTGTACCGGTTCCGGTCAGACTGCTGCGCATGCACCAGACCAGGCTCTACGAGCGCGTCTGCGGCAAGCTGGAGGAAGCGATGCGGGTGGGCGCGCTGCGGCCCGGAGATCGGTTGCCTTCGGTGCGCCGCCTGTCGGAGCGCGAGCGCGTCAGCGTCTCCACGGTGCTCCAGGCGTATCTCAAGCTGGAGTCGCGGGGGCTGATCGAGGCCCGGCCGCAGTCGGGGCACTACGTCCGCTGGCAGCGGCCGCTTCCCCCAGAGCCGCCGCCGACGAGTCCCGCGCCCGGGGCCACTCCGGTGACGGTGAGCGCGCTGGTGGCGAAGGTGGTGGACAGCGCGCGCGACCCGGACCTGGTCCCGCTCGGCTGCAACCAGCCCGATCCGGACCTCTTCCCCTGGCGGCGCCTGGGCCGCATCGCGGCGGGCATCGCGCGCGAGGGCGGCGGATTCGCCTACGAGCTGCCGCCGGGAGCGCGTTCGCTGCGGCGGCAGCTGGCGCGGCGCTCGCTGGATTGGGGATGCACCCTCTCTCCGGAGGACTTCGTCGTCACTTCCGGCGCGATGGAGGCCGTGCAGCTCTCGCTGCTCGCGGTGGCCCGGCAGGGAGACGCGATCGCCATCGAGTCTCCCGCCTACTTCGGATCGCTGCAGCTGATCGAGGCGCTGGGGCTGAAGGCGGTGGAGATCCCCAGCTGCCCCCGCCAGGGCATGGACCTGGACGCGTTGGAACGCGCGCTGAAGTCCAGGCGCATCGCCGCGGTGCTGGCGGTCACGAACTTCTCCAATCCGCTCGGTTGCGTGATCCCCGACGCGAACAAGGAGCGGCTGGTCGAAATGCTGGGGGCGCGCGAAGTGCCGCTGATCGAGGACGACCTCTACGGCGACCTGTACTTCGGGGACTCGCGGCCGCGCGCGGCCAAGTCCTTCGACAGGCGCGGCCTCGTGCTCTACTGCAGCAGCTTCTCCAAGACGCTGGCGCCCGGCTGGCGCGTGGGATGGGTGGTTCCGGGCCGGTACCGCGAGCGGGTCGCGCTCCTCAAGTTTGCGCAGACCGTCGCCACCGCGTCGCTGCAGCAGCTCGCCTTCGCGGAGTTTCTCGCCGCCGGTCACTACGAGCGGCATCTGCGTTCGCTGCGCAAGTCGGTCGCAGCCACGATGCGGAGCCTGGGCGACGCGGTGGCGGCGCACTTTCCGGCCGGCACCCGCGCGACCCGCCCGGACGGCGGCGGAGTGGTCTGGGTCGAGCTCCCGGGCGCCATCTCGGCCCTCGAGCTGCACGAACGCGCGCTGGCGGCCGGCATTGCCATCGCGCCCGGTCCCATCTTCTCGGCGCGGCAGGATTACGAGCATTGCATCCGGATCAGCTGCGGCCTGGTCTGGTCGCCCCGGGTCGAGGCGGCCATCGGGACCCTCGGCCGGATTGCGGCGGAGCTGCGCTCCGGCGCGGAGGCGCCTCGTGTCCGCCACGGGTAAGCGTCAGGGCTGTTGATGGTCCTCGTCGTCGTCGGGGCGCTGCAGCAGCGGGCCCCTGTTGGCGTCGTCCTGCATCCCGTGCACTCCGCTCCCGCCGACGCTCGGTCCCGCCTGGCCGCCCCGATCCTTCATCCCGCCTTTCGCGCGCTCCACCACGCCTTCGGGAAGGTCGCCCTGGTTCACGGCGATGAAGTGGTTGTCGATCTCGCCCTCGTGGTCGCTCGGCATGTGCGGCTCCTTGGGGATCAATCGTCGTCCGCCAGTTGAATGTTGAGGACGAGGCTGGACGAAAAGAAGGCATTCATCGAAGACGAACCCTCGCGGTAGCATCCGGACATGCGCACTCTCGCCTTCATCCCGGCCTTCGCCGCGCTCCTCGCCTCGCCCGCCTTCGGCTGGACCTGTCCCGCCCAAGGCGGTCCGGAATGGCGCGAGTACAAGACTGCGCACTTCCTCCTCGACACCGACATGTCCCGCTCCAAGGTCGAAGGCCTGATCAAGAGCCTGGAGACGATGCGCGGCCTGGTGTTGAACGGGCTGTTCAACGAAGACGTGGACCTGCCAGGACACGTTCGGGTGGTGGCGCCCTCCTCTCCGTCCGATTTCACGGCGCTGGCCGGCTCCTCGAACGTCGGGGCGTACTTCAAGATGAGCTGGCAGGACGAGTCCTTGATCGTGATGCCGGTCGTCGGGAGCAGGGCCTCCGATGAATTGGTGGCGCACGAGCTGGCACATCTGCTGTCGCACTATCAATTCCCGGAGCAGCCCACCTGGTTTGGCGAAGGGCTCGCGGCCTTCTTTCAGACGGTGGCCAAGCGAGAGGAGCAGCGTCGCGACGCGTCGAGCCAATTCAGCCACATCGTCCGGGGCGGGAGCACGCACGGCGCGTCCGTCGGCGTCATGCCCACCGATTTCATGTACGCCTTCAGCGACAACCAACAGGTACCGCCGGTCCGCGAGCTCCTCGAGTGGCGCGGGGCGCAAAGCACCGGCAGCGCCGCTCGTTTCCACCTGTCCAGTTGGCTGTTGTACCACTGGCTCTGGAACCAGCGCGGCAAACAGTTCGCCGCGTATCAGAAGCGCCTCGCAGACGGAGACGATCCGGACGCGGCCTGGAGGGCGGCGTTCCCCGAGTACGATCCCGCCCGGCCGGCGACGCTGGCCAGCCTCGACCACGCGCTTTCGGCCTACGCCAAGTCAGCGCGGTACGGGTTCTACAAAGTGAAGACGAATGCCTCCCTGAAATACACCGAGGCACCCCTCTCCCCCGCTGACGTCCACTTGATCCTCTACCACGCCCGGGCAGCTACATCGTCGCCAACCACCTTCCGCGCCGAGTTGGACGAGGCGCTCCGGGAGGACCCGCAGCACCCGCAAGCGCTGACCGAGTGGGCCCGCCTCGAGGGTAAGGAGATCGAGGCCGAGCGGCTGCGCGCCATCGCCAATGACCGCAAGACGGATTTCCGTGCCTGGCTCGCGCTCGCCCGCGGCACGCAAAACGACCTGGAGCGCCGCCTCGCCTGCCAGAGGGCGACGGAGCTGAATCCCGACAGCGCGTGGGCACAGGAGGAAACCGCGCGGGCCTTGGTGAGCCAAGGCAATGCCAACGACGCGCTCGCATTCGCCAACCGCGCCCTCGATCTGGAACCTTGGAACCCGAACATGATCGAAGGCCTCGCGATGGTCGCGCGGGGATTGGGCAAGTGTGAAGAGGCCCTGCAGCTGGAGCGCCGCGCCGTGCGGATGTTCGTGCGCGACGGCAACGAGGATACGAGAGCGGCGGCCAGCAAGCGGTTGGGCGAGCTGGAGACGAGTTGCAAGCAGCCTGCACGGTAGCCGCCATGGCGCCCGGACGCCGCAGGCCGGAGAGGCGGGCGCCTCCGAGGCCGTGGGTTGTCGGCTTGCGCGAGCGGGCAAACCGTTTCCTGGAGACCACTCCGGGAGACCACCATGTCGAAGACCCTCGCGCTCGCGCTGGCGTTCGTGGCCCTGCCGGCGGCCGCCCAAACCACCACCACCGTGACCACCGAGCAGCAGCCGCCGGCTCCGCCGCCCGCGACGACCACGGTGACGACCCAGACCCAGCCGCAGCCCGCGCCCTCCACCCAGGTGGTGGTGAACCCGAGCGATCCCAATGACGTGCCGCCGCCGCGCACCACCCTCCGCTCGGACGAGGACGTCGGCGGCGTCGCCACGGTCCCGAGCGGGCGCTCTGCGGTCGCGATCATCGCGACGGATGCGCTCTACGGCGGCGTCGCGGGCACGCTGATCGGCGGGGGAGTCACGCTGATCGATCAGGGAAACAACTGGGCGAGGAACCTCATGATCGGAGCAGGCATCGGCATTCTCGCCGGGGCGGGCTATGGCGTATACGAGTCCGCGACACAGCCTCCCCCGCGCCGGGCGTACGCGGAGAGGGACCCGGGCGAGTCCGACGTGAACGGCTTCGCCGTGACCGCGATGTCGGGACGGTTCTGATCTTCAGGGCGGTCGGGCACACTGCATCGCCGCCCGCGCTTCCTGCGGCGTCAGGCGCGGCAACCCGATGTGCTCGACCGCCCGCGCTCCGCACCACGCGCCCACCCGCGCGGCGCTCTCGAGGGACAAGCCCCGCGCGAGCGCCGCCGCGAAACCCGCCAGGAAGCAATCGCCCGCGCCGGTGGGGTCCTTCTCCCGCGCGGGATAGGCCGGCAGGTGGAACCGGGTAGATCCGCGGAGAACGGTGCAGCCCTCTTTTCCGTCGGTGACCACGACGGTGAGCTTTCCCTGGAGCGCCCGCACGTCGAGCACCTCCGCCTCCCTGCGGCTCGCCTTCAGGACGTCGATCAGCCCGAGCGTCTCGTCGGACGGCCGGCGGAGGAAGACCTCGCCGCGAGGCGAGATCTCGCGAAGGATGGACTGCGCGTCGGCGACCACTGTCCTGCTGATCCGGCGCAGCCGCTGAAGCGTCCGCAGCGGAACCTCGCCTGCGACGGCGCCGGCGAGACCCAGCTCCCAGGCGCCGCGGAGGTCGTCAGGCTCGATGGGGGGCGTCACGGCGTCGACGCGCTCCAGCCGCTCGGCCCCCCGGTAATCGTCGACGAACGAAGTCGTCGGCCCGGGGACCACGATGGGTGGACGCGAGACCGCCTCTGCGTAGAGGAAGTCCGTGCCGACCTTGGCGACCACCTCGTGCGACTCGCCCAGCGCTTCCAGGATCGCCGAGGCGTACGCCGCCGTTCCGCCGACGGTCCGGTGCGTCCCAGCGTTGCCGAACAGCGTGTCGTGGCAATAGTGTCCGACGACGAGGATCGACACGGAGCCGCTTCTCGCATTCCGGAGCGCGCCATGCAAACCTTTCCTCAGCTCGACGTCCTCTTCGATTCGGCCCGGGTCGGCCTCCGGATGGGTCTTCCGGCGGCGCTGGAACGCGCCTACGGCAGCGATCTCTGGCTTCGGCCGGAGTGCGTGCTGGCGAATTTCGTCGAGTCGGTGGACGGGGTGGTGGCCTTTCCCGATGCGAGCGGAGAGTCCGGCGCGATCGTCAGCGGTGGCTCGGCCGCGGATCGATTCCTCATGGGCCTGCTGCGGGCGTGCGCGGACGCGGTGCTGATCGGCGCCGGCACGTTGCGGGCGACGAGGAACGATTTCTGGTTCCCGGAGTCCATCTTCCCGGACGCCGCACCCCTCTTCGCCGAGCTGCGGAAGGCCCTGGGGCTTCCCGAGCGGCCCACGCTGTACGTCGTCAGCGGATCGGGGCGCGTCGATCGCGCGCATCCGGCGCTGCGCGCAGGTGGCGTGCTGATCGAGGGCAGGTTCCAGCCCCGGGAGATCCTGGCGCCCATGCGCGGCGCCGGCCACCGGCGGATCCTCTGCGAGGGAGGGCCGGGACTGTTCGGCGAGCTGCTCGCGGCCGGCCTGGTCGACGAGCTCTTCCTCACCGTTTCGCCCCGGCTGTTCGGCCACTGGACAGGCGACCGACGCAAGGCGCTGGTCGAAGAGCGCGATCTCGCCGGCATGCCGCTGGCGCTGCTCTCGGTGCGCCGGAACGGAGAGCACCTGTTCCTGCGCTACCGGTGCGGATGACGGTGGTGCGGGTCGGAGACGTGCGGGTGCGCGTGCGTCACCGGGTCGTGCTTGTGCGGGTGCGCATGAGGCTCGGCGACGCCTGGTTGATGCGCGTGTGGGTGGTGGGCGTCGTGCACGTGCAGGTGATCGTGCTCGAGCGGCTGGTGCGTGTGCAGGTGCGCGTGCCTTGCCCGCAACAGGCCTGCGATTCCCAGCGCCATCAGCGCCGCGGTGGCGAGATCCAGGGCCGAGGGTCGATCCCCGAGCAGCGGCACCGAGGCCAGCGCGCCCGCGAACGGCGCTGCTGCGAAGAGGACCGCCTGCCGCGCGGCGCCCAACGCCCGCTGCGCACGCAGGTAGAGCAGCAGGCTTGCCCCGTAGCTCACCGAGCCGAGGGCGAGCGCCGCGGCGCAGGTGGCCATGGGCGGCAGCGAGCCGCCGAGGGCGAGCGCCAGGACCAGGTTCGCCGCGCCGGCGCAGAGGGCCTTGATGCGCAGCACCTGGATGGGGTCCTTGAGCGCAAGCCGCGCAGAAAGGTTGTTGTCGACGGCCCAGCAGAGGCAGGCGAGCGCGATCGAGACCGCGCCCACGGCGGATCCGGACCATCCGCCCCGGGCGCCGAGCAAGGCCCCGCCCAGGAGCACGATCGCGGCCGCGGCCGCTTCCCGCCCGCTCAGATGCTCGCCGAAGACCAGAACGGCGAGCGCGATGGTGAAGGGCGCCTCCAGGTTCAGGAGGAGCGATCCGGCCAGCCCGCTCAGGCGGGCCAGCCCAAAGAGCAAGAAGACGGGGGCGACGCCCGCCCCCGCGATCACCGACGCCGCGAGCCAGGGCGCATCGGACCGGGCCAGCGGCGCTTCCGCGCGGCTGGGCCGGGCAAGCAGGAACGCCAGGCCGGCGCCCAGGTAGAGCAGGGCGGCGAGGACCAGCGGCTGCGTGCCCGGGAGCAGCAGCTTGGAGACCGGCGCTCCCAGCCCGAAGAGCAGCGCGGAAGCAAGCCCCAGGGCCGAGCCTCGCAGCCGGTCTGGCGTGTCCACGGCGCCCAGCTTACGCCACCAGCGCCTGCTGCAGGTCCGCGATCACGTCCTCCGCGTCTTCCAGCCCGAGGGAAAGCCGGATGAGATCGTCGTGGATGCCGATCGCCTGCCGCTCCTCGGTGGTGAGCTCGAAGTAGGACATGTACGCGGGTTGCTCGATCAGGGTCTCGGTCGCGCCCAGCGACGGCGCGATGGTGGCGAGCCTGCACGCGTCGATCACCCGCGAGGTCGCGCGCGCGTCGCCGCGGACCCGGAA
>WNFT01002929.1_pt1 | contig 17243 bp, 10 predicted proteins | sample 5400191 | NCBI WGS metagenome assembly WNFT01 (sample SAMN13153359, study PRJNA577476) | soil metagenome | isolation source: 80 cm saprolite under Madrone tree | place: USA:California | collected 2016-06-14 | reverse complement strand
CGGTCCAGACGCGCCATGATGATGTCGTTGATGGTGTCCGGTACCGCGACGTCCCGGATCGGTCTCACGACGCGAAAGCGGCCGTTGTCACGCTCGAGGATGCCGAGGTCGAGGAAGGTCTTGGTGACTTCTTCGACGAAGAGCGGAACGCCCTCGGCCTTGTCGAGCAGCGCCCTCGTCACGTCGGCCGGGAACCGCTCGACGCCGAGCATCCGGCCGGCCATGGTGAGGGCTTCGGCTTCCGACAGCGGACCGAGCGTGATCCTCGTCTGAAAGCTGCGCGTGCCGAAGGGCGGGGAGTAGCCAAGGCGATGCGTCGCGACGACGAGGATGCGCGTCGCGGCCACGCTGTCGATGAGCGCGGCGAGGTACTCCTCCGTGCTCGTGTCGACCCAATGGAGGTCCTCGAACACGAACACCAGAGGGCGTCGCATCGCGCCGCGCAGGGACATCGCGAGCACCGCGTCGAAGATGCACTTTCGGCGCCGCGCGGCGTCCATCGCGACGACGGCGGGATCTCCGGGATCGACGGAGAGGAGGTACCGTACGAACGGGACGTGCGGCTCGAGCCCACCCAGGCGACGCATCCCGTGCTCGACCTTCGCGATGATCTCGGGCTCGCCGTCGAACTCGTCGATACGGAAGTTCTCGCGAAGCTGATCCACGACGGGCAGGAGCGGACTCGACTGGCCGAACGAGATGCAGCGGCCCTCGAGCCACGTCGTCGGCTCGCCCGTCGCCGCGAGCCGGCGTCGGAATTCGAGCAGGAGGCGTGACTTTCCGATTCCCGCCTCGCCAGCGACGAACACGACCTGTCCCCGCCCCTCCCGCACTCGGTTGAACAGTTCCATGAGAGTGGCGATTTCTTGATCTCGCCCGACGAGGGACGTGAGGCCGCGCTCGCTCTCCACGTCGAGCCGTGCCTTGCGGCCGCGCGCGCGCAGGACCTCGAACGTCTGGACGGGAGCGTGCCCCTTCACGGACAGCTCGCCCAGGTCGAGCGTTTCGAAGTATCCAGCGATCAGCCGATACGTCGACGCGCCGACGAGCACACTGCCCGGTCGCGCGTTCTGCTGGAGTCGAGCGGCCACGTTGGTCGTGTCGCCAACCGCCGTGTAGTCCATGCGGAGATCGTCGCCGATCTTGCCCACGACGACCGGCCCGGTGTTGAGGCCGATCCGCATCTCGAGGCTCCGCTCGAGGCGCGGCGCCAGCTCGCGGCTCAGGTCACGGACGGCGCGCTGGATCGCGAGGGCGGCGTGCGCGGCGCGCCGGGGCGCGTCCTCGTGCGCGATCGGCGCGCCGAACAAGGCCATGACGCCATCGCCGGTGTACTGGTTGATCGTGCCCTCGAACCGATGCACCTCGATCGCGATCATCTCGAAACAACGATCGACGATGGCGTGGATCTCTTCTGGGTCGCGCTGCTCGGCGAGTGCGCTGAATCCCGCGAGATCGGCGAACAGCACCGTCACTTGCCGCCGCTCGCCCTCGAGCGCGGACCGAGCCTTGAGGATCTTGTCCGCGAGGTGCTTCGGCGTGTATCCGGCCTTCACGATCGGCGCTATGCCGCTGCCCTGCGCCGGGGTGGGCGGAGCGCTCGCTCCCGACGGCACCTGAGCGTCGGAAAGAAGCTGATGTCCGCACTCGTTGCAGAAACGACTTCCGGGAAGATTCGAATGCTTGCAGGCAGGGCAAATGGCATCCAGGCGTACGCCGCATCCGCGACAGAACTTCGCACCTGACGGGTTCTCGGTCCCGCATCGCGGACAGTCCATCGCCAGGATCATACCTCAGTGCTCGACGAGATCGGCAAGGCCGCCCGCGAGAAAGGTGTGGCCGCCCGCGGCCTCAAGAAATGGAGCGCCGGTAACGCCGAGACGGAGTATCAGGGAGGTGGATCGCCAACATCGAGGACACACGAGGACCTCGACCGCGGCGACCACTCCTTGGCGAGACCCAGATGCGACTTCGGCACCGGGAGCTGCCCGGGCCCCTTCGCGATGCGGTCCGTCGCCGTGATCCAGAAGCGGCAAGCGACGAGCGGTCGCCGCGTATCGGCTTGTGCGTCATTGCCTCACTGTGGTTATCTAGCCGTTAGAGAGGGTCGAAATGGCAACGACGGTCTACACGGCGATTATTGAGAAGGACGGAGAGATCTACGCTGCTCTGTGCCCCGAGCTGGACGTCGCCAGCCAAGGGGCGACCGTCGAAGAAGCCACCGCCAACCTTCGCGAAGCGGTCGAGCTATTCCTGGAGTGTGCCGACCCGAAAGAGCTCAAGCGTCGGCTTCGGACCGAAGTCTTTGTGACGAGGATCGAAGCGAAGCATGGGTAGGCTTCGCGTCCTGTCGGGACGCGAGCTTTGCCGCCGAGGAGATGGCGCTGCTTGGCGTGGCGCCGGCCACGGCGCTCGGCGCGGAGGCGGTCGCCGCTCGAGCGTCCCCCGGCCGGCCGGTACGGGCGCGTCTTCGTCGGCACGATCGAGCAGGCGCGGGGGCGGACCGTTCGCGTCAGGTCTGGATCAGTCGCGTGTCGCCGGGTTGCATGATGTTCGCGGCCTGCGACACGCCCATCCACTGGCACGCGCGCGCGGCGTCCTGCGGTCCCATCGTGAACGGGCCATCGCCCACGCAGACGATCGCGAGATTCGGCTGATAGCGCTCGCCGAGCGTTTTCATTTCGCCGTAGAGGTCGGTGTCGCCGCTCAGGTAAGCGCGCACGCCCCCGATGTCCAGCATGAATCCCGCTGACGGGAACCCGTGGAGGTTGGAGTGGACGGCCGGCACCAGACGGACGGTCATCGCGCCGTGCTTCGCGATGCCGCCGAAGTTGATCCCCGCGCCGGAGTTCACGACGACCTTCGCAGGGTCGAGGCCGGCGGCCTTGAAGTCGTCGACGAGGCCCTTGCGCATGAGATCGCTCTGGCCGGCCGTCATGACGGGGAGCCCGGCCGCCGTGAGACCCTGGAGCATCTCGAAGTAGTCCCCGATGTGATCGCCGTGATCGTGCGTGAGGAGCACGAAGATGGCTTCGGGCTTCTTGCCCGCGACGTACTGCACGAAGCCGTCCTTGGACGCGTACTCGGGTGGCTTCGACACCCCGAAGCGGCTCCACCCGGCGTTGTTCCACACCCAGGCGTCGAGATAGGCGATCTGCTTGTAGTCGGGTGTGGCGAGCTCCACGACCCCTCCGCCGAGCCAGCGCACGGATACTTTACCGCCCGTCATGCGCCCGCTCGCCCTGCCGGGCGCGATCTGGGCCAGGGCGCCGCACGCGGCCATGGCCAGCCCTCCACCGAGTACCAGCATGCTGCGGAGCAGCGCGCGCCGGCCGATCCGGCCTGCGCTGAAATCCTCGCCCAGGGACGCTCCACGACCCAGCGGCTCCATAGTGATCACCTCGCCATGAAAGTGAGCTCCAGGCGGATCGTATGCGCGCGCGCGCGGTGAATCAAACGGCCGATGATCGGTGTACGAGACGCCGGGTGCGACGCCGGGACGGGTGAACTTCACGAACGATCGGCCCGAGAAGGAAGCGCGCGGATCGAGAACCTCGAGCAGTCGAAGCAATTGGTCGACGGACTTCCGATAGTTCGTTTGATCAAGAAGTCGGTAGAGTTGGGATGGGGACGTGCCGCCAAGCGCGAAATCATCCGGCGCCCCTCGGCCTCGAGCTCCGCGATGAGCCTGAGGACCTTGGCCGAGGCCCTGCCAGGCGCCCGGTTACACCCAGAGCACTTGGCGGCGCAGCTCGCGGTCGGCGCGCAGGGGGGCCGCCGGGCCCTCGTGGGTGATGCGGCCGCGGTCCAGCACGCTGACCCGATCGGCCAGCGCCAGCACGAGGTCGAGGTCGTGCTCGACGATCAGGATGGGCACCTCCCGGCGCAGGCGGTCGAGGGCGCGGAAGATCGTCTCGCTCACCGCCGGGGCCAGGCCCTCGAAGGGCTCATCCAGGAGCAGGAGCTGGAGGTTGCCCGACAGGGCGCGCGCGATGGCCACCATCTGCTGCTCGCCACCCGAGAGGGTCTCGGCGCGGCTCCCGAGGCGCTCCCGGATGTGGGGGAAGAACTCGAAGATGCGCTCGGGCTCCCAGCGGACGCCCTCGCCGCTCCGCCGCCGGAGCCGGCCGAGCTCGAGGTTCTCGGCCACCGTGAGGCTCGGGATGAGCCGGCGCCCCTGGGGCACGAAGCCCACGCCCAGGCGCGCGATCGCCTCGGGGGAGTGGCCGGCGATCTCGCGCCCGGCGAACTCGATGCGGCCTCGGGCCGGCGGGGCCAGGCCCATCACGCTCTTGAGGGTCGAGGACTTGCCGGCGCCGTTACGCCCAAGCAAGGCCACCACCTCGCCCGATCTCAGCTCGAGCGAGACCTCGTGGAGGATATGGCTCTTGCCATAGAAGGTGTCGATGCCGGAGACGCGGAGCACCGGGGGCCCGGCCGGGCCGGATAGGGCGCGGCCGGCCTCGGCGAAGAGGAGGTCGCGGCCGTGGCCGAGATAGACCTCGTGGACTTTGGGATGCTCGCGCACCTCGGCGGCCGGGCCGTCCACGACCACGCGCCCCTCGTTCATGACGGTGATGCGGTCGGCGAGGGTGAAGACGCGGTCGATGTCGTGCTCGACCATCAGCACCGCCATCCGCTCGCAGAGCCGGCGCAGCAGCGCCGTGATCCGCTCGCGCTCGGCGGCGGCGAGGCCGGCCAGGGGCTCATCGAGGAGCAGCACTCGGGGACAGGCCGCCAGCGGCAGCCCCAGCTCGAGGAGCCTCTGGCCGCCATAGGAGAGGCTCGAGGCGGGCACCTGCTCCAGGCCTTCGAGCCCCAGGAACCGCACCAGCGCGCGAGTTTCCTCGTTCACCCGGGTGAGGCTTGTCGAGGGGCGCCAGCAGTTGAAGCGCCGCGGATCGCGCGCTTGAACGGCCAGGCGCAGGTTCTCGAACAGGGTGAGCGAGGGGAAGAGGTTGGTGATTTGGAAGGAGCGGGCGATGCCCTGGCCCACGACCCGCTCGGGGGGGAGCCCGTCGATTCGCCGACCGTCGAGGACGATCGAGCCGCCGTCGGGCGGGTACATGCCTGAGACGGCGTTGAAGAGCGTCGTCTTGCCCGCGCCGTTCGGCCCGATCAGGGCGTGCAGCCGCCGATCGGCCAGGGTGAGGTCTACCGAGTCCACCGCCGTGAAATCGCCGAAGCGCTTGGTCACAATGCGGCAGTCGAGGAGAGGGCCCGGTGCCGGCGCTGCGCCACGCAAGAAGTCGGGCACTTCAGTAGCAGGCCGCGGCGTGAGGCGCGCGGCCATGGCGGCCGCCTCCTCTGCCCGCCGGCGGAAGGGGCGGAGTAGCCGCTCGCCGAGACCAATCAATCCCGAGGGCGAGTAGAGGATGAAGGCCATGAACATGAGCCCGAACCAGAACTGCCACGAAGCCGTGTGTTCTGAGAGCAGCTCGCGGAACAGGATGAAGAAGGCGCTGCCCAGCGCGGGCCCGAGGAAATGCCCCATGCCGCCCACGATGGTCATCGCCACGATCTCGCCCGAGAAGGCCACGTGGACCTGGTCGGCCGACGCGAACACCTTGAGAAAGGTGAAGAGGCAGCCGCCCAAGCCCGTCACCGCCGCGGACAGCGTGAAGGCGATGAGCTTGTAGCGCTGCACGGGGTAGCCCAGGAAGCGCGCCCGGCGCTCGTTGTCGCGGATGGCCAGGAGCACCCGCCCCAAGGGGGAATGGACGACGCGCCAGAGCGCCCATGCGACCAAGAGCACGATGGCTGCGGTCAGATAGTAGAAGGCAAACTGGCTTTCGACCGGCAATCCCAGCAGCGACCGCCGCGAGATCCCGCGCAGCCCATTCTCTCCGCCGGTGAGGGCCGTCCACCGGAAGGCCACCGAGAAGATCAGGGCCGTGAAGGCGAGCGTGAGCAGGGAGAAGTAGACGCCGCGCCGGCGCAGGGCCAGGAAGCCGACGATCAGGCCCATCGCCGCGGCGAAGAAGGTGCCGAGGGCGATGGGCGCGAGCACGTGGCCGGGCAGGTAGTGGATTTGCACGAGCGCGGCGGCATAGGCAGCCAGCCCGAAGAACGCGCCGTGGCCGAAGGAAAGGAGACCCGTGTAGCCCAGGAGCAGGTTGAAGCCCAGGCCCACCAGGGCGAAGATCGCGATCTCGGTGGCCAGGCCCTCGGTCATGCCGATGGGCCGCATGGCCCACGGCAGCAGGAGCAGCGCCGCGGCCAGGAGGACGAGTGGCTGATGGAGGCGCGCGGCCACGCTCATTCGAAGCGCTCGAAGCGCTCGCCCATGAGCCCCCGGGGACGCACGAGCAGGACCAGCACCATGAGGGCGTACATCGAGGCCTCGGCCGCCGGCGGGTAGAAGAGCACGGTGAGCCCGCGGACGACGCCGACGATCAACCCCGCCCAGACCACGCCCCAGAAGCTGCCGAGCCCCCCGATCACCACGATGACGAAGGCGGCGACCAGGATCTCCGTGCCCATGGCCGGGTGCACGCCGGCCAGCGGCGCCGACATCACGCCGGCCAGACCGGCCAGTCCCACGCCGAGCGCGAAGATCGCGGTCAGGATGGGGCTCAGCGCAATGCCGAGCGCGCGCACCATCTCGGCGTCACGGGTGCCCGCGCGGACGACCAGCCCGAAGGAGGTCTTGTTCAGCAGGAGCCAGCAGCCGGTCACGGCTGAGGCCGACACTGCCAGCACCGCGATGCGGTAGCGGGAGTAGATGAAGTCGCCGAGGAAGACCTGGCCGCGCAGCGCCTCCGGAATGCCGAACGGCAGCCCCGTGGCGCCCCAGACGAGCCTCAGGCTCTGCTCGGCGGCCATCGCGAGCCCGAAGGTGAAGAGGAGCGCGAGCCCCGGGTCTTCTCGATAGAAGCGGCGGATGGCCAGGCGCTCGATGACCACGCCGATGAGCGCGACCCCGATCGGTGAGAGCGCCATGGCGCCGGCGAAGCCCAGGCGCCGCTGGATCTCGTAGGCCAGATAGGCGCCCAGGGCGTAGAAGGCGCCGTGGGCCAGGTTGACGACGCCACCCAGGCTGAAGATGAGCGAGAGCCCGAGCGCGAGGACGATGTAGTACGCGCCCACGAGCAGGCCATTGGCCATGTGCTCGAGGATGACGAAGGTGGACAGGGGGAGAATTGGGTGAGGGGCGGTGGTTACGCCATCGTGCAGGGGTTTTCCTGCTTGGTCGGCTGGATCAGCTCGAGGGACTCACTCGAGGCCGGCACCGTCTGCACCAGCTCGAAGATGTCCCACTTGTCCTTGGCGTCCTTCTTGTCCTTGACCTTGACCACATACATTTCCTGAAGAAGCTGGTGATCCCAGTCGCGGAAGCTGCCCTTGCGGCCCTTGAGGATGTCGAAGGTTGCGCCCTTCTCGAAGTACGGGACCCACTTGGCGGCCTCGGTGCTCTTGGTCTCCGCCATGGCCTGGAGCAGGATCTTCACCGCAACGTAATCGCCCCAGGCCTGGTTGTCGGGCGGCTTGCCGTGTTTGTCGCTGTAGCGCTTGGTGAAGGCCTGCGAGGCCGGCGCCGTGAGCCCGTGGTACCAGAGGCTCTGCCAGTGGCCCGACAGCGAATCGATCCCCGCCCCCCAGAACGGGACGGTATCCATGACGCCGCCCGCCAGGGGGATCGGTAGGCCGTATTCCTTGTACTGCTTGAGGAAGGTGGTCTGGTCGGCGCCGGCCAGGTTGATGTAGACGAAGTCCGGCTTGGCCTGCCGGATCTTGAGGATATAGGCGCTGTAGTCCGGCGTGTTCGTGGGGACCATGTCATTGGCCATCACGGTGCCGCCGTTCTCGGTGAGGAAGCGCGAGGAGACCCGGAAGAGGTCGTGGCCGAAGGCGTAGTCGGCCGTGAGCATGTACCACTTGGCGCCCTTGATGAGATTCTTGCTCTTCTGCCACGTGCCGATGGTCTTGGTGTACATCGTGTTGCAGCCCTCGACGTGGAACATGAAGCGGTTGCAGTTCTTGCCGCGGAGCTCGTCGGAGTTGGCGCCCGAGTTGATGTAGACGACCTTGTAGCGATTGGCCTGCTCGGCGATGGCGAGCGCCGAGGCGGAGCTGATCTCGCCCACCAGGCAGAGGACCTTGTCGCGCTCCACGAGCTTCTGCACCTTGGTCACCGCCACGCCGGGGTTGACGCTGTCTTCCGCGATCAGCTCGACCTTCCGGCCCAGCACCCCGCCGGCCGTGTTGGTCTCGTCCACCGCCATCTGCGCGGCGTTGAGCCCGTACTCGCCCAACTGGCCGAGGAAGCCCGTGCGCGGTGTGATGTGCCCGACGCGGATGGCGTCGGGTTGGGCGCGGACGATGGCGGGCATGCCCAGGGCGAGAGCGCCCGCGGCGGCGGTCTTGAGCAGGGTCCGGCGGGTCAAGCGGGTCTGGTCATCGCGCGCGGAAGCCATGGGTGTCCTCCCTTTGCGGGGGTCGCGGTTGTGGCAGGTTGGGGGACGGCGCCGCCCACCGGCGCGCGTAGTAAACCCCGATGCTCGGGCGTTGTCCAGAGCCTCCGGTGACCTCAGGGCCGCACTCCCTCTGCCACCAGCTCCCACTCCCGGCCGACGAAGACGGGCAGGAGATAGAGCTCGTCGCGGCCGGCCACGCGGACGTACTGGAGGACGTTCTGAGGGTTCCGGGCGCCAAAGCTTGCCGCCAGCACCGTCTGACCGCGGCGCTGCAGGGAGAGGGCATAGCGCGGGGGATCGAGGCCGTACTCGGCGAGCGCTCCGGGCTGGTACTCGTCGCGCGACATGACGCGCGCGGGCGCCGCCACGTGCATGAACTTGAGCGACGTCTCGAGGTGCGACGCCGTCCCGGCCATGAGCTTCTCGGGTGATGTCGTGAGGCGCCACCCGTCCTCCCGCCTGGCGAAGGTCCATCGCTGGCCCGACGCCTCGAGGTCGACGCGGTCGATCTGATCCGGCGCCTCCCGCATGAGCCCGGCCGCCTCGAAGGCGACGAGGCTCTGCATGGGACGCGTCCGCCCCGAGCCGATCATGACGAGGAGAAACGCCAGTGCGGCTATCCCGGCGCCCACCAGCAACAGGCTAGGGCGCGGACGCCTCACCGCCGGCGCCACCAGACCACGGCGCCCACCGCGATCACGCCGAGCGGCAGCAGCACCTCGAGGACCAGGAAGATGCGCTTCATCTGCTGCCCGGTGAGCAGGATGAACGGGGTCATCGGCACGCCGGCGCGGACCTTGGGCGCGCGCTCCTCCCGCGCGAGCCACCGGACCATCGAGAGCACGAGGTCGCTGTTCGACATATACGGAAAGAAGGAGTTGCTGGCGAAGTCGCCATCTCCGACTACGACGACGCGGAACGGGCTCGGCGACGCTTGCCCGCCGGACGCTTCCGGCCAGGCGCCCTCCACCGCCACCGCGAGGACTCGGCGCCCCGGAGGCAGCGCCGCCGCGGAGCTCGCCGATCCTCGACCGGCCGGCTCCGCGACGGGCTGACGCTCCTCGATCGGCGGCACCGGGCGCGCATAGCTCTCCTTGCTGCTCGCGAAGAGCGGCGTCGCCGTCACACCCGGCGGCGTGGGCAGGAGCGTGATCGGCCGAACGCCGGGATAGAAGGTGAGGGCCATGCGGTTCGTGATCGGATGAGAATTGTAGATGGGGACCGCGACCGATTCGAGGTCGGTGGAGTAGTGATCCAGCGGGTCGACCACGACCTGTTGCTCGAGGCGCACGCCGAGGCGGGCGAGCAGCCCGGCCAGACGCGGCTCGACGACGAAGCCGAGGTCGTACATGAGAAGGGCGGCCCCGCCGCGGGCCAGGTAGTCCGTGAGGAGATCGCTCTCGGCGGGCAGGTAGGTCGTGCGCGGGTTCACCGCGATCACGACGGCGCAGTCGGAGGGAATGCGCGTGAGGGTAGCCGGGATGATCCGACGGGCTTCGAAGCCGAGCCCCTCGAGGGCTCGTCGCATGCGGCCGACTCCGTGTCCCGGCATCTGGGTGACCGCCGAGCTCTTGTCGCCGTGGGTGTGGGCCTGCAGGGTCTCGACGTGGGTATGGAACTCGAAGTTGTCGAACGGGTATTCGCCGTGCCCCTCCAGGAAGCAGACGGTGGTGGTGCGCTGGCGAAGGAGCCGGAGGATGCCGAGCGCGATGTCGTTCTCGTCGGTGCCCATCACCTGGACGCGGCGGCCGTCGGCCTCCAGGATGGCGGCATTGTACAGGCGAATGCCGTACGTCTCGGCCAGCTTCGGCTGCTTGTCGGGATCGACGGTGCGCACGTGAAGCCGCGGGTGGCGGCGGCCGAGAATCTCAACGAGCGACTTGGCCCGACGGCCGTTCTGGTCGGCGGCGTGATAGAAGTACGTGAGTTGGACGTCCCGCGTGAGCGAGCCCGCGACGGCATCCGCCTCCAGGGACGGGGTGAACGTCCGCTCGCGGGTCAGGTCGAGATGAGCCTCGTGGCGCGCGAGGGCGATATTGGCCAGCACCGCCACCGCCAGCGCACCCAGCACGATCGCGCCGTTGTAAGCGAGCGCGCCGAAGCGCCGGAAGCGGGTCTGCAGCGGCAGCCGGAGTCCGACGAGCAGCAGCACCAGGAGGGCCAGCACCCAGCCGACGAACCACAGCAGCTCCCGCCACGGGAACGCGCCCTCGCCGTGCATCGGCTCACCGGCGCGCGAGCGCGCGGACGGAGAGGAACAGCCCGACCAGGATGACGGAGAGGAAGAACCCCACGTCGGACAGGAACACCGACCCGAGGGCGAACGGGCTCAGGTGGGCGAGGAGAGAGAGGCTGACGGACGCGGTGTCGAACGGATCGGGAAGGAGATAGCCGACCGAGTCGATCATCCACGAGAGGAAGAAGAGACCGAGGGAGATCACCGCGGCCACGATCTGGTTCGAGGTCAAGCTCGAGATCAAGAGGCCGATGGCGAGGAGGGCGCCCGCGAACAGGATCAGGCCGAGGTAGCCGCTGTACACGGGACCCCAGTCCGGATTGCCGTAGAGGGCGAGGACCACCGGGTAGCTGGCCGAGAGCGCCAGCATCGCCGCGATGAGGGTCATGCTCGCCACGAACTTGGCGAGCACCACCTCGATCTCGCGCACGGGCGCGGTCAGGAGCACCTCGAGGGTGCCCGACTTCCGCTCCTCGGCGACGAGGCGCATGGTGATGATGGGCACCAAGAGGAGGAAGAGGGCGGACATCTGAAAGAAGATGTGCGAGAGGCTGGCCAGCTTGTTGAGGAAAAGGACGCTCGTGAACGTGTAGCCCATCAGCAGGAGGAAGACGGCAATCAGCGCGTAGGCGATCGGAGAGAAGAAGACGGCGCGCTCCTCCTTGCCGAGAAGGGCGGCGAAGTGCTTCACGCGGCGGTCGGGCGCGCGGGTGCAGCGCCGGTCAGATCGAGGAAGAGCGTCTCGAGGTCGACGGACTCGTCGCGAAGCTCGGCCAAGCCGAAGCCGCCATCGACCAGGGCGGCGGCGACGCGCTCAGCGAGGTCGGGGCCTCGCATCGAGAGGAGGTAGGCGGAAACTCCTTGCCGGGACGGCGTGGCAGGGACGATCGCGCCGACTCCGGCGACCTGGCCGAGGCGGCTGCGCACGCGGTCGGGGTCGCCGCGGACCTCCACCCGGAGTCGGCGGCCGGCATCGCTCCCGCGCAGCGGATGAATCGCGAGCAGGCGGCCGGCGAGGAGGATGGCGGCGCGGTCGGCCACCCGCTCGATCTCGCCGAGGATGTGGGAGGTCACGAGCACGGTGAAGGGCCCGGCCAGCGACCGGATGAGCTCGCGCAGCTCGATAATCTGGCGCGGGTCGAGCCCGTTTCCGGGCTCGTCGAGGATCAGGATGTCGGGGGTGCCCAGGAGCGCCTGGGCGATGGCCACGCGCTGGCGAAACCCCTTGGACAACGTGCCGATCTGCCGGCGCGCGACCTCGGTGAGATCGAGTCGTCCGCACACGCCGTCGACAGCGGCGGGCACCGACGCCCGCTCCTCTCCCTTGATGCGCGCCATGAGCTCGAGGAACTCCCGCACTCGCATTCCGTCATAGAGGGGCGCATTCTCGGGCACGTAGCCGACCCGCCGCTTGACGGCGAGGGCGTCGTCGATGATGTCGAGCCCGGCGACGCTGACCGTGCCCGACGAGGGACGCAAGTAGCCGGTCAAGATGCGGAGGATGGTCGTCTTGCCGGAGCCGTTCGGCCCGAGGAGGCCCAGCACCTCACCCGCCCGGACCTCGAGGGTCACCCGATCGACGGCGAGCCGAGGTCCGTACCACTTGGTGATCTGATCGGCTACGATGACGGACGACATGACCGGCGGTGCTCATGAAGAACGAAGCCAGGGCGCGTGCGATCCCGCCCTGGCTTCGTCGCACGACCGCGCGAGCGGCCGCTCGCGCCTACTCGAGAGAGTCCGGCGCCTTCTTCATGGCCTTCCAGGCGTCGGGGTCGTGGGCGGTGAAGAACTGCGCTCCCTCGCGCGCCTGCATCTCCCGGATATACTGATAGGCGGCAAAAATCCCACTGGGATCATACGCGAGCGACACGTCGGGCAAGAGGTTCTTGGTCACGTTCTCCGCGAAGTACACGCTGTCGCTGGTGAGGATCACGGTGCCCGTCTTGGGAAGACGGACGATCATCATCTGGCTTCCAGGCGTGTGGCCCACCCAGCGCTTCACGACGACGCTGTTGTCCGCGAAGAGGTCCAAGTCACCCTGGAGCTGGATCATGGGGTACTTGTTCGGCATCATCTGCCCCGGGTCGTTCCGCAGCATCATGAAGTCGCCGGGGATGTAGTTCTGGGGCGTGCCGGGCTCCCCCCAGAAGGCGTTCCTGATCTCGTCCTTCTGAAGGACGATGGTCGACTTCGTGAACTTGCCCACGTTCCCCCCGTGGTCCAGGTGCATGTGGCCGATGACCACGTACTTGATGTCGTCGGGCTTGAGCCCGATCTTCCCGAGCTGCACGTCGATGGCCACATCCGGCGTCCGAACCGGATTGAGCCCCTGGATGAAAGCGCCCCAGTAGCCCGGATCGGTGATGATGCGGTCGTTGTTTCCCGTGTCGAACAGAACGTTGCCCTTCGGGTGCCGGACGACGTAGAAACCGACCGGGACCTGGATCGCCGTAGCCGGGGCGCCAGCTTGCAGGAAGTTCTTGGGAACGGTGAGGGCCCCCGAGCTGAACGCGTAGAGTTTCATGCCCGCGGGCGACTGCGCGTGGGCGAGGGGAATGACTCCGGCGAGCAGGAGCGCCATGCCAGCTCCCACCATGACTCGAAGTGCGGTGCGCTTCATTGGACACCCTCCTGAGTTTTGCGGCGATCCTCCCTCGTGTCGCCCTTCGGTCATCCGCGGGACAGCCATCACCGAAGGGCAGCCGATAGGTACGCCCCGCAGATACGGATTGTCAAGGGCGATGTCCCGGTCAGCCCCCGTAGCCCCAGTTCCAGCAGGTCAGGCGCTCCAGCCAGAACCAGTCGTCACCGCGGGGGAACGAGTGTCGGCCACTTTCAGACTGCGGCGCAGCTGATCACGCTTCCTCCAGTTGAAACAGTTCCTCGGCTACAAGGCGCGGATCGGACACCGCCCGTGGATCCCATGGGCGCCTAGAAACCGGCAAGACGATACGGTGGCCTTGAAGGATCGGTGCGAAGAGGGCTCGCGAGAAGCTGGTCACGTATCGACCCTGCGACCAGAATCGAAGCCTGGCGCAGACCTGGCAGCGTAGACCAACCAAGGTAATCGACGAGCTTGGTGCCGACCAGGGTGAAGAGGTACAGGTATCGGCGCGGCTTCCGACACCAAGGACTTCGACAAGATGACGCAATGCTTCGATCTGTGGGTGGTACAGCTCGTCGTTCAGCCGTGCGTATCGTCCCTGGCTCGAGACACTCTCTGTTCCAATAGGGATCGCACTGATCGCACCAGTCGCGACACTGGGTCGGTCGGGTAGTTTGCATCATAGAAACTCAGACGGTGACCGCGAGCAGCGCTGCGGCTGGGGCGAGCCAGCGATGCATGGCGGCCGAGCGGAACAGGCTAACGGCTTCCGCGAGATGCGCGTGCGCGTCCTGGCGTCGCCCGGCCAGCAGATCGGCCTCGCCGAGCCCGGCGAGGCTGTGGGCTTCCAGCGGCCGCATGGCGAGCTCGCGGGCGACGGTGATCGCCTCCTCGAGCCGAGCGCTCGCCTCGCCGACCGCCGGGCGGCCTCGGCGTAGCGCTATGGTGCCGAGCACGCCGGAGAGCCATCCCTCGTCTCCGCGCTCGCCCCGCTCGCGCGCCGGAGGGAGGGCCTCGGCAGCGACCCGGGCGGCGTCGTTGAGACGGCCCCCCTCGAGGTGCGTCTCGGCCTCCGCGATGAGTAGGCTCGTATAGCCATAGACCACCTGGGTGGCGCGCGCCTCCTCCAGAGCCTGCTTCAGCAGGCCCAAGCCGGCGTCGATCTTTCCTGTGAACGCCAGGGCCTGGCCGAGGGCCCCGAGCACGCGAGGTCGATAGACCGGGAACTCGCCCTTCTCACAAAGGGCCAGCGCGCGCTCCAGGGCAGGGATCGACGGATCCGCGTCTCCACGGGCGAGGCGGACGTGGCCCAGCGTGTACCACGCCCACACCTCCGCCTGGAGGCTGTCGATGCCCTTGGCGATTCTCACGGCGTCCTCCGCCCATCGAAGGCTCTCGTCGAAGGATCCCAGACGCTCAAGGCACAACGCCAACCAGGTCCGGCATCCGACCGATGGGCGGAGGGCGGCGGGGCGGAGGTGCTCGTCCAGCTCGGCCTCGTCCATCGACTCTGCCAGCTCCTGGGTCAGCTCGGCCCCGCGCCGGTAGTCGCCAATGGCGAAGTAGGAGCGGCCGAGCCCGATCAACGTCCATACCCGCAGTGAGCGATCGGCGATCGCGTTCGCGATGGCCAGAGCGCGCTGGCCCGAATCAATGGCCTCGACGTAGCGGCCCGCGGACGTCAGCAGGTAGACGAGGGCGCCGAGCACCTGGCCGAGGCGCCGGTTGTCACCGAGCGCGTGGGCCAGGCGCTCGGCGTCGCGGTATCCCGTCATGGCGCGGTCGAACTGGCCGGACCAGTACTGCGTCCGGTTCAGGCTCAGCGACAGCTCGAAGCGCTGCTCCAGCGATTGACGGCTCTCCGGGAGATGCTGCAGTGCTCGGAGCGCTTCCTCGAAACAGGCACCAGCCTCGCGCCCGGCGTACCGCTCGGCCGCGATCAGACCTGCCTGGCGCAAATGGATCACGGCCTTGTCCCAGTCGCCGGCCTCGCGGTAGTGCGTGCCGAGCGCCAGCGCGTGACGTCCGACGTCGCCAGGGTGGAGCGACTCCAGGGCCGCGGCGACGCGACGATGGAGCAGCGCTCGGCGGGGCGCCACCAGGTCGGCGTGGTGAACCTGGCGGATCTGATCGTGCGCGAACTCGAAGCCGTCCTCGGTTTGTTCCAGGATGCGTCGGCGCACCAGCTCCTCGACGCCATCGGCCGCCTCGTCCTCGTCGAGGCCGGAGGCGCGCTGGAGCAGCGCGAATTCGAACCGCCGCCCGATGACGGCGGCCACATCGACGAGGCTTCGCCCACGCTCGGTGAGCGTACGCAGACGCCCCGAGATGAGGTCGCGCACACGGGGGGGCACGAGCCCCTCCCAGGTCCCGGGCGCCCCCCGGTACTCGCGCATGGCCCGAACGGTCTCGACGACCATGAACGGATTGCCTTCGCTGACCCGCCAGATCTCCCCTTCCATCGCGGCCAGTACCGGGGTCGGACTCGCGCCGGCCAGCTCGCGCGTGAGCGCTGCGGTCTCGTCCCTCGTCAGGCGCGACAGGTGCAGGCGGACCAGGAGGCCCTCGCGGGCCAGTGCGTCGCCCAGCGCCCGCCGCGGCCCGCCGCTGTCAACTTCCCCCTCTCGTCTCGTGCCGAGAACCAGCATCGGCCCGGTGCGAGCGCGCCGCCCGATGAAGCCGCCCAGCCGGACGCTCAGCTCATCGGCCCACTGGAGATCCTCCAGGATGATCAGCAGTGGAACGCGTCCGGCCAGCGCGTCGAGGCATTGCGCCACGGCTTCGAACAGGCGCAGCGCATCGGCGGGATTCGCGGGCAGGAGGGCCCCGTCCGCGAGCTCGGGAAGGAGCCGCGCGAGTTCCGATCGCCACACCGGGCTCAGCCCCGCGACCGCGTCGCTGTTCGCAGTGAGGCGCGCACCCCGGAGGGCGTCGATCCACGGGGCGAACGGCAATGACTGCTCGCTCTCGTAACATCGCCCGAGCAGGATCTGGCCACCGCGCTGAATGGCGAGCGTCCCCACGCTGGCGGCCAGTCGGCTCTTGCCCACGCCCGCTTCCCCGACGATGACCGCCAGCCGCCGACCTCCCGCCCAGGCGTCGCTGAGGAGGGCCGTCAGCTCGGACAGTTCACGCTGCCGCCCGATCAGCGGCGCCTCCTCCGAGGAGAGGGGCGGTACAACGCCGGGCGAGACCGCGACGCTGGGCATCGCCGTCATTCGTTGCTTGGCGGGCGCGGGACCTTGAGAAGCAGCAGCGGCATCCGAGGATTGGAGAATCTCGCGGTAGAGCGCCTTCGTTGCTTCCTCCGGCTGGGCTCGCAACTCACGCTCGAGGAGCGTCACGCAGGCCTGGTACTGGCGCAGTGCCGCACCGCGCCGCCCGGCTTGCATGTAGAGCTGCATCAGCGTCCGGTGCACCGGCTCTTCAAGGGGATCCGCCGCGATCAGTTTGACGGCGGTCAGGATCGCGCTGTCCGTCTGCCCACCCTGGCGCTGGTGAGCGAGCGACTGGGCCAGCGCTTTGACCCAAAGCTCGCGGAGCCGCTCGCGCTCGCCGCTCAGCCATTCCTCGAATGGGGCTTCCCGGACGGTGAGGCCAGCCAGGAGGTCGCCCTGGTAGAGGTCGGCCGCCTCCGCCAGCGCCGTGGCCGATCCGTCGGACACCCGCCGCTCGAACTCGCCGACATCGACGCTCACCGCGCCAGCTTTCAATTCCACCGTCTCGGCATCGGCCATCACGGTGTCAGCGAGAGCCTGACGCAGCCAGAAGAGCGCCTTGCGCAGGCTGCCGCGGGACTGGGATTCGGGGACGTCACCCCATAGCAACGCCGCGAGCTGGTCGCGCGCGTGGGGCTTGCCGGCCGGCAGCGCGAGGTAGGCGAGCAGGACCTTTGCTTTTCGCGTGGGGAGGTTGATGGGGCCCCCCGGCACCAGCCGGGCCTGGAACCCGCCCAGAAGCATCAACTCCAACCGCGCCATGA
>WNFT01002086.1_pt1 | contig 17249 bp, 15 predicted proteins | sample 5400191 | NCBI WGS metagenome assembly WNFT01 (sample SAMN13153359, study PRJNA577476) | soil metagenome | isolation source: 80 cm saprolite under Madrone tree | place: USA:California | collected 2016-06-14 | reverse complement strand
AGAGTCGGAGCATGCCGATCGATTGCTGAACGAGGCCCTATCGGTCGCAGAAGAATCGGGTTGTGATGCAGTAGCCGAGGTGGTACAGGCGCGAGATGCCGGGCCCGCTATTGTTGACGAAGCAAAAGACCACTCTTGCGCCTTGATTATGCTAGGTTCGGTTCGTAATACACATAGAGGACATATTACACAAAATGTCGGCTGATGGGGCCAGTTGATTCTGGCCCGTACACAGTTTTGTATGTTATAATCATACATATCAACTTGATTCATGCTGTTTCTTATGCACGTTGGACTTGACATTGCCTGATTGATTGGGAGGGACTGATACAATGTCTACTAATGCCAACTCTGCTTCTGCTGGCCCCCCAGCACGAACACATAGAGATTATTATAATGCGCTCTACCAGGCCGCATTGACCATCTCATCCAGTCTTGAACTGGACCAGGTATTGCAGAGCGTCGTCAAGAGCATAACCGAAGCAATGCAGGTCAAGGCATGTGGACTGCGCCTGCTTGACCCCCGAACAGGACAACTGAAACTCGGTGCTGTCTATGGGTTAAGTGAAGACTACCTTGCAAAAGGACCTGTCGATTTAGACCGCAGCCCCGTTGATATCGAGGCCCTGTGTGGCACGGCTGTCATTATACAGGATATCAAAACCGATACCCGTTTCCAGTACAAAGAGGCAGCGCAGCGCGAAGGGATCGTTTCCGTATTGTGCGTGCCACTGGAGGTGCGCGGGGAATCTATCGGGGTAATGCGTGTCTATACAGGAGAGCCCGCCACCTTCCGCGAGGATGACATCCAATTCCTCTCGGTTCTTGCCAGCCTTGCCGCACTCGCTATTGAAAATGCTAACCTCTATGAGAGCCTCAAACGCTCCTACGATGGTGTGATGGATGTGCTGTGGGGCAGCAGTCTACAATATTCCGATAGCAGATAAAGTGAGGAGAAAGGCTTCTTGCCTCCTCATCTCACCACAGTGTTCGTCAAATAGGGCGACGTAAATGCAGTACGATCTCCCGCATGTTTGCCCGGCACGGGAAATAGCCTTGCAGAGAGTGACTTATTCAAACGCAGTGCCAGTGTGGCCACATCCAGCAAGAGGTAGGCTATGCTCTCTGCCGGTATATCGCCCGCGAGCGGCACTGTATCCAAACCTGTGCCACAAACGGCGGAATACAGCAGCAGTTGATGCGCATTGACAAGTCCATCTTCCCAGCGTCGTCCTAAGACGGCATCTTCCAGTACGGGCAACATCAAGCCGCAGTAGCCGCAGGTGAGTAACCCGGTGCTTTTCAGCGCCGAGGTGACCGCGGCGGTGAGTGCTACTGTGCCGGTGCTGCCAATTGGCCCATAACCGGCCAGTTCCAGGGCAGAAACGATGCTATCCTCCCCCACCGGCGCGGGCGAAAGGTCAATCCCTCCAAAAACCAGTTCATGTTCATGAGCGAGCGTTTGCGCTATCTCCACTATTGGTGTCGCGTGCTCAATGAGAGCATCCTTGATCGATTCGGTGACCTGTACGAGATTCGCCGGCGCTGTTTCTCGCTGCATCTGGGTACGAAGCGCCTCAGCGATGATACCTGCTCCTTGCAGACCAATCGATAGGCTGGCTGGCCCGCTGTGATAGGCGGCCGGGAAGAAAGGACTGCCGGGAGCAACACAGGACAGCATCGCAAAGCGGAAATTCCCAAAACCCTCCTCTGTCTCTCCTGCCAGCCGCGTCATTACCCGAGCCGTTGGCAAGGCTGCTGCCGCTTGCAAGCCGTATTCGGCAGTAGCAAGCTGCACTGTTGCATTCAGTACATTCGTTGAGGCAAGCAGATCAGCAATAACATCGATACGTTCCAGGGGAAAGTCGGGACGCGTCGCCTGGGCTGTTCCAAGAGAACAGAATGCCAATTGCGCATCATCGAGCATAGCTTGAAGTTCCTGGGCATAGCTAATGAGATCAGCGTTCGACCAACCTGCCAGGTCGTCGAAAACGGGGCGAGTTGAGAGCCGCGTCGTCTGTACCTCGTAGCCCGCTTCTGTATAACGCCTGCTGGCATGGTGCAGTGTTGCCGCAGCATGCTTGATGGTAGCAGCAGCCAGTGGATGAGTCTCGGCAATGCCAAGCGTGATAGTACGAATGGGAGGGTTGGGCATGTGTTACCTCTTTTCTCTTGAGAATGACTGGAAGGATTATACATCCTTTTTGCAAATTTGTTGACGTTATCTTTCTCTCTCTGTTATCATACGGCTTAGAACATGCATGAGTGTACGATTTCAGTAGCACAGGCATGGCTACGTAGAGGGGATTACTAAGAGCAGTTTGATCGCCTGCACCAGCAATTGAAGGCAGAGATGCTCTCGGATAACTTCTGCGCGGTAGGGTTCTTAATGACGGTGTGGGGAAATAAGCCAGAATAAAGGACAAACAACCTATCACAAAGTGGATATTCGGCTTGACATCCCTAATACGTTCATCTACAATCGGCCTACAAAACGCGTGATAATGGGGGGCTAGATGATAACCAATCGGGTAGGTCAGCAAGAAGCAATTGAGCAAGAATGCTTCTTATGTATACTTGATCCCCAACCATGCACACTGAAAAAGCTCGAGGGATTCATTATTGATGCACGAGTAGTTCGTTCTGGGGGTGAGATGGTGCCTTTCATCACCATTAACGTGGGAACGGAACTCGCAGCCCTCACTCTTACTCGCTATTATCGTAGCCTGATTCAAGCTCTGGTTGACCTCGGACCTGATCTTCATAAACGCAAACTCAAGTTACGCGTGTATCATCTTCCTCCCGCCATAAGGACAACGGAAAACAAAGGCCGTCTTGTTCATCATTACAGGGCGAATGGCTATACGCTGGCTATCCTTGAGCCTGATACCGTTCTCAATATCACTGATCTGAGCCATGCTGAGTACTGTTCGCGGCAATATTTGCTGCACCGCCTCGTCTCCTCGCCACCATCTGCTGCTGCTATTCGCGGGAATCTTGTACACCACAGCTTTAAGGAATTGCTCAAAGAACATGGTGGGAGTAGGCCTGTTTCAGATCATGCCGATGGTGAAGGGGAATCACCGCTATCGACACTTTCCCACTATTTTGAACAGGCGCTGGAACGCAGCAGCATCGACCTGGCTCTCGCTAATGTATCACCCGACGAGATTCGGGTCGATGTGGTGCCCCATTTAGAGAGCCTGGCAACCTGGTTTCAGAAACAGTACGCGACCTTATGGGATATGCCTGCCGCGACGATGCATGGGCAGGACACTGAAGTGGATGAACAAAAGAACGAGAATGGAGTACGCGCTGAAACCTTCCTGTTAGCACCTGAGATTGGACTGCGGGGAAGACTGGATCTGTTCTGGAAGCAGACGGGCCGCCAACGCTTGCTGGAATTGAAAACGGGCGGCGCGAAGGGGGATTTGCCGAATGCGGCCCATAGATGGCAGGTGCAAGGATATCACGCGCTTCTGGCAGTGCGGCGAGACTCTAAAATGAAGAAGGCTCTTGCCACGCTGCTTTATAGCGGCACCCCCGGAGAAGCGGTAGATTTTGGCATTCCGTTTACCATCAAGCAGTTCCAGCGGGTCAATGAGAATCGTAATATACTCGTACTCAGCCATGTTACGGGTATGCCTCCGGCTCCTCCAGGCCCATCACGCTGCACAAAGTGCGCCATGCTCGACCAGTGTACACAAGTTTCATCATTGTTGAACTGGCAACCACCTGAACTTGATACGCAAACCAACGGGAATGTAGGGGCGCAATTGATTGCTCCTTCACGGAGGACGGATTCCAACGTGCGTGGGCACAATGAATCGCGTCCCACCATTGTTCAGCCGCAGGATCGCCTATTTTTTGCAAAATATTACAAATTGCTCCACTTGGAAGGGCGCGAAAGTGAATTACAGCAGGCGCTGCTCTGGAAGACAACTGTCAAAGAACGTATTGAACGTGGATCAGCCATCGACAATATTCAACCGTTGGAAATGCCGGAACAGACTGAACAGGATGAATGGGAGCAAACCTTTCTATGTGTAAACACTTCAGAATTGCGCGAGGGAGATGAAGTCCTGCTTAGTGACGGAGATCCTATCACAGGAGAAGTCGTGACGGGCACGATCATCGGCATCAGCGCTGAGCAGGTGAGGATATGGACACGGGAGTTGATCGCTCATCCCCGGCTGATTGATCGCTATAACAATAGTATCGTCAATGTACGTACACTCCAGAACTTGATACGCTGGCTGCAGGCCAATACACACCTGCGCGAACTTGTAGCAGGAAACCTGCGTCCTCGCTTCGATTCAACGCCAGTAGCGCCGCAAGCAGACTTCAATGTTGAGCAGAACCTTGCGGTCGAACGTGCTATGCAGATGCATGATTACCTGCTGATCCATGGTCCTCCCGGCACCGGCAAGACCAGCGTCGTCGCTGAGATCGTTCAGCGCTTATGCCGGCAGGGTCAGCGCGTTATGCTCGCGGCTTTCACCAATCAAGCCGTCGATAACATGCTCAAACGGCTCGATAACTACGGCTTCGTCGATTATGTACGCCTGGGACATGAGCGCAGCGTGGATGGTACTGTGCAGGATCACCTGCTGAACAGGCTGGTGGAATGCGAACAGGATCGGCAGGATACCCTGGAGCATATAGTCCGCCAGGTTTTGCGCAAAGCGCCCGTCATCGCCTCAACGACCGCGATGTGGTCCTCGGATAAGTACAATCCACCGTCTTCTGGCGACACAGAAACTCACCATGCAGACGCATTGCTAGAGTTTGATGTTGCAATCATCGACGAGGCCGGACAACTCACCGTCCCCGCCATTCTAGGCGCGCTGCGCTTTGCGAAACGCTTCATTCTCGTCGGAGATGAAAAGCAGCTTCCCCCGCTGGTTCTAAGTAAAGAGGCCATAGAGCAAGGTCTTGCAGATTCGCTCTTCGGCACACTCAAATGCCTGGATAATGACTATATGAAGCTTCATCCTGAAGCAATCAGCGCCTGCGTGCCTTTACAGGTCCAGTATCGTATGAATAAGTGGATCTCTCACTTTGCCTCCAGGACATTTTATGACGGCAAATTGATGCCGCATGTATCGGTTGCGAATGCGGTCCTGGAACTCGCAGGACCAGAGACGCGAACCTTTATGGAAGCTCCAACTATTTTGCGAGCTATCGACCCATTGCACTCAATGGTTTTCCTGAATGTGAGAGGAGAACTGGAGGGCATAAAGACGAGCGATGCCGAGGCGCGCACGGTATGGGAAGTTGTGACAGGACTGCTTGCTCGAGGAATCGCGCCAAAAGATATCGGGATTATCGCGCCTTATCGGGCGCAGGTTGCTAATCTACGGCGCCATCTGCTGGATGAGAGAGAGCGTTCTCGCTGGCTTGCATCAGCATGGAACGTTGATATCACGGAACTGAGCATTGATACGGTTGATCGTTTTCAGGGGGGCGAACGAAAGGTGATCATTATTTCATTTGCGACGACGACCACACCGGAGGTTGAGAGCCAACTACGAGAGCATCTGACCAACCCAAACCGCCTGAATGTGGCATTGACACGGGCGCGACAGAAGCTCATCCTGGTAGGATGCGCACCTGCACTTGAGAGGCTGCCAGTCTTTGAACGTCTTCTAACCTATTGCCACGAGATGCAGGCAGTAATTGCGCATAGCCCAGACCGTGCCCCACGCAGGGTACCCGCAAGGGGCACCCCTACCATACACGGGGACCTTCGTGTATGGTAGGGGTGCCCCTTGCGGGTACCCTGCGATATGATCATGCACCGGTGACCAGCGCGAGTTGTCTGTGTAAGGGTGCCCAGACATCCACATCTTCGGGCACATCGAGCAAGGAGTAGCAATGACGCTCCAGCGAGGTCTGGACACCAGTATGCACATGCCAGCCTTTCAAGATGATCTCGACAGCTTGTTCCAGGTTCATAGAGATACGGAAAGGGCTTTCGGCCTCCTGGTGATGGGCGCGAAATTGCTCTAAGCCAAGGCCGGAGAGAACTAAGATGGTGTGAATACCTGCAGCAAGCCCTGCACGAATATCAGACATACTATCTCCAACAAAAACTGCATCGGTCAGATCAAGATCCAGTTCATCACGAGCCCGCAGCAACATCCCTGGACGCGGTTTACGACAAGCGCAATTCTCTTCTTTAGCATGTGGACAGTAGTATACTTTTTCAATCAGGCCACCCATTTCAGCAATCTCAGCAACCATCTTGCGGTGAATATCTTCAATAGTCTCTACTGCAATGATCCCTTTTGCCACGCCAGCCTGATTGGTACACACAACGATGCGATGACCGGCCCGTGATAGCTTTGCAATAGCTTCGCGTGAGCCTGGTAAAAAGTGAAATTCATGCCAACTTTTTACGTAATCCGGTCGGTTTGCATTGATGACTCCATCCCGATCAATAAAAACAGTAGACACTACATGGCTCCAATCAAGGTATCCAGGGATTCAGGCCTGTGCCTCAGGGTAATTAAATGTCAATCATGTAGAGGAACGCCAGCCTCATTGCACTGTTCTCATTCACCTCTGTGTATGCGGTTTGCCTATTTTTCCTCACTTCTCATATATAAACCTTTATCGTTAATGTTCGATTGAGAGACTACTACGATAAAGGTTGAGATTCGGTTATTCAAGCTAAGAGTTCTTAACCCGCAGAAACATGAAAATACACGATGATACGATTTGAGCGGCTTACACGGATATATAGCCCAGAGAATTCATCTCCACGGTATATATACATGTGAATAAGTTGCAATTTCTCTTCATCATATCGTATGCTTCCTGTCAAGACAACTATGCAGGTGAAACCATGTAGGAGATAGGTATGTCGAATAACATTATTCTTGTCGTTGGCAGCCTTAATATGGACCAGGTTGTACACGTATCACGCGTTCCTCTGCCAGGTGAAACATTGCTGGGGGCAGGCTCACTTAAACTTGTTCCTGGAGGGAAAGGAGCCAACCAGGCACTAGCAATGGCACGGCTGGGCGCGCCTGTGGCTTTAGCCGGTCGAGTAGGCAGCGATCCATCTGGAGCACAGCTTGTCAGCGCTTTGCAGATGGATAAGGTCGATACGGGACTGATCGTTGTCGATCAGCAAGAAGCAAGTGGCACTGCATTTATTTTTCTTACGCCTGATGGCGATAACGCTATTGTGGTAGCCTCCGGTGCCAACATGCATGTTGGGCAGGATCAGGTACAGATGGGACATATTTTTGAGGCGATTGCCCAGGCCCGAGCGCTGGTGCTGCAACTGGAGATACCATTGGAGACCGTCAAGACGCTCATTACGGCAGGACATAACGGAGGAGTGCCGGTGGTGCTGAATCTTGCGCCTGCCCAATCACTGCCCTGGGAGACGTTGCAACAGGTGGACGTGTTGATTGTCAACGAGAGCGAGGCCAGCATGCTCAGCGGTCAACGGGTAGACAGTCGCGAAGATGCCTACATTGTGGCAACCGTTCTCCGCGAACACGGCGTACCCACCGTCGTTATCACGCTGGGCGCGCAAGGTGCCCTACTCGCTCATGACGATGGAATGGGAGCGACAAATATCGTCTATCAAGCGGCCCCCCAGGTACAGATCATCGATACAACCGCGGCAGGCGACTGTTTCGTGGGAGCGTTGACGGTGGCCTTGACGGAGGGTCAGACACCACAGGATGCCTTACGCTTCGCCGTCTACGCCAGCGCGTTGAAGGTGACGAAATTTGGTGCCCAAACAGGCTTGCCAACCAGGGCTGAAGTGGAGGCATTGGCACGGGATGCGTAATTGCCCCGTTTCCGCTACCCCCATCTTTGAAAGTATTACTCTGATTAAGCATTTCCCGCCTGTCCGTTTTCTGTTTCAGGTACGATATCAGCAGGCAGCGAGAGAGTGAAGCGGGTGCCTTCACCTGGTGCCGAATCAACCGTCAACGTACCATTATGAACTCCGGCAATTCTACTGGCGAGGTAAAGTCCGAGGCCTAAACCTCTCGAACTTGAGCCTGATATAAACGGTTGAAAAAGATGAGACAGGAGATCGGGAGGAATGCCCGGCCCCTGATTAGCTACGATGAGAACGGCCCATATCCCATCATCTCGTCTCTCAGTATCTACACTCACCTCGACAGGCGTCTTCTTAGGGGCGTGCTGGACCGCATTGGCGAGCAGATTCTCGAGTAGCTGGTGCAGCCGGTCTGGATCAGCAGATATCACTACCTCCTGTGGTGCCTGGATTTGAATAAGAGTCTCCGCGGTCCTGAAAGCGGCGGCGACTTCCTGCACAAGGTCAACGAGGTTCAAGGGCTGCGGATTGATAGAAAAAATGCCCTGGTTGAGACGCGCTATATCCAGCAAGTTCGAGATCAAGCCATTGAGACGAGATAGGGCACCAGTTGCCAGTGTTGCATTCAGCACATCCTGTTCTCTGTTCTCGCGGCGTGCTCGTCGCTCGATCAGATCAAGATGTCCTCGAATAGGTGTGAGATAGTTGCGTACATCGTGCGCCATAATGGTGAGCAACTCCTCAGCAGCCATGCGTCTTCCTTGTTCGGCAGCCTCTTGCGTCATAAATTCGACCAGCTCTGCGCGGTTTACGACGGCTCCTACCCAACGAGCAACCGCCTCTATGAAACGCAGGTCTTGTTCAGAGAAGAAATCAGTCTTGCTCGATGAAACGAGCAGGACACCACGGCGCTCATTGTCCACAGCAAAAGCCGTCACAATCACCGACACAACACCCAATCCCTCTTTGATGCCAACCAGTTCACCGGGATCCTCGTCAGCATGGCCGGTGAAATAGGATTGGCCGGTTAGAAAGACTTCGACTGTGCGTCCCCGATTGACGATGGGCAACCGATCCATGCCAATAGCCCTCTGCCGCCTGCCCATTGGAGTATTGCTTGTACCAAGAGCAACGAGCGTATCCACATCACGGTCGTGGAAGAATATATCAACTTTGTCGGCTTCCAGAGCCTGTGCAACCAGTTGTGTCACCTGGCTGAGCGTGGTTCTCACCTCGGTGGCCTGGATTTCCAACAGGCGTTCAAGTGTAGTCAGCAATCGATCTTGCTTCTGACCGATCTCATTGCCAACTTCATTTTCATCGAGCGGATGGCTCATCCTTGCCCTCCCTGCTACTCATCTTTTGGGCACTTTGAAGGTATAAGTCTCCCCCGGTGCCACGTATTTGACCTGTTTTTCAAGACGTGCCGCTTTCACCTCCTTGACGAAGTCCTCAAGCGGCGACTTGAAAGCCGCTCCATTATCTTAGGTGGTACGGATGGGGGTTGGAAAAAGTGACAGGTGGACGAGGGTGGGGAAAACTTTGGCAGAAGAGCCCAAGAAATCGCCCTGAAAAATATTGTATGATGAGCAGGAAAGGAAAACATCCATGCCTCGTATCATCCTTGACACCGACCCCGGTATCGACGACGCATTCGCGCTCTTCCTGGCCCTGGCATCGCCCGAAGTACAGCTTGAGGCGATCACCACCGTCAGCGGCAATGTTGACGTGAATAAGACGACGCGCAACGCTCTGGCGCTGTTGGAAATGGCCGGGCGTACGGATATTCCCGTTGCCCGTGGATGCGCACAGCCGCTGGTTCGCCAACCTGTTTATGCCGCACATGTCCATGGGGACAATGGCCTTGGTGGAGTGGTGCTGCCCGAACCACATACGCTGCCTGTGTCGCAACATGCTGTCGAGGTGATTATCGAGAAGATTCTGGCTGCTCCTGGAGAGATTACGTTGGTGCCCATTGGCCCATTGACAAATATTGCGCTGGCTCTGCGCACTGAGCCACGCCTTGCTCAATATGTGCGCGAGGTTGTGATTATGGGAGGAGCTTTGCGCGTTCCCGGCAATGATACGCCCACGGCTGAGTTCAATATTTTTGCTGATCCCCATGCCGCACATATAGTCCTCCACGGAGGATGGCCCATACGCCTGGTTTCGCTCGATGTTACGACTGTAACGCTGCTGCGTCGCGAACAGGTGGACAGGCTTGCACAGAACGGCAGCCCGGTTACGCACTTCATGCGGCAGATGTTGGACCATTATTTCGATGTCTTCGGCCCGAAATATGGTATTACTGCCTTTCAGATGCATGATCCGCTCTGCCTGGCCGCCGCTTTCCGACCGGATTTTATTCACTGGCAGCCTTCTTACGTCGATGTGGAACTTGCGGGCACGCTTACGTTGGGAGAGACGGTGACTTATTTCGGGCGTCCTGATTCTCCACCACCGAATGTACTGGCCCCGGTAGGTGTCGATGCGGAACGCTTCATCAGATTTTACCTTGAGCGGATAGAGAACGCCTTTCACGCGTAATTTTGACATTTCACAAGAGTATAGGCTATAGTTAATGAGGAGTAATTCCGACCAATTTACTTGGTATAGCTTGAAAGGAACCGGAAGAGATGGCAGAGATTAATGAATCTGAGGTCATGGACGCATTGCGTGAATGCTATGACCCCGAAATTCCTGTAAATATTGTTGACCTTGGTCTCATTTATAATGTAGACATCAATAGTGAGACGGGCCACGTCGATATCACAATGACCCTCACAGCTATGGGCTGTCCTATGGCAGGTGAGGTGATCGACGAGGTCGAGATGCGCGTGGGAGAGGTTGAGAACGTGAAATCGTCCAAAGTCAATATGACTTTCGACCCACCCTGGTCTCCTGATCGCATGACAGAAGATGCCAAGTGGGAACTGGGCATGGTATAACCTGCTTATCTGAACTGAAGAAATGTAGTGGCACCCCTCGTGGGTGCCAGGGCGGGGGCGAGTGCCAAGGCCGCATCTGGCACCAGGCATTGCAAATGATGACAGGTACCAGAACTCTTTTGGGCAGGAAACGGTTGTGCTATAATTGCTGATCATAACCACACAGTAGACCTGAAAAATGGTCAGTTAGTGGGCGGGTGAAAGATATGGCAATTGAAGGACCTCAAACTGGTGATATTCGAGCGACCTTAGCAATCAGCCAGGCCGAAGCACGGACCGGCAGCAGTCGCACGCTCAACCTTCCAGGCGGACGGCGTATTACGGTGCCCGTGCGAGCGGGCATTCGTGACGGCGAAGAGATTCGCCTGAGAGGACAGGGCGAACCGTCCTGGAATGGCGGACCACCCGGTGATCTTATCCTTACGGTCTCTATCGCAACTGCTGAACAATTTGGCAGCCAGTCGTATTACGCCCCCGAGCAGGCTGGTGCCACAGAGTTTATGTCGGCCCCGCCATACCCATCAGCCTCGAATCCTAATTTTCCAAGTGCTCCGGCGGGACCAGCCGTTGTATCATCTTCAAACTATCCGCCCCCGGCCTCACGAAGCGATTATTCCAATTATGCCGTCCCAGGACAAGGGCAGCCGCCGCTTGTCCTCAATCAAGCCGGAGCTCCATATGTAGATCCGGCACCGAACACGAACTATAAGCAGACGGGGACGCCAGTACAGCCATCATATATTCCACCTCCTCAGCGCAAACGAAGTGGCACTTCTGCAGGTATCACACTGCTGATTGTCGTGCTGGTCTTGCTCCTGGTTGGGGGAAGCATAGCTATCTTTTATACCCAGGTATACCAGCCACAGATGCATGCGCAAGCAACGGCTACTAGTCAGGCTCAGATTACCGGAACATCGCAGGCCCAAATTACCGGTACAGCACTGGCCAATGGTCAGGCAACAGCGCATGCCCTGGCTACCTCACAGACTGTGGCAGGGGCTACAGCCGCGGCTGGCGCTTCGGCAACTGCGGCAGCCTCGGCAACAGCCGCGGCGCTGCAAGGCTTCTACACGCAGGCCACGAGTGGTACTCCAACCCTTTCGGACCCACTGAGCGCTCAGGATAGCAACAACTGGAATGTCTTTCCTACGAACTCCAGTGGAGGGAGTTGTGGCTTCACTGCAGGAGCCTATCATTCCACTATGACAACGAAAAGTTTTTTTCAACCCTGTTATTCTCAGGCATCGAATTTTAGCAACTTCGCACTCCAGGTGCAAATGATAATAACGCAAGGAGATGAGGGAGGAGTTATCTTCCGTGCAAATAACTCAAGTTCCGCATTTTACCTCTTTCGCATCAGTCAAAGTGGAGCATATGACCTCTATGTCTATGTGGATTCACAGGGTTCCCATGCCCGGCGCTTGTTAAGCGGTTCCTCTACCATTATCAATACCGGAAACCAGGCCAATACCATTACAGTTATTGCCGATAACAGTAATCTGTACTTTTACGTCAATCAGCAGTATCTCGATGGCAAAACCGACACGAACTATTCTTCCGGTCAGATCGGGTTGTTCGGCGAGAGCGATACCAATTCCACGGACGTTGCTTTCAGCAATCTCAAGGTGTGGACATTAGCATCGTAAGAATAAGCAGTTTCTGACGATGGTGAGTGATACCACCCTTACCGAGGGCTACTTTGGCTTGTATGCAGATACAGATGCTTATACAAATTCAGCGGACGTTGCATTCACTAACGAAACCATTTGGGAATAAAGGTCTGCTGAACAGGAGCGCCGCAAGGATTATTTGAGATGACAGATGATGACCAGGCAGGATTAGACGAAGTACAAGTGCCATTTCACGAACAGCCCACGCTTAAAGATATCACTCCATTACCCGGCAGCGCAGCGCTGGTATGGCCACCACCACCGCGAACTATCCCGCGCCAGGGGCTTTCAATGGGCATGCTTATTCTCTTCACTCTACTTGCAACCGCCCTTATCGGAGGCAGCCTGGGCTTCATTATTTACTCGGCGACTGCGGAGTATCATACGAAATTGAGTACTCAGGCCACAGTTCTTGCACAATCAACGATGCAGGCGCAAAATACAGCCCTGGCAAGGACACAGGTGGTGGTGCAGGCCACGAATAAAGCCCTGGCGACAGTACAGGCTGGCATTCTCGCTACCGCTACCGCCCAGGTTGGAGCAACTGCCACGGCAGGAGCCATAAGTGATATAGGGACTGCGACGGCCACGGCATTAGGAGACTTGCTTGCCAACGATACGACCGGGAGCCCTACGCTCACCGATGATTTGACTGGCAATACCGGCGGCAACAGGTGGGATGAGGGCTTCGTTGGTAATGGCAATAACGGATGTTTCTTTAACCAGGATTACCATGCGCGAGAAACGCAGGTCAACTTTTTACAACCCTGCTATGCGGATGCCACCAATTTCAGTAACTTTGTCTATCAGGTGCAGATGACCATCGATAAGGGCAGCCAGGGTGGTATTCTCTTTCGAGCCAATAAGTCGAAGGGGCAATATTACCTGTTTCGCATTGGGACAGATGGCTCTTATACGTTTGAAGTCTATGACAATAACAAGTCGGTGAAGATGCTGAGCAGCGGCATCAGTGCGGCTATCAACACCGGAGATGGTCAATCGAACGATATGGCCGTTCTTGCCAATAAAAATACCCTCTATCTTTATGTCAATCAACAACTTGTCACCGGTGCGGTCGATAGCACTCTGAGCGCGGGACAAATCGGTGTGGCCGCTATTGATTATAGTACGCCGACCGAGGTGGAGTTTAGCAGTGTGCAGGTGTGGAAACTCTGAAAATCCACCATTGACAAATAACAAAACTACTGTTATGCTAACAGCAACGAAAAAGAAACAAAAGGCAATGAACGGGACAAGTACCTTTAGCCCGGCAACAGAGAGCTGCGGAATGGTGCAACGCAGCAGCCAGTAAAGGGAAATCCACCCGCGAGCCAGCGCGATGAGCGCCAACGGCTGCCCCCGTTACAGGGCAATACAGAGTTTCAATCCTGCAATAGGATTGAAAGAATCAAGGTGGCACCACGGCTTATGCGCATTTCGCGTCGTCGTCCTTCACAAAGGACGAGGGCGCTTTTTTATTGGTCATTTGTAAAGCAATGTATTCACATCCAATTAATAAGGGTATGTACAGGGAAAGGAGCTCGTACTATCATGCTAGACCTCGCTTTTATTCGTAATCATCCAGATGTTGTAAAAGAGGCTGCACGGCTAAAAAACAACACACTCGACATCGACTACCTGTTACAGGTCGACCGCGAAGTTCTGGACCTGCAGCGCCAGGTGGAAGAGATCCGCGCAGAACAGAACCGCGTTTCGAAAGCAATTCCAAAGCTGGGCAAAGACAAAGAGAAACGCGATATGCTGATCGTCGAAGGCAAACGACTCGGCGACCAGGTCAAAGCGTTAGAACCGAAGCTCAACAAGCTCATCGAAGAACGCTATGAACTGCTGCTCTTCGTGCCGAATATTCCTGATCCCAGCGCGCCCATCGGCAAGGACGAGAGCGACAATGTGCCCATCAAGTACTGGGGTGAGAAGCCGCATTTCGACTTTGAGCCGCTCGATCACTACACCCTGATGCAAAAGCTCGACCTGGTGGATATCGAGCGTGCGGTCAAAATCGCGGGCGCTCGTAGCTATGCACTCAAAGGAGATGCGGCACGCATGGAACTGGCGCTGATGAATTTCGCCCTTGATCGCATTGCGCGCAAAGGCTTTACACCGCTGATCGTGCCCGCGATGGCGCGTGAATTCTGCTTCATCGGTAGTGGGCAATTCCCCAAGGGGCGAGACCAGGTCTATGCTATCGAGGATGAAGACACATTCCTCGTCGGAACCGCCGAAGTCTCGATCACGGGCATGTACAAGGATGAGATTCTCAAAGCCGAGAACCTGCCCATGACCTATGTAGGATATTGTCCCTGCTTCCGCAAAGAGGCCGGTACGTATGGCAAGGATACACGCGGCGTGTTTCGCATCCACCAGTTCAGCAAGGTAGAACAGTACGTCATTTGCAAGGCCGACCACGAAGAATCGGTGCGCTGGCACGAACAGTTGCTGAAAAACTCGGAAGAGCTGGTGCAGGCACTCGAGCTGCCCTACCGGGTCGTCAATGTCTCTACAGGGGACATGGGCGACGGCAAGGTTGGTATGTATGATCTCGAATGCTGGATACCGAGCGAGGGCAGGTATCGTGAGACACATTCGTGTTCGTACTTCCACGATTGGCAGGCGCGCCGTGTGAATATTCGCTACCGTGACGAAGAGGGCAAGATCAAGTTCGTGCATACGCTCAACAACACGGCCATTGCTTCGCCGCGCATTTTGATACCGATATTCGAGACGCATCAACAGGCCGATGGGAGCATTCGTATACCAGAGGCGTTGCAGCCTTTTATGGGCGGACAGAAGTATATTAGAGCACACGAGGCGTAATAGCCAGGATGAGTCGCGCCACCGCATGGAGGATACTCCCTCACGGGGTATCCTCCTCACGGTACTATGCGCCTACAACCTGATAATCTCCCCTCGCGCATTACCCGTATCGTCATCCACATACAGTAAGCCGATACTGCATGTGGGCTGGCGGCGACGATCAGTCGCACTACCAGGATTGAAGAGCAATTGCCCATTGACATCTTCATTCCAGGGGATGTGGCTGTGTCCGAAGACGACCACGCGGGCAGTGGGGAATTCCTGGCGTGCCACACGGGCGCGATTATGCGAATCCCCCAGAATATGCACAATGCCGATGCGGCAATTTCCCACCATGATTTCGCGCTTAATGGGCAATTCCAGCACCACCTCTTCCTCCTCGATGTTGCCCTGGACGGCTGTCACGGGCGCTATCGTTTCCAGTTCCGCAATTACTGCAAGGACTGAGAGGTCGCCCGCGTGAATGATGCGCTCGACACCGTCAAAATACTGCCAGATGGCTGGGGGCAACTGCTTAAATTCGGGAATATGCGTATCTGAGATGACTCCAATTTTTCTGATCATCTGTTTTTCTTTCTCTGCGCTCTCGTCTGTCTTCTCAGGGGGTTTCACACCACTAATGCCTTTGACTTTGTGTCGCCGTTCTTGTGTTTGAGGGGATATCTTTCTTATTTGGTTGAAACGCATAAAGTGGAGATTTCGGCCTCATGCGCGGTCAACACATCAGGCCGGTTGAGTCTTGTTCCGGTGTTAAGCGTCACAAGGTCCTCACTCATAGTATCCGATAGTTGGTGTCTGGCGTCAAATGAGGCATCGGTTTTTGGCTCTTGGATTACCTTTGGTGGAGAAATACGAATATTTGCTCTGCTCGCCAACCGCCTCTACGGCAATGTGGGAAGCTATGTTTATCGCGAAAGCTCCAATCATAGCACCACCTCCTTCGATAACTGCGGCTATAAGGGACAACCCGACGATTATAAGAACCATTGGAATTGTTTTAAGAACCCCCACAATACCACAGTGACGGTTGTGACCGTTGCGAAACCCGCGCTTACACTGCTTAATGCAGTTGGCGAGCACAACAAACACTCACATCTCAAGATTATCGTAGCATGGGTGTCAAGCTGCTTCGCTTCCTAATAAGAGGATTCTTTTTTTGATGCCGCTGTGGATAACTTGTGAATAACTGCTTCTCAACCGAGATGTTTGTGGCATCCTCATATTCTTCGCAGAACTATGAATACTTTTAGTTATATTCTACCACGTGACAAATGCTAATACCCTGGTCCATGTTCTCAACCTGAGTATTAGCATTGTTCACCTCTCTCAGGATGCCATACCGAATTTTGTGTAATGGTACATAGCAGAAAAGACTGGAAACCAGTTCTGGACTGAGTTTAGCACCTTCTCGTTGTGCATCGTTACACAAAATTCGGTATGGCATCAATGTTTTTTTGCTATGCAGATAAACACTTTCAGCCGATCAAGCAAGAACCGGCGCTGGAGTTACAAGACGAATTGAATGTGCTCCAAAACGAAGCCCGTGAAAACGAGGCTCCGCTCCTCACGCGTCGGGTCTTCAAGGGTATCCACCTGTTCATGCAAGAGAAAGGCTCACGTGGACAATGGCGCTGGATACTGCGTTCGCCGCTCTTGAGCCTTGCAATCTCGCGTGGACGGCTCTCATGCGTGATTACCCAGGTAAACTGCGCCTCTCAATACATTGGTTCACTCTTTCTCGTTAGGATGAGGCTTCTTCCTGAGCGTTCAAAGCTTTCAGGAGCTTCTGAAAAGCAGTTTCATACTTGGCGGCGCTACGGTTCCATCCGCGAAAGTCTCCTACCACTTTGCTGAGGACATCAGCTTTCCGCTCGTGCTCCCACTTATGAAAGAGGTAGTTATCAATGCGGATGGGAAACAAGATGTGCTTCCCCTCACGGTCTTCGCGTTGGAGCGCTCGTTCGATCTCACGGAGTACGGGGCCAC
>WNFT01002025.1_pt1 | contig 17251 bp, 19 predicted proteins | sample 5400191 | NCBI WGS metagenome assembly WNFT01 (sample SAMN13153359, study PRJNA577476) | soil metagenome | isolation source: 80 cm saprolite under Madrone tree | place: USA:California | collected 2016-06-14 | reverse complement strand
CAATCGTCGTCATCCAGGAATGGTGGGGGGTCAACGAACAAATCCGCGGCGTCGCCGACCGTCTGGCCAGCGCAGGCTACATTGCGCTCGTGCCCGACCTCTTCCGCGGCAAGACCACGGTTGAGGCCGAAGAAGCGCACCACCTGATGACGGGTCTGAACTTCGGCGATGCGGCCTCGCAGGATATCCGAGGCGCGGCGCAGTTCCTGAAGACCCGCAGCGGCAAGGTCGGCATAACCGGCTTTTGCATGGGAGGTGCGTTGACGCTGCTGGCCTTGTGCACGTCCCCCGAGATCGACGCCGGCGTGGTCTGGTACGGTTGCCCGCCGCTGCAATACGTCGATGCAACCAAGATCCGGGCGCCGCTGCAGGCGCATTGGGCCACGCAAGATGAGTTCTTTCCGATCGCCACCATCGATACGCTGCAGGGTAAACTTCGCGAAGCCGGCGTGAACTTCGACTTCCACCGCTACCTCGCACACCATGCCTTCGCCAACGAGACCGCCGTCGGGCCGGGCCGCATCCCAGCCACCCAGTATGACCCCGTCTGGTCGCAGCAGGCGTGGGATCGCACCTTCAGCTTCTTCGCACGCTGGCTCAGATGACTTGGACTAAGCACGTTCTAATACAGGGGGGTGGGGATGAAGAGACTTGTCAGTCTAATTCTTGTCTTGTCTTTGGCAGGTTGCGCCACGTGCAAGAGCTCAGACTCGCCCGAGGTTTGTAGAACGAAGCAACGTGATCGTTCACAACCTCGGGCGTTGACTGATCTCGCGCCCGCGCAGAACTCTTACCGGCGGTACCGGCCCGTCACCGTGAACACACTGCAATTGCGGTCAATTCAGGCGGCGGTCGCCTCGAACGGCCTGAGATGATCCGCCATCGCCTTTTGGAAGGCGGGGCGTGACTCGCAGCGTTCTAGATACGCTTTGAGCACCGGCCGACCGGAGACGATGTCGGTGTGGCGCGGGATGCGTAGCACGGTGGTCATCATCAGATCTGCCGCGGTGAACCGGTCCTCCAAGTAGTCGCGGTTGCCGAGCCAGTTTTCAACTGCGGCCAGACGCTTCTGCGCGGCCTCCAGCGCCATCGGCCGGCGCATCGGCGCCCAGGCCTCGCGCGCATGGAACAAGTCGAGTTCGGCGAGATTCTGGATCTGGGGCTCGACCGAGTTCAATGCGGCGAAAATCCACGCGCTGGTCCGCGCCCGTCCATTCCGGTCCGACGGCATCAGCGCATCGGACTTTTCGGCGATGTGGATCACGATGGCGCCGGACTCGAACAGTTTGAGATTTTCCGTCTCAATGGCAGGAACCTGGCCAAACGGTTGAAGGGCGCGATAGGCGGCCGTTGACTGGTCCTCAGGTCCGATCAGTCTTTCTTGATACGGGATACCCGCCTCCTCGAGTGCCCAGCGCACCCGAACATCGCGAACGAGGCCCTGCGCAAGAGGCGGTACCCAGCGGAATGCACTCAACGTGATCATGGGAGTTCTCCGTCTTTCGATGCAATCGATCGTGTTTGGTCAGGATGCGTCGGCCATCGCGGGCTTGGCCCGCCGGGTCCGTCCGTCATCCTCATATCGGTCGTGCCGCCTCATCCAGTCGGAGAGGTTGCCGTTCTTCGTCTCGTTGCGTCCCTTGGGAGCGACATCGAGCCAGTTGTAAACGGGCAGGAACATCTCGCCGCCGCGGCCGTAGGTCGAATAGGTGTGATAGATCGTTCCGTGGTCGCCCATCATCCCGTCGTCGTCCATGTAGAAGACGCTGACGCCCGGAAGCTCGTCGATCTCGGGATCGGGGCAATCGGCGAAGTTATAGAAGACGCCGCCCTCGCGCGTGCCTTTCGGGAATGAGACGTGATAGTCGAGATTGAAATCGCTGGCAGCGGAAGAGACCCACCGGAATTTCCAGCCCATTCTCTGACGATAGGCATTGAGCTTCGCGATCGGTCCGCGTGAGATCGCGACAAAGCTGACATCGTTGTGCTCGAAATGCTGCCGCGCCCCGTCGACCTGGTCGGCGAGCAGCGAGCAGCCGGGACAGCCCTCCTGCCAATCGGGACCGAACATGAAGTGGTAGACCACGAGCTGGCCGCGTCCGTCGAACAGGCCGGCGAGCGTCACCGTGCCGTCGGTGTCCTGGAAGACATAGTCTTTCTTGACCCTGACCCAGGGCAGCGCGCGGCGCTTTTCCGACAAGCGGTCGCGCTCGCGGGTATACGCCTTCTCCTCGGCGAGAAGGGCGCGGCGGGCCTCGAGCCATTGTTCCTCCGAGACGACCTCGTGCTTGGTCATGAGTATCTCCTGTCAGTGACGGAAAAATGTCGTTGCAGCTTGTCGAGCGCGCCGTTCCAGCCCTCTTCGTGGCTCCGGCGGGAGTCCTCGTCGCGCAGACGCGAATGAGTGAACGTCAGTTCGGTGCCTTCGGCAGACGCGCGAAGGTCGATCTCGACCAGCGATTCGCCGGGATCCTCGCTGCCCTGCCATCGCCAGCTCATTGCCAGGCGTTCAGGTCTTACGACCTCGAGATATTCGCCGCTGCTCTCGTGCTCGCTGCCGTCGAGCATGCGGAAGCGGACCCGGAAGCGCCCGCCGATGCGCACGTCGGTCTCGGCCAGCAGCACGGGGCCGGCATCCGGGCCCCACCAGCAGGCGATGCCGTCGGGTGTCGTGAGCGCGTCGAAGACGATGGATGGCCGCGCCGCGATCCGGCGTACCAGGGTGAGACTGGTCATCGGCCGCTCTTCCTCGCTTCGGCTTCCTTGCGCTCGGCGTAGGCCGCGAGTCGATCGAGACTGCGCGACCAGAAGCGCTCGTAGCGGCGCAGCCATTCCATGGCCGCCCGCATGGGTTCCGGCGACAGCCGCACCGTCACGGTCCGTCCCACCTTTGACCGCGTGATCAGTCCGGCATCGTCGAGCACGTCGAGATGCTTCATCACCGCCGGCAGTTTGATCGCGAAGGGTTTCGCGAGCTCGCTCACCGTAGCGCCGTCCTCCCGCTCCAGCCGGGCGAGAATCGCACGCCGGGTCGGGTCGACGAGCGCCGCGAAGGTCCGGTCCAGTTGCGCGTTATAGTTCACCATGTAGTGAAGTTTTGGCCAGATCCGATTCGTTGTCAACCCCCCTTGGTCGGCGGCCCGCAGGGAGCGCGGATCAGAGCTTCGTCAGCATCTGCAGCGCCAGCGCCTTCTCCAGCCCCTTTTGCTTTTCGGGAGGAAAGCCGCCGACCCAGATCTGAACGTAAATGCCGCCGCTCTTCACCGACAGTCCGGTGCCGCGGCCGCTGTCGGTCAAGTAGTAGGCGTCATCGCCCACTCCGCTCAGCGGCGTTTTGGCGATACCGTGCACGGGGGTTTTGCCGACCTCGAATGCGCGTTCAGTCATCAGATTGACGGAGAGCTTCTTGCCGTCGAGCTGCGGTCCGCCGGCCGGAGCCCAGCCGCACAGCAGCACTGTGGAGGGTATCGGATGCCGCCCATCCGTTACGGTAACCCCCAGCACCTTGCTGATCTGGGGCGCGGTGAACAACGAACAGGCATCGCGGGGAGGAGTCGCCGCGCCCGTAGTCTGCGGCGCGACCGAGCACAGGCAGACTGTCAGGGCTATCTCCAAACCCAGCGCGCAACTTGCGGGAATGATGGGCATATCCGTTGTCCCCCCGTGCCGATGTGATTCCAGTATATGCGCGATCGCGGCGTCGAATGCTACAGTAGCGGCAGAAGACCCCCAAAGGAGCAGCCGTGAGCGAAGGAATGCACTCGAGACACCCGATTTTAACCAGCCTCGAGCCGAGCCCTGCAGCGCGATTCGGCGCCTATGGTTCTGCTTTCGGCCTTGCCGTGATGCTTACGCTCTCGGCCTGCGGTGCATCGAACGACGGCGATGAGTCGACCAAGGTCAACGGGTCCATCCACGTGCCCGCCGGCAGGCAGCCCGGCGCCGTGGCGACGGTCAACGGCTCGATTCACGTCGATGACAACGCGGCGGTCACCAGTGCAACCACGGTGAACGGCGCCGTGCACTTGGGCGACCACGCGACCGCGACGTCGCTGAACAGCGTGAACGGTTCGATCACGCTCGGCAGCGGAGCGCATGTCTCCGGCAGCGTCTCGTCGGTCAACGGCGAACTTAGTCTGGAAGACGGCGCGGACGTCTCAGGATCACTCTCGAACGTGAACGGCAAGATCACGCTCACCGCGGCGCACGTGGGCGGCGGAATCAAGACTGTGAGCGGCGGTATGAACATCACCGGTGCATCCCGGGTAGAAGGCGGTTTACACGTGCAAAAGCCGTCCAGTGAATTGATACACCTGGTCATGGACGTTCCACGGATCGTCATTGGACCGGGAGTGACCGTCCAGGGCGATCTGCGCTTCGAACGCACGGTTCAGCTCTTCATCAGCGACAAGGCCACCGTCGGCGCCGTCACCGGCGCAACGGCGATATCGTTCAGCGGGGAGACCCCGCCCCCGTGATTTAATCGCCGCGAATGAGGATAGCGTGACTCGGCACCGGTGAATTTGTGATACTGCGCCTCACAGTTGACGCACCAAGAGCCTCACAATTAACGCACCAAGAAAGGTATAGCTATGCAGATTCCCCACGTCCGTGCATTGTTCGCTGCGGCCTCGCTCGCCTTGGCCGGGTCCCTCTCGTCCTTGGCCGCGGCGAGCCCTCCTGATCCTGCGCTGGTGAGCGCGGTCGGGAGTCCCGCACGCAGCCCCACCGCGGTGGCGAGAGATCCGGCTCGCCACCCCGTCGAAGAGCTGACATTCTTTGGCCTTGCGCCCGCGATGACGGTGGTGGAGCTGTGGCCGGGCGGGGGGTACTGGACCGACATCCTGGGCCCCTATCTTGCCCCGAAAGGCCACTACTACATCGCCTTGCCTGCGCGGGGCAATGCAGAGGAAGATGCCGGCGTGAAGCGTTTTCACGCCCGTATCGCCGAGGAGAAAGGCCGGCTCGGTACACTGCACGAGACCGCGCTTGGCGCCGGCCACTTCGATATTGCGCCGGCCGGCTCTGCCGACCTCGTGCTCACGTTCCGCAACCTGCACAACTGGATGGATGGGGGCTATGCGGACGAGGCGCTGGCGGCGTCTTTCAAAGCGCTCAAACCCGGCGGGGTTCTGGGCATCGAGGAGCATCGCGGCCGGAACGACAAACCACAGGATCCGAAAGCCAAGGATGGATACGTGCGCCAGGACTACACGATTGCATTGGCGAAGAAGGCGGGGTTCGAATTCGTCGGCTCGTCGGAAGTGAATGCGAATCCGCGCGACACGAAGGACTGGGTCGACGGCGTCTGGACCCTGCCGCCCACGCTCTCTCAAGGCGAGAAAGACCGCGCTCGATATGTCGCCATCGGCGAAGCCGATAACTACGTGCTCAAGTTCCGCAAGCCGAAATGACGTTGCGGCCGCGGCGTGCTGGGCCGGATTAGATTTCCGGGCCCAGCACGATCGGCGAGCCGTCGCTGAACCGTGAAGTGCGAAACGGCGCCGGGTCCACCGAGGGCGCGTCGCCGATCGCAAGTTCCGCCGCCAACCGGCCAGCGGCCGGCCCGATACCGAAGCCGTGCCCGGAGAATCCGGTCGCGACCGTGACGCCGGGCAGGGTGCCGAGCGGGCTGATGTAGGGCACGACATCCGGCGTGACATCGATGTATCCGCCCCACTGCTGCACGATATGCACGTCGCGAAACTGCGGGTAGAGCTTGATCATCGCCGCCAGGGCCTCCCGGTTCAGGGTTTTGTTCGGCGCCGGGTCCAACACACGCGTCGCCTCGAAGGGGCTCGGCCGATCCAGCGGCCAGCTGCGCGGCGCGCGAAACTCGCGCAGCGACTGCGCATTCACGCGCAATCGCAACGACCCCCGTTCAGCGCGAATGGTCGGCAGGAATTCGCGCAGATACCGCAGCGAATCGGGTACGAAGGGCGCTACGTAGCCTGCGCCCCTGGCAAGCGTATACCCGCCGTCGCGCCGCTTGCGGTAGCCCACTTCATCCAGATACGTACAAGCGTCGGGACCCTCTACGGGCGCCGTGCGCATCACGGAAGACAGCACCTTCAATTGCGGCAGACGTATGCCGAGATTCGCGCAGAAGAGGCTAGACCAAGCCCCGCCCGCGAGCACAACGGCATCGCATGCGATACGCCCTCGTTCCGTGATGACCGCCGCCGCGCGGCCACCCGTGCGTTCGATGCCGCGCACGGCGCAATGGGTGAGAACGACCGCTCCCTTGCGCTGCGCGGCGCGCGCGATCGCGGGCGCGGCGCGCTGCGGTTCCGCGCAGCCGTCGGTGGGGACATACAATCCACAAGCGTAGGTCCTGCTCGCTCCGGGCATGAGCGCGGCAAGTTCGGTGCCGCGTACGATCCGGGTACCGATGTCGTAGGGTTTAGCCATGTCGACCCACGCAGTGAAACGCCGTTCGTCGGCTTCGCTCTCGCCTACGTACAGAACGCCGCATTGACGGAAACCCGTGTCGCTCTCCGTCATACGGTTCATGTAGCGCCACAGCTGCAGACTCTGAACGATCAGGGGCATTTCCCGCGCATCGCGCCCGGCCTGGCGGCACCATCCCCAGTTCCGGCTGGACTGCTCGCAGGCGATATATCCCTTTTCACAGAGCACCACGGGAATCCCGCGATTGGCCAGCGTCAATGCGGCAAAAGTGCCGATGATGCCGCCACCGATGACGACCACACTGGTAGCGGCCGGCATCACCTCATCGGGAATGATGGAATCGACGTAGGGACCCATGAACTCGCCTGTATTCCATTTGTGAATTCTTCTTCGGTATATTCTAGCGACGCCGGACGGCGCGCGCTCGTAGGATCTGTCGATGAGTCACTCCATTCCTTTGATCGATATCGGGCCGCTGTTCGGCGCGGCGTCGCTCGATCGTGACCTGACCGACCAGGCAATCATGGCGGCGGCTGCGACGTCGGGTTTCATGGTGGTGAGAGGATTGCCATCCGATCTGCCGGCGGGCCGCGCGGCCCGGGCGGATCTGTTGCGTCTATTTCAGCTGCCGGAGCATGAGACTCGCAAACTCTGGCGTCAGAAGTTCGATCCGGCGCATCCGAACGTCTATCGCGGATGGTTCCCCCTGCAGACCGGTTTCTTGACCGCCAAGGAAGGCATCGACATGGGCCCCGACGTGGTCCACGGCGCCGCGCGCGCCGATGCCGAGATCCGGCCGCTGCCCGTAGACGGTGCGTCGTTCGAGCCCTTCCTCTACGGGGACTATTTGTGGGCCACTACGACCCAATTCGTCGAATTCAGGGGGATGGAATCGCTGCGCAAACCGGTGCGGCGGCCTTGAACTGGCCGCCCATCGCCCCCACGCTGGGGGCGTGACCGCGCGCCGCCTATTCTTGAACCCCTTGTGGCTGGTCCTCTCGCTGCCCGTATACATCTGCTGGCGACTGCTGCCGGCATTGTCGATCGGCCCCTTGGGCGCGTTCGCCGGCATTGGGCTGCTGATCGTTTGCTGCGTCGTCATTCCGCTTGCGGTGCGAAATCATTCCATCCGGAACCCCGCGCTGGCGGATTTGCTGGCTTGGGTGGGCGTTCTGTCCATGGGATTCTTTTCGTCGCTGTTCGTCTTCACTTTGCTCCGCGATCTCATTCTACTGGGCGCGCATCTATTGCTACCCAGAGAGCTGGCCGCCTCACTGGTTGGCCCCTCGGCACTGTGGACATTGGCACTCACGGTCTTCGTCACGTTGGCAGGTTTGGTGATTGCTCGCCGCCGGCCCCAAGTCGTCGATGTCGACATCCCGGTGACCGGACTTCCTGAGGCGCTGCACGGCTTTTCGATCGCTCAAATCAGCGACGTGCATGTCGGGCCGACGATCAAGCGTGGCTTCGTCGAGGGGATCGTGGCGCTCGTCAACGGCCTGAAGACGGACCTGATCGCCGTGACCGGTGATTTGGTCGACGGCTCGGTGCAACAACTGTCTCCGCACACCGCGCCGTTGGCCGGGCTGGCCGCGCGGCACGGCGTTTACTTCGTGACCGGCAATCATGAGTACTACTCCGGCGAACGGGCCTGGACCGCGGAAATCAGGCGCCTCGGGCTACGGGTTCTCAAGAATGAGCACGTGGTCTTGAACCACAACGGCGCGCTGCTGGTCCTCGCCGGCGTCACGGACTTGAGCGCTCATCATTTTGATGCTGGCCAGCAGAGTGATCCTGCGGCGGCCCTGCGCGGTTCACCGGCCCATGCCGGAGCCAAAATCTTGCTCGCTCACCAACCGAATTCTGCGGCCGGCGCCGAAGGCGCGGGCTTCGATGTGCAAATCTCTGGGCACACCCATGGCGGCCAGTTCTGGCCATGGAATTTCTTCGTGCGTTTTTTCCAGCCCTTCACCGGCGGTCTGTACCGCTTGAAGAATTTGTGGGTCTACGTGAGCCGCGGCACGGGATATTGGGGACCGCCGAATCGCTTCGGCGTCCCCTCGGAAATTACGCGCATCCGACTGGTATCAGCGACGGCCTAGTCGACTATCCAAGTTGCTCGAGCCGGCGGCAGCTGCACCTAACGCCCGGCCGACGGCTCATTCGTCCTTGAACTTGATCGAGGCATGGGTGCCGTCGCAGAACGGCTTGTTCTTCGACGCGCCGCACCGGCATAGAGTCACACGGTTACGGACCTCGTAATGAAATCCGTCCGAACCCACCACTTGAACACCACCCCTCAACCACACGGGTCCCGCACATTCGTTCGCGGGATCCTCAATGAGCCCAATCGACGGTTCATACTGGGGTTCGATCGATTTTCCCGTTGCATTGTCCCAGGCAACCAGCCGACCGGATGGACAGTCGCCGGCCTGTCTCACGAAATTCTTCCTTGCGCTCGGATTGTCCGTTTCATTCACCAGATTCCACACCTGTCCGTGCGGGTCGCAAAAGCGCGCGAAGGCACACAGCTGTTCCACGTCCGTCAGCGACAGGGTGGGACCTTGCATGACCTTGGCCTGGCTTTGATAGGGTTCGCGGCTGGCTGTTTCCGTGCCGTCGAATCCTACTTTGGTATGCGTGTTGTCGCAGAAGGGCTTCTTCGCGCTGTGTCCGCAACGGCACAGCGCGTACGTTGCTTGCGCCGGAAACACATGCCCGGCAATCCATTTGACCGACTCGCCGGCCGAATTCGTACCGATGGTTTGCTTGGCTAACGGCAAGTTGCCCGAGACCAGGTAGGGACCATTTTTGGCGATCTGGACCTTGGCATTCGATGCTTTGTGTGCACTCATGGTCATCTCCAGTTGCCGACTCGCGCCGCGACCGAGTCATCGGCGCGCTGCAGCGCAATCATAGGGCAAACGGGACTATGAACCTCCGCCCAGAACGCGTAAAGCGAGTCGTTTACAGAGAATCCGTGGGCGAAGAGATGGGTCGGCTTGCAGATTTCCGCCACCTCCAAATCCCGGCGCCATCCGCTTCGCGGACGGCGCGACCGCTTCCGGAGAGATAATTAAGATGGGCAATCGCCTCACCGGTTGCCATCCCCAGCAGCTCGGCGGTGATGGGGCGGGCAAATAGCGCGCCGAATACCTCGACGGCGCGCTTGGGCTCGGCAAGCAAGCTCTCGAGCCGCTCCAAGCCGCGCTGATGTGACTCGATCAATTCGCGGACTCGCGCGTGCAGTCCCTTGAAAGGACTGTTGTGCGCAGGCAATACCAGCACGTCATCGGGAATACGCCGAATGATCATCGCCAGCGAGCGAAGCCAATCGCTGAGCGGATCAGCGTCGGGTTCGGTGGGATGCACCGACACGTTCGATGAAATGCGGGGCAGCACTTGGTCCCCGGAAATCAACAGCTTCAATTCAGGGCAGTACAGACAGGCGTGCTCGGGAGAATGGCCGCTGCCGACGACCACGATCCATTCACGGGCGCCGAGCCGCAGAGTATCGCCGTCTGACAGGCGACGATAGGAGGCGGGCAACGGATAGATCATTTCACCAAACGATCCGAATTTTGCTTGGTACCGGCTGATTGCCGGGTCGTCCCATCCGGCGGCGCGGTAGAACTCGACGCCGTCATCGGGCGCCTTTCGTCCCGTGTCGGCCGCCATCAAACGACAGCTAAGATATTCCAGGCGGCTCATCCAAAGGGGTGCCTTGAAACGCTCCGCGATCCAGCCGGCCATGCCGCAATGATCCGGGTGCATGTGGGTGACCACTACCCTCAACACGGGGGCGCTACCCAGAGCACCGGAAAAGGCGGCCTGCCAGGCGTCAATCGTCTTCGGAGACTTGAGTCCCGTGTCGACGATGGTCCAGCCGCCCTCCTCTTTTATCGCCCAGACATTGATCCACGGGAGCGACGCGAACAGGGGCATCCGAAGCCACAACACGCCGGGCGCTACTTCGATCGCGGAGCCGTCACCGGTCTTGGGTTCGGTTTCGATCGGATAGTCCGGTGTCGGCGGCATGTATCCATTAGAACTCATCGGCGGCTTGCTGTCCTTGATTGATTGATCGGGGCGGCGTTAAATACGAGAGGAGTACCCTCGCTACAATGCCGTCTTACGGCTGACGATGCCTAATGTGCAGCCGGACGGAGCGTGGCCTGTCCGATTCGCGGGTCCCCTATGCAAGGCTCTTTCTTAAGATTGTATGTGCACGAAGGTCAACGACATCGGGGCCGGCCGGCGTGGGAGTGGCTACTCGAACAGGCCAACAAGCTCGGCATTCGCGGCGGCTCTGCGTTTCGTGCAATGGCCGGATTTGGACGGCACCACAAGCTCACTGAGGCGAAGTTCTTCGAGCTGGCGGGAGCGCTCGCGGTGGAAGTCGAATTCATCGTCACGGAGAAAGAAGCACAGCAATTGCTGAACCTGATTCATCACGAAAAAATTCCGCTGTTCTATGCCCACACTCCGGCACGCTTCGGCGTGATCGATCCGGACACAGCCGATCCGCCGTCCATTTCGGAGGCATCGTCGACGTCCGGGGATCGGCCGCGCGAGTCAACGTCGTAGGTCTTGTGCCGTCAAACATCGTGTTATTCGGCTGCGGTGCGCAGGCGCAGGGCGTTGGCAATCACGGAGACGGACGAAAAGCTCATCGCCAGCGCCGCAATGAGCGGGCTCAATAGCCAGCCCGTCAGCGGATACAGGGCGCCGGCGGCGAGCGGGATTCCCAAGGCGTTGTAGCCAAAAGCGAACAGCAGATTCTGGCGGATGTTTCGCACCGTCGCCTCGCTCAAACGCCGGGCCCGCACGATCCCGCGCAAGTCGCCCTTCACCAGCGTGACCTGCGCGCTTTCCATGGCGATGTCGGTTCCCGTCCCCATCGCGATGCCCACATCGGCGCGTGCCAGGGCGGGCGCATCGTTGATGCCGTCGCCCGCCATCGCGACGCGATGCCCGTCTTTCTGAAGCGCGGCGATGACGGCCGCCTTATCCGTGGGGCGCACCTCCGCAATGACTTCATTCAGGGCCAAGCTGGCCGCCACGGCGTCGGCCGTCGTGCGACTATCGCCCGTGAGCATCACCAGGCGCAAACCGAGCGCCTTGAGCGCCCGAAGCGCCGGGGCCGTGGTGTCTTTGAGCGGATCGCCCACCGAGAGGATCCCCGCCAGCTGCCCGTCGATGGCTAGGAACATGATCGTTTGCCCGGTCCGGCGCAATCGCTCACCCTCCCCGTGCGCAGCATCGACCGCGACGCCCGAGGCACGCATCAACACCGCATTTCCCAGCGACAGGCGCCGGCCATCCCACTTGCCGGTGACGCCCTCTCCGGTAATGGAGTCGAAGCCGGTGACTTCAACAGGCGTGACGCCGCGCGCGAGCGCCCCTTCCACGACGGCACGGCCCAAGGGGTGCTCGCTCGATCGCTCGAGGCCTGCCGCACAGGCGAGAACGACTTCCTCTGAGAACGTGCCGAACGCAACGACCTGACCGAGCGCGGGACGCCCCAGGGTAAGCGTTCCCGTCTTGTCGAGCACGAGGGTGTCGACAGTGCGCAGCGTCTCGATCGCTTCGGCATTGCGAAAGAGAACGCCCCACTGCGCGCCGCGGCCGCTCGCCACCATGATGGAAATCGGCGTTGCCAACCCAAGCGCACACGGACAGGCGATGATGAGCACGGCAACCGCATTCACCAGTGCGTAAGCCAGGCGCGGCTCAGGTCCGATGAGCCACCAGACGATGAAAGTGACGATGGAAATGCCGATGACGGCGGGGACGAACCACCGCGCAACCCGATCGGCCAGCTTTTGCAGGGGAGCGCGCGAGCGCTGCGCATCACTCACCATCGCCACGATTTGCGACAGGAGACTGTCGGCCCCCACGCGCTCCGCCTCGATCACGAGGGTTCCCGTCTGATTCATCGTGGCGCCCACCACGCGATCGCCGATATTCTTCTCGGCCGGCAACGGCTCGCCCGTGAGCATCGATTCATCGACGCTCGATCGACCGCTGACGATGCGGCCGTCGACCGGGATCTTTTCTCCCGGTCGGACTCGGAGCCGATCGCCGACCACCAATGACTCAAGGGAGACGTCCTCCTCCTCACCGCCGGCGGCGAGGCGGCGCGCCGTCTTCGGGCTCAGTCCCAGGAGTTGCCGGATCGCCGCGCTCGTGCGCCCTCGCGCGCCAAGCTCCAGCCATTCGCCCAGGAGCACCAGCGCCACGATCACCGCGGCCGTCTCGAAATACACACCGACCATTCCGTGCTCATCGCGCATCGTCGCCGGAAATTGACCCGGGAAGAACGTAGCGATCAGACTGAAAGTAAACGCCACGATCACGCCGAGTCCAATCAGTGTGTACATATTGGGCGAACGGTGAACCACGCCGAGCCAGCCGCGCCTGTAGTACGGATCGGCGGCCCACAGCACCACGGGTGCGCTCAACGCCAGTTCCAGTATCCGCAGCGTCCAGGAGGCAGTGAGATCGTGTGCCCTCCCGAACAAATGCGGCACCATCGCGATCAGCATGACCGGAACGGCGAGCGTCAACGCAGTCCAGAACCGCCGCCGGACGCTTCGGATTTCACTATCATCCTCGACCGGCGTCGGCATCAGGGGTTCGAGCGCCATGCCGCACTTCGGACAATGTCCCGGCCCGATCTGCCGGACTTCGGGGTGCATGGGGCAGGTGTAGATCGTGCCGGCCGGTAGGTCGGCGCGCGGTGGCACGGGCTCGGCTGGCTGCCCGCCTGAAGACGCGGTGTGTTTTCCGGATGCCGACGCGTGCGTGAGCGGCACGCTTGCGGCCGCATGGGCATGCTGACATTCGTGCAGCTGGTTCATTGCTCTTCCTCGTCCGTCAGTGCACGCAGGATCGGACAATCCGCCGCCCGACCGTGACCCGGGCAGGCCGCAATCAGCGTCGCGAGTCCGTCCCGGACGCGTTCAAGAGCCGCGATGCGGGCCTCGACGTCCAATAGCTTCGCCTGAGCCGAGCGTTTGACGCGTCCGACATCCCGCTGCGCGGAGAGGGCTAGCAATTGTTTGATCTCCTTGAGAGTGAATCCCAGACCCTGCGCGCGGCGGATGAAACGCAGCCGTGCAAGCTCGGTGTCGCCATAGCGGCGGTACCCTGATGCCAGCCTCGTACGCGGTGTCAGAAGCCCACTGCGTTCGTAGTAACGCACCGTGTCGATGCCGACGCCGCCACGCTTGGCCAATTGGCCGATTCCCAACGCTTCCATCGTGACACTCCTGGAAATGAATGCCGCCAGCTTAAACCCTGGACTCGGGTCCAGAGTCAAGATTTGGCTTGTTCGCGGCAAGAGTTTGCGCGCGCACAGAATTCAAAGCAGCGGAAGATCCTTGGTAAGCTCGTCGACCTTCACCTCTTCAAAGTCAGCGTGCCTGATCACCATCCCAGTTCAAATCGGTAGCGTGCCGCCAGCTGTACTTGCGACTCCACTTGCTCCGCAGCTTCCCCCAATGCGATTCGAGGGGGAAAACGGCTCGTGACTCGCAACCACTCGGCCACGAACTGCCAATGATCGCCACACTCGTGCGACCAAGCGAATGTCCAGCCATGACCGGTGTCGTTGCTGGGTGGACCGAAGAGTCCGCTCAGCTGGTGCGTGTGGAAGTCGTCGTAGCGAGCCGTCAGACGCTCTCGCGCCCAGTCGAAGCTCGCGAGCGCGAAGGCGGCGTGGAAGTTCAGGTAAAGCTGATTATCACCGCTCGAGTCGGCGCCCACGGCGGTATCGCCGCCCAGATACTGCGCGATGAAAGTCCAATGAGCCGAGGGTTCGAGACGAGCGCCGAGACTGGAAAAGCGCGTTCGCCAAGCGCCCCCGCCGGCCGCGGTTGCCGCGCCAGGGTCACCGTGGTTGTCGTAGCGCAGCGCACGGACCTCCAGCCGATCGTGATGCCTCCAGTTCAAGCCATAGTAGTAGCCGGGCCTGCGGTCGATCTCATAGTAGAACCTCGTCGGCGGCCTGCCCAACCCCCCGAACAAGGTCGACGGCCGGTCGGTCAAGGCAAATCCGCGCTGCGCAATCAACGCGCCGGCCGGGTCGTTCCAACCGTATGCCGCCGCGACCACAGCTAAGTCCCCGAGGTAGCCGCTGCTCGCGCCCAGCCAGCGTGCTTCGATCTCGGCACCGATGGTCCGCAACTCCTCGCCGAGCCACGTATTCACCGCCGAGGGCGTGATCGAATACACGTCTGTCCAGCCGATGCCTCGATTCTCGAGCGAGACCGGCATGAAAAAGGCTCCGATGCGGGCGCGCCAACGGACCGCAGTCGTTGGAAACGGACGCACGTCCACATAGAACTCACTGAGGTCGACCGGATTTCGATCGTGGTCACCGTACGCGTCAACGACGGCGCGCACAGCGACGATGTCGGTCACCCGCCAGTTTGGTGCGAGAAACGCGCGGCCAAACCGGATACCTTCGTGCTCGGGATCAAACCGCAGCTTTCCAAGGCCGCCGTTCAAGTAAGAAGGATCACCCGTCGCATGCACCCAACGGAGGTCGACATCGCCGCTCACGTTCAAGCGATCTTGGGCTCCGGCGGCGCTCGCCCACAGCACAACGCTCCAGAGTAAGGTCTGGTCCAACCAGCGCATCAGTACTCCCAGTCATGCCGGTGTGGTTTGGGCTCCGGTAGAGGTCGCAATGCGAGGGTCAATTGCACGCGCGTCGTCGCAGGCTCATTGCCATCGACATGCACCGTGCGGATGAGCGACTCGGGCGCGTCGGCAATGAAGGGGCTCCAAATTGTCACTCGATAGTCGCCTGGCGGCAGCCCCTTGAGATGCAGACTGCCCCCCGCCTCGGTGGTGCCGAAATACGGCGCGTCGGTGACGTAGATGTAGCCAACCATGGCATCGTGAATGTTGCAACCGAGCACTACCAGCCCGGGCCGGTCGAAGGTGACAGGGGGGTGAACCTGGCCTTTGTACAGGGGCAGGTGAAAGTACTTGGCCTCCGAGAACGAATAGACCTGGTGGCTCACCGAATCGCTGTTCGGGAACTCGACGCTGGTGCCCGTGGCGACAACAAGAACGCGGGGCAGGAATGCCAGATTCTTCTGATCCATCACGGCCGGCCTTAGGGTAGGCGATGGCCCGATGTTGGCGGCTGTGGAGATGGCGGTCACCACCACCTCATCGACGCCGCGCCCATCGCGACCGACAACCATGACCGAGAGTTCGGCCGCGTTGACGGAAAGCGAGCCTGCCAACGAGGTCAGCGTGATCCAAGTTGCCACAGTGCGCTTCAAGAACGTGAAGTCGGTTTCAGATTGGCTCGGGCTTCCCCGGGAGATACTGCTTTTGAACTTAACATGACTCATGGCCATGCCTCTCCCGGTCCCCGCGCAGTTTTCGTTCTCCCATACTAGCGTGAGTGCTCGAATTGGTCACTTTGGTTCTAACGGCTGCGCCCGAGCAATTACCGGCAAAGCGCGCGGAAGCGCCGAAATTGCTCTACTCTTCCGTCCCGCTTTTATCGCTACGTTCACGGCTCCCTGAAAGCGCGCCTGTGCCGCGCGGGCACTGGCCGAGGACATCCGCGAGCGTTATTGCGGCGCGTGCTCCGGACGAGGCGGAGCAGCGGTGGTTTTTCGAGCCGGCAGTTTCCATTCAGGCCTGACGAAATGACAGGTATAGCCTTCGGGATAACGCTCGAGGTAGTTCTGGTGATCGGGCTCGGCTTCCCAGAAGTCGCCGGCTGGAGAAACCTCGGTCACCACCTTGCGAGGCCACAACCCCGAAGCATCGACATCGGCGATCACGTCCTCGGCGATCCGCTTCTGTTCATCGCTCGTGTAAAAGATTGCTGATCGATAGCTCTTGCCGATGTCGTTGCCCTGTCGATCTCGCGTGCCGGGATCGTGGATCTGAAAGAAGAATTCGAGAATTCGGCGATAGCTCATTTTGGCGGGATCAAAGATGATCTCGATCGCTTCGGCATGACTTCCGTGATTGCGATAGGTTGCATTGGGCACGTCGCCGCCCGTGTAGCCAACCCGCGTCGACACGACGCCGTCGTAACGGCGGAAAAGATCCTGCATTCCCCAGAAGCAGCCCCCGGCAAGAACCGCACGTTCCTCACTCATGAGATATCCTCCACCTGGTCAAGGTAAGCCTCGTAACCCTCGGCGGCCATGTCGTCGCGGTGTATGAACCGCAGCGAAGCCGAATTGATACAGTAGCGCAGTCCTCCACGATCCGCCGGTCCGTCGGTAAAGACGTGACCTAGATGACTATCGCCGTGCGCCGAGCGCACCTCCGTGCGGATCATACCGTGCGCGGTGTCTTTCAACTCACTGATGTTGGCGGGCTCGATGGGCTTGGTGAAGCTCGGCCAGCCGCACCCCGACTCATATTTGTCCGCCGAAGCGAATAGCGGCTCGCCCGACACGATGTCGACGTAGATACCCGGCTGCTTGTTATTCAGATATTCGCCGGTACCGGGGCGCTCGGTGCCGCTTTGCTGCGTCACGCGATACTGCTCCGGAGATAGCTTTGAGACGGCCTCAGGGCTTTTACTGTACTTTCGCATTTCCTTTCTCCTATTCCCGGCGAAAGAGGCGAATGACGGGGGTCATCAGGGTCCTCCGACCGACATCATATCGCAGCTTCCAGCCTTGGAAATGGCATACTTTGCCAACATATACGACTGTATATAGCGATACGTTGAAATTTAACTGACACGGCGCCGGTCTCAGTACTGGAGCGCCTCACGATTGCTCACGAAGCAACCCTTGAAATGCGGATGTGGCGTCTGCGTGGGCGATAGCCACAGATTCGGACGTTT
>WNFT01002024.1_pt1 | contig 17252 bp, 16 predicted proteins | sample 5400191 | NCBI WGS metagenome assembly WNFT01 (sample SAMN13153359, study PRJNA577476) | soil metagenome | isolation source: 80 cm saprolite under Madrone tree | place: USA:California | collected 2016-06-14 | reverse complement strand
AGCACGTCTATGGTGAGGCGCCGACGGCGGTCGAATCCGCCAAAAGCTATTTCCTCCACAATCTCGAGGCGATGGCGCCGAGAATCGAGCGCCGCAGTCCGTACTTGTTTGGCGAGCAGCTAAGCGTGGCGGACATTCTCTTGATGACGTGTCTTGATTGGGCTACGTCGGAGCGAATCTCGCTTCCCGAGCCCGCATTACGGTATCGGGAACGAGTTGCGTTGCGCCCCGCCTACCAGGGTGCGCTCGCCAGGAATTTCGCGGCACGCAAGGCCTGACGATGAACACAAATGAAAATCTGACCGGGGCGTTAGATGGCGTGCGGGTCCTGGATTTGTCCACGATGGTCGCGGGTCCGGTCGCGACGATGATGCTGGCGGACCAGGGCGCTGATGTGATCAAGGTCGAGACCCCTGGCGGCGACCTGATGCGTCATTTCAGCCGCGGCCGTAACGGAATGAATGCCTTCTTTCTGGCCTGCAACCGCAACAAGCGCTCGCTGGTGGTCGATCTCAAGACTGAGCGGGGTCGTGAGATAGTCCACAGGCTGATCGCGACCGCGGATGTCCTGGTACATAATTTTCGGCCGGGTACCGCTGAGCGTATCGGCCTCGGCGAAGATGACGTCCGCACGATACGCCGTGACATCATCTACGTTTCGATAAGTGGGTTCGGCGAGCGGGGTCCGTACGCCGGTCAGCGCGCCTACGATCCGATTATTCAAGCGCTGTCTGGTCTCGCGGACATCCAGCGAGACCGCGACACCGGCCGGCCGCGGATGGTCCGAACGATTATCGCTGATTACACCACCGCCTTGACCGCTGCGCAGGCAATCACTGCCGCGCTGTTTGCCAGGCGCGGGTCGGGCCAGGGCCAGCACGTGCGGATCTCAATGCTCGACGCGATGATTTCCTACCTCTGGCCCGAGGCAATGCCGAGCCTCACCTTTGTCGGCGAAGAGCGCGATCCTTCCGATGGCGAGATGGGGCCGGACCTCGTATTCGCAGCGCAAGATCGATACATCACGGCCGCCGCGCTGTCGGACGACGAATGGGCGGGCATGTGTCGTGCGCTCAACCGGCAGGATCTCATCGATGATCCGCGCTTCAAGACGGCCCGCGATCGGTCGATGAACGCGGTTGAGCGCCGGGAGATCGTTTCGGCCGAATTGGAGAAATGGACCGCGGGCGAAATTCTGCCGCGCCTGCTCGCCAACGATGTCCCGTCGGCGCCCGTGTTGAGCCGCTTTGAGCTCCTGCAGGAGCGCCAAATTCGCGAGAGCGGGATCCTCGAAGAACATCAGAGCGAGAAATTCGGCAGGGTGCGCCTGCCGCGCCCGGCGGCGCAGTTTGATCGCACTCCGGCCCGGATTGGCGCGTTGGCGCCGCTGCTCGGCGCGGACAGCACCGCAATCCTGGCTGAACTTGGCTATGGCGCGGATGATATCGCTCGGCTCGAACGCGAGCAGATCGTGCGGTCGGCAGATCGTGCGGTCAGATAATCGCGGTCAGAATCACACGAGGAGATCGCCCATGAACAAACAGATGCCCGTAGCGCTGGTCACAGGTGTAGGTCCCGGGACCGGCGCATCGATCGCCCGACGCTTCGCGCACGGCGGTTATGCAGTCGCGATGCTCGCTCGCAATCGTGAACGGCTGGGCGTGCTCGAGCGCGAGATCACAAACTCTCACGCTTATCAGTGTGATGTAACCGACGAAGCGCAGCTCGATTCCACAATCGAGGCGATTCGCAGCAGCCTCGGCACGCCGAGCGTGCTGATTCATAACGCGGTCGGCGGCGCGTTCGGGAATTTCATGGAAATCGATCCCGAGGTGCTGAATCGCAACTTTCAGGTGAACACTATGGCTCTGCTGCATCTCGCGCGCCGGCTTGCACCGGCAATGATCGAGGCGGGCCAGGGCGCAATCATCGCCAGCGGCAACACGTCGGCACTGCGCGGCAAAGCCAACTTCGCTGGTTTCGCGCCGACCAAAGCCGCTCAAAGGATCCTCGCCGAATCCATCGCGCGGGAACTCGGGCCAAAAGGCATACACGTCGCATACGTATTGATTGACGCCGTGATCGATCTGGAGTGGACGCGCAAGCGATTCGCCGATGCGCCCGACGACTTTTTCATTAAACCGGCCGCGATCGCGGACGAGATCTGGCACGTCGCGCATCAGGACAGATCCGCGTGGTCATTCAACGTCGAAGTTAGACCATTTCGCGAAACGTGGTGACAGCGTTCGCTCCCGATGTGATCCCGTACCTCGAAAAGATTGAAAAAGCGGCACTTACCCGCCATTAAAGCGGCGGCGGTCGAAGTCACTCCGTCCACAGCGAACTCGCAGCGGCGTGCATTCTCGCGGCGTCGCCGAAACGCGTGCATCTGATGATTTCGGATGCCAGCGTGTTAGGATTGGCGGGCCAGCGATCGAGCTTTGCACTAGGTAGCTTCGTCAAGTTGGGTGCTTCGCTCCCTTGAGGTTTTAACGCCGATGTCGCTCGAGACCATCCAATCAATAGACAGCCGGCCAACCATGATCGACGCGATCCCTGCAATCGCATGGTCGTGTCTGCCAGACGGCTCCGTCGAGTTCCTTAACCGGCGATGGCTCGACTATACCGGTCTCTCGCTCGACCGGGCGCTTGGCCGGGGATGGAAAGCCACCATTCATCCCAATGACGTGGAGAACGTGACTGAATGGCAGAGTGCACTGCTGATTTCAGGGGAGGCTGGTGAGATCGAAGCGCGCCTGCGTCGCCGGGACGGGGAATATCGCTGGTTCCTTATCCGATCCGAGCCAATCCGGGACAAACAGGGACATATCGCCAGATGGTGCGGAACTAACACAGACATTGAGGGTCGAAAGCGGGCCGAATCCCTCTTGGCGGCGGAAAAGCGAAGCCTGGAAATGATCGCCGGCGGCGCTCCCCTCACTGACATTCTGGAAAACCTGTGCGATACGATCGATGCCCAGGCTTCCGGGATTATTTCAACCGCGATGTTGATGGATCCGGACGGCAAGCGCCTTTGGCCTGCAGCCGGTCGTCACGTCCCGAAGGAATGGAGGGCAGCTATCACTCCGCTCACGATCGGCGCGAACATTGGTGCGTGCGGCACCGCCGCATTTCGGAGCCAGCGTGTGATTACATCGGACATCGCGACGGATCCTCTGTGGATTGATTATCGAGACCTCGCCTTAAGTAACGGCTTGCGGGCAGCTTGGTCTCAGCCACTTCTTTCGAAAGAACGTGAAATGCTAGGCACCTTCGCGATGTACTATGCAGAGCCCCGCAGTCCGAGCGAGGGTGACCTTCGATTGATCGAGGGCGCAGGTCATGTCGCGGTGATCGCAATTGAGGGAGAGCGATCGCGGACGGCATTGGAAAAGGCGTCCGAGGAAATCAAGAAGTCCGAAGCCGAGCTGCGAACGATCGTCGACGCCATTCCTCAACTGATTACTGTTCTGGCACCGGATGGCAGAACGCTTTATTCCAACCGGGCTGTGCGGGAGTACACGGGTTTGACGCAAGGAGAAGTGATGGCACCCGACTTTCGCGTCCGCGTCTTTTATCCGGAAGATGTAGAGAGGGTGCGCGAGGAGCGACAGCAAGCTCTTTCCCGGGGACTTCCCTTTCAAAACGAACAGCGAGCTCGGCGCAAGGATGGTCAGTACCGCTGGCTACTGATCCAATACAACCCGCTTTCGAGCGAGCGAGGAGAGGTCATTCGCTGGTACGCGACGGGTACCGACATCGATGATCGCAAGCAGGCCGAAGAGAGAACTCGGAAGGAGAATCTCGCGTTGCGAGAGGAAATCGACCATTCGTCGATGTTCGAAGAGATCGTCGGATCCTCTGCGGCGCTCCGTCAGGTGCTGGCGCAGGTGGCGAAAGTCGCGCCCACCGATTCCACAGTCCTCATTTCAGGAGAGACCGGAACAGGAAAGGAACTGATCGCGCGCGCAATTCACAAGCGGTCAAATCGTTCGACGCGAGCATTCATAGTCGTGAACTGTGCGGCGATACCGCAGTCTCTAATCGCGTCCGAGCTGTTCGGACACGAAAAGGGCGCCTTCACCGGCGCGTTGCAACGGCGCACCGGCCGCTTTGAAGCGGCGGACGGTGGAACGATCTTCCTGGACGAGATCGGTGAGCTCCCAATGGAGATGCAGACCGCGCTGCTGCGCGTACTTCAGGAACGGGAATTCGAACGCATCGGAAGCACTGAATCGCTCAAAGTGGACGTGCGCGTGCTGGCCGCGACCAACCGCGACCTGAAACGCGCCGTGAACGCGGGCACATTCCGGCAGGACCTCTTCTATCGATTGAATGTGTTTCCAGTCAACGTGCCCTCACTGCGCGAGCGAGCGGGTGACATTCCCTTGCTGGTTGAGTACCTGATCGATCGCTATAGCAAGAAGGCGGGCAAGAAGTTTAAAGATATAACGAAGAGCACGCTCGACCTGTTTCAGGCATACGACTGGCCGGGAAACATTCGCGAGCTCCAGAACGTAATCGAACGCGCCGTCGTTCTCTGCGATAGCGGGACCTTCTCGGTTGATGAGACGTGGCTGAAGCGGGAGGCACCTATCGTATCCGGTGCGTCGGTACCGCTTTCAGCATCGCTGGCCGACCGCGAAAGAGAATTGGAAAGAGAATTGATCGAGGACGCGTTGGCACGCAGCCGCGGCCGGATCTCGGGTCCGTCCGGCGCTGCCGCCAAACTCGGAGTTCCGCGCCAGACGCTTGAATCAAAGATCCTGAGCCTGGGAATCGAGAAGCATCGATTCAGGACCTCATAGACGCCGCGAAGCAGCGACTTGCTGCCGCAGTTCAACCGTCTACCTGTGGAAAAGTGCCCGCAGTATCGAGGGCAGCACTTCACTCTCATAGCGCTCGACGTGCGAGTCGAGCGTCCGGGCCAACGCCAGCAGCGTCTGCGCTAACGCCGGCGGCCTCTGCGAGAAGATGGCGTGGTCTCCGGCCATTCGCGGTCCACGATCCACATCCGACGACAACGCAGGCAGCGCGGCCACCAACTTGCGCATCTCGTGACGTTCGGTCTGTATGGTTTCGCGCAATGTGTCCGAAATTGCGTGATGCGCCTCGCCCCACGAGAACACCCCGTCTTCGATTTGCAGATGAGACCATAGATCGAGCCGTATCTCGTCCCAAACCCCGATGGCGCGTTGCTTCGCTGCAGGTGAATCGGGATCACTCGCGAGTCTCGTGGCGGCGAAAGCCAACTGCGAAATATGCTCGTCCAACTTTCTATGTTCGCTGCCCAGACAGCTTACCATCGCATTGATCATCGGAACCTCGAGCTCCGGCAGCGGACCGCCGCACGGCGTCGTCCGAGTCGCAACCTGCGTATGAGTCGTAACCTGCGTAGCATCCATGTTGAGTGCCTCCAGTCGTTCATGGAGGAGCAATGTCGATGCCACAAAATTGCGGGACAGAATTCAGGAATTGCTAGCGAGGCCGTTCTACTTCTGCGAATTGATGGCGAAATGCGGGTAGCGGCCAGCGCTCGCACGTCCCCGAAGTACGCACTCACCGAACAGCATTAGGCGATCGGAACACCTCGGCGCACGCCACTTCACTCCCCTTCCTTTAAGGCGGCACTGCGCGAAGCGCTGTAACGGGGGACGAGCTCGACACATCAGACCTAACCCCGACCTGTGCGTAACGGAGGACGAGCTCGACGCATGAGAACTAACCCCTGCCCCCTTCCCTAAAGGGAAGGGGAACCTGTAACGGGGGCGAGTTTACTCCCTCACTCCATTGCCGATGCTTCGGCAATTGCCGAAAAGCCGGCAACGTCTTTTCGCGATATCGCAGATCAATGCTGCGTTTTGTCGACGGCTCGTTCATTGCACTGCTGGTCGAGCGTCATGCTGAAGATTGAAACGGTTCCAGGCGAGCACAGCAACAGTATCAGGCTGATTGGCCGGCTGCGCGCCGAGTGTATTCCAGAGCTGAAAGCCCAAATCGAAGCGGCGGGACGCGGCATCGTGTTGAGGATGGACGAAGTGACGCTGGTGGACGTCGACGTGGTCCGATTCCTCGGCGCCTGTGAGGCACAAGGCATCCGGCTGCGCGGCTGCTCAGCCTACATACGCGAATGGATCGCTCGTGAACAGGAAAGCGGGACTTAGCGGTGGAACCTTGCCGAGTGGAAGGAGCCATCGGGTAGCAAACGACCCGAGGACGAACAAGCCGTGGATATTGAGGTCAATCACATTTCGCCAAACCACTCCGATACTTTTCCATCGGATATTCCGACAGAGGAGGAATTCCTTCCGGAGCCGACCGATGCGGAGGGGCTTGAGGCTTTTAGGCATGATCGTCCGGCCGGCGAACCTGACGGCGAAACGCAGCTTGTCCATGAAGCGAAGCGAAAGCCAGGCGCCCCCGGTGGAGGTCGTTGGCGCTCACTCAAAACGAGGCGACTTCTCCTTGTAGCGCCACTGCTTCTGGCAATTGGCGCGCTCGCGCCGTTCGCGTGGAGCTATTTACAGTCCTACGAATCGACGGATGACGCACAAATCGACGGCCACATAGATCCGCTCAGTTCCCGTATTGACGGCACTGTCATCGCCGTTCACGCGGAGGACGATGATCGAGTTACCAAGGGCGAGCTGATCGTCGAGATCGATCCGCGCGATTACGAGGTTGCGGTCGAGCAGGCAAAAGCTCGCGTCGAATTGGCGCTCGCTCAGGTCGCTTCCGCCCAGCAGGACTATGCAGCCGCGCTCGCGAACATCCGTGAAAACGAGGCGGCGAACTTCAGGGCTCAAAGAGATGCTGAAAGATACGCGAGTCTGCTCGACCAGAAAGTAGTGCCGCAGGAGCAATATGATCAGTATACCGCGATTGCACGCGTTGATTCGGCGAGAGTCGATTCAGCCCGGCAAGCGGCCGGCTCGGTATTTAAGGCGATAGCCGCACGCGAGGCGGATGCCGATGCGGCAAGGGCCGCGCTCGATCAGGCGCTGCTCAACCTGAGCTACACAAAGATTTACGCACCCGCGAATGGGATCGCCGGCAAGCGCTCCGTCCAGCTCGGCTCGCGCATCCAGCCGGGACAGACCCTGATGTTCGTGACCGAGACCGATGACATCTGGGTGACGGCGAACTTCAAGGAAACGCAACTCGCCGGCATGCACCGAGGCGAGAACGCCACAATTCACGTCGATACGTTCGGCCGGAATTATCGAGGCTATGTGGAGAATATGCCGGGCGCGAGCGGCGATCGGGTCAGCCTGCTGCCGGCAGAAAACGCAACCGGCAACTACGTAAAGGTAGTGCAGCGGCTGCCCGTGAGAATCCTGTTCGAGCCAGGACAGGATCCCGACCATCTGTTGCATCCCGGAATGTCAGTGGAGCCGACGGTATGGCTGCAGCAACCTCATCGCCGGTAGCGGCTCCCCCGTCCTCGACGCGGCTGCCTGTCTCTCATGTCAGGCACAATCCTTGGGCTATCGCGATTACGGTGACGATGGCGACGTTCATGGAGTTGCTCGACACCAGCATCTCGAACGTGTCGCTACCGCATATCGCGGGCGGTCTCGGCACCAGTTACGACGAAAGCACGTGGATACTTACCAGCTATTTGGTCGCGAACGCGGTCATCCTGCCGATGAGCGCGTGGCTAAGCCGCGTGTTCGGGCGCAAGCGGTACTACATGATGAGCGTCGCGCTATTCACAGTGACCTCCTTTCTGTGTGGCACCGCGCCCAGCCTCGCGATGTTGATCGCGTTTCGGGTGCTCCAGGGGCTTGGTGGCGGCGGTCTGGCTCCGGTCGAGCAGGCGATTCTGGTCGACACCTTTCCCAAGGAGAAGCTGGGCGGAGCCTTCGCGCTGTACAGCATGGCGATTGTGACGGCGCCGGCGATCGGACCTCCGCTGGGCGGATGGATCACCGACAGCTTTTCCTGGCGGTGGGTGTTCTTCATCAATGTTCCGATAGGGCTGTTGTCGCTGCTACTTTCGAGCCGGCTGGTTCACGACCCGCCCGAATTCACCAGGGAACGCCGCGAGGCCTGGCGGGGTGGCCAGCTTCGGATCGACCGCATTGGAATCGCTCTGATCGCGATTGGATTTGCGTGCCTCGAAGTTGTGCTGGACCGGGGAGAGCGCGACGACTGGCTTGGGAGCCACTTCATCACGACTTTTCTAGTTATCGCGGTAGTCGCAATAACACTTGCGATCTGGTGGGAGTGGCATCACCAGGATCCGGTCGTTGAACTGACTCTCCTGCGCGAGCGGAACTTCGCGATCGCGTGCATCTACTATTTTTTGTTTGGGTTCGGCCTGTTCGGCAGCACGGTGCTGATCCCCGAGATTCTTCAAACGCTCTTCGGCTACACGGCGACTGACGCAGGATTGGTCCTCGGCCCGGGCGCCGCGGTGATCACGATCCTGGCTCCTTTTGTGGTTCGAATCGTTCCGCGGATCGGCGCAAAGCGTCTTGTGGGAGCGAGTTTTACTATCGCGGCGCTCTCGATGTTCTACTATAGCGGGTTGACTACGCAGACTGACTATTTTCATTTCGCGTTCGCACGTGCTTACCAGGGCTTCGGCTATGCATTCATGTTCGTTCCAGTAACTCAACTCGCATACTCGTATCTGACCAAGAACAAGAACAACAAAGGTTCGAGCCTGACGAACCTCTGCCGGAACTGGGGCGGGAGCTTCGGCATTGCATTCGTCACCACGATGCTCCAGCGGCGGGCCCAGTATCATCAGAGCGTTCTCGTGAGCCATCTCACTTCCGCCGATGGAACCGTCCAACAGTTCGTCCACAATACCAGCCGTTACTTGCTCACGCGCGGGACCAGCGGTCCGGATGCGATTCATCAGTCGTATGGACTGGTATCGAGCGTGATGACACAGCAGGCGACGATGCTTGCAGCCATGGACTGCTTTCATCTCCTGGGTCTCGTGGTGTTTCTGGGCCTGCCGCTGGCGTTTCTAATCCGGCACTTTGAGATTGGCGCCGCGCCGAGCGCAAGTCACTGAGACTGGTCGTTCCAGGTTACGGATTGAGTAGAAGAAAGAACTGAATATTTCGATAAGGAGCTATCACAATGAGCGGAAAACTCGAAGGCAAAGTGGCAGTAATCACCGGAGGCAACAGCGGAATCGGCCTCGCAACGGCCAAACGGTTCGTTGCGGAGGGCGCATATGTGTTCATCACCGGGCGCCGACAGGCCGAACTCGCTTCGGCGGTAAAGCAAATCGGCGAAAACGTCACCGCTGTTCAAGGTGACGTCGCAAAACTCGCTGATCTGGACAGGTTGTACGCCACGGCGAAGGAGGCGAAGCACCGCATCGACATACTATTCGCTAATGCGGGTGTCGCAGAGTACGCTCCGTTGGGAGAGATCACCGAGGAGCACTTCGACGGGATCTTCGGAGCGAACGTCAGAGGCCTCCTTTTCACCGTGCAAAAGGCACTGCCACTGATGCCGGACGGTGCTTCCGTCATCCTCAATGCGTCCATCGTCGCCAGCAAAGGTTTGCCGGCTGGGAGTGTCTATAGCGCCACCAAAGCCGCAGTGCGTTCTTTCGCGAGGACCTGGACAGCGGATTTAAAAGATCGCCGCATTCGCGTGAACGCCGTGAGCCCAGGCTTCATCGACACGCCAGGATTGAATCACTTGCTGGCCTCGGCAGAAACCGGCGAGCAAGGCAAGAAGATGATTGCTAATAGCGTTCCTTTCGGCCGTTTTGGCACACCCGACGAGATTGCTAAAGCGGTGGTGTTTCTCGCATCCGACGACAGCAGCTACGTCACGGGAGCGGAATTGTTTGTCGATGGCGGGTTCGCGCAAATCTGAGTCCCCATCCCGCGATGCTACGCGCTAATGAACACATCACAGGAGTGAACCATGAGGGAGAACATCGAAGTGGGATTCCAAGCGTTTATCTCGGATGGTGGCGAAGAATTCGGAGCAGTGCGAGCCGTCGCTCCGGGCGGACGGTCCGAGCTTGTGATCTACGTCGAGAACGCCGGCGACTTCGCAGTCCCGCTCGACGCCGTAGAATCCGTGCATTCGGGAAAGGTGATCTTTAACTGCGCCAAGCTGGATCATCGCCTGCGCCGGGCGATTGGCCACGCGCACGACGCGGAGAAGCGAGGCTTTTAACTAGCTAACGCCGAGAGCTTAGGGCGTCTGGCAGGGTGTTGACAAATACCAAATGACGGATTTAGCTACACACTTACTGATCTCCAATGATCTCAAGACGCTCCTACGCTTCGCGATCAGAGACGAATTTTCAAAATTCGCCCTTTCTTCAACACCCTGCTAGGCGCTCGAAAAGGAGAGACCCACATGAATATTCCACAATCTGTTCGCGAGGTGCTGGCAAAGGCGCCGCTGGCTCATTTGACCACGCTCAACAAGGACGGCAGCCCGCAGGTCACCGTAGTGTGGGTCGGAATCGAAAACGAAGAGCTGGTAATGGGCCATCTGGCAGTGCACCAGAAAGTCAAGAACATTCGACGCGACGCGAGAGTCGCTCTGTCGCTGCTTGGCGATAAGACAAACGCAATGGGGATGCGTGAATACGTGGTGGTCTATGGTAACGCGCGCGTGACCGACGGTGGCGCGGTTAACCTTCTGCAGCGCCTGGCCCCGATATATCTTGGGCCGGGAGCCGAGTATCCGCCGCTCGCGATGCGGAACATCCTGGGTTACATCTCTCGAATTACGCCAGTGCGTTTCGCTGGGATCGGTCCGTGGGCTGCACAAGGCGCCGAGTAAAATTGCCGCGACGCAGCAAAACTCTCAAGCTAAAAGGAGAAAATATGGCGACACCTTCCGCAGTACCGCCATTTACTCGTGACAGCGCTGTCCAGAAGGTCCGTCTCGCGGAAGACAACTGGAATTCCCGCGATCCGGAAAAAGTGGCCCTCGCCTACACGCGGGACTCGCGCTGGAGAAACCGAGCGGAATTTGTGAATGGGCGGCAAGAGATCGTCTCATTCCTTGCGCGCAAATGGGCAAGGGAACTCGACTATCGCTTAATCAAAGAGCTCTGGGCCTTCACTGACAACCGGATCGCAGTGCGCTTTGCCTACGAATGGCGCGATGACTCCGGAAATTGGTTTCGTTCGTATGGGAATGAGAATTGGGAATTCGATGAAAGCGGTCTGATGTGGGTGCGTCTCGCGTGCATCAATGATCTCCCGATCTCCGATTCAGAGCGTAAGTATCATTGGCCCCTCGGGCGCCGCCCGGACGACCATCCAGGGTTGAGTGACCTGGGCTTCTAAACTACTGACCGTCGCCGCTCAGCTACTGCGAATTAACCTGAAACGAGTATAGCGACCACCACTCGCAAGTACCCCGGCAGCACGCGACATAATCATCATGACCCAAGCGTCCCTCAACGATCCTCAGTGCAAAGACCCCTTCGCTTAGTTGCCGATCGTTCAGCAATTGCCGAAATGCTAGCAGCACTTTCTCTCGGTATTGTAGACCAATCCTACAGTTTATTACTGGCTTGTTCCTTGCTTTCTTGTACCGGCGTGACACTAAAGCGCAGGAGGCAATTATGAAAGGCATTAGCAAGGCAGCTCACGCGGGGTTTAGTCCTCTGATCCCGGCGGTGTTGGCACCGCCAGAGGTGCTCACCCAGGCCCCTCGGGGTTTTATTCCGCCACCGCTCAACCCCACCGAGGCACGACTCGAAACGAAGGAGCTGGCGCCTGGCGTCTACGGCCTGCTTTCCAGCAAGCCACCAGTGGACAACAGCGGCTTTGTGGTGGGCGAGCATGGCGTCCTCGTGATCGACGCGCACATCAATGGAGCGATGGCCGGGCTGATCCAGACCGCTGTGCGGCGGGTAACCAACAAACCCATCCTCTATGTGGTCAACACGAACTACCATGGCGACCACACGTTCGGGAACTACGCCTTCCCCCAGGAGACGTTGATCGTAGCCCAGCAGAAGACCGCCGAGAGCATGCGAGATTTTGAGCGCGAGAAACAGTTTCTGCTGCCGACCGTGGACAACGACCCGACGGTGTTCGGCGATGTACGACTACGCCTCCCGGACTTGGTCCTCGATGATTACCTGGAGTTGGATTTGGGCGGCCGGGTGGTCGAGCTCCACCACTTCGGTCACGGCAATACGCCCGGCGACACCGTCGTTTTCGTGCCCGAGGCCCTGGCCGCCTGGACGGGCAACCTGATCGTCGGTGAAGGGACCATTCCCTTTCTGATCGAAGGTGGGGCAGGCGCATACCTGGAGACTATGGCAAAGTTCACGCACACGCTCGAGGTGACGACAATTGTTCCCGGGCACGGGTTGATGACTTCGGGGGCGATCCTGGGCCGTTACCTGCCCTATCTGAGTGAGTTGATCGAATCTATGCGGAAAGCTATCCGGGCCGGCCAGACCCTGGAGGAGGCGATAACCGCCAATCCGCTCGGGCAGCAATACACGCAGGACACCGCGGGCTCCGACTCGCCCTTGATGGCTAAATTCGCAGCGTTTCGGGCCGGCGTCCATCGCTGGAACGTGTGGCGGACCTACCAAGGGATGAAAGGCAACGGTGAGAAGGAGGATCGGTAATGCCCACGCGCCGGTCGGCGGAGCATCCGCCGGCACGGGCGGTCATATAACGTGCTCAGAGGTGCGCTTCGGCAGCGATGACGGGGCGCACCGGTTCGCCGTCGCGCGCGGTCTGGCCGACGTTGACGTCGCTGCCGACACCCTGCATAATCTGGCGTTCACGAAAAATTTGGGGTACACGCGACTAAGCCCTTGTCATTATTAAACAAGGGAACAGATCCGTGTGATGCCCGATCATTTCCCACTTTCCATTTTCTCTGCGAGAAATGGCAGGATTGCCAGGAAGCGCTCCCGCGTACGCTTCGAGATCGGCCCGGCGAATCACCTGGCGTCACGGATACAAGCCTCAAAACGACTTTGATCAGCGGTGCGTGCCCCCGGACAGCGAGGGATGAATCCACATCTCAGAATCGGGGCTGACCTGGGCCGACAACCCGCCAAGAAAACGCGCGTTTTCGCCGTCGATAAAGATGTTCACGTGACGGCGAAGCCCGCCTTGTTCGTCGAGCACGCGGTCGCGGAGGCCGGGATGCTCGCGCGCGACCGCCTCAATAACTTGCGCCGCGGTCATCCGCATATCGAGCGCAAGCTCGAGCTCGATCACGTCGCGGCCACCGGTCCATCTGCGCAACGCTGAAGGGATATGCACGCGCACGGCTAATCGACGACGGCCGTTTTGACGCACAGGATTGGCGGCAGGAATTCTGCTATCGCCCGCCAACTTTCACCCTCGTCGTTCGATCCATAGAGCTGGCCGCCTCGCGTGCCGAAGTAGAGGCCCACGGGATCGAGCGTGTCCGCCGAAAACGCATCGCGGAGCACGGTGAAAAATCCGTTCCGATCGGGAAGTCCCTTGCCGAGCGGTTCCCACGACCTGCCGGCGTCGCGCGAGCGCCATACCCTCGGCACTCCATCGGGCGCCACCCGGAATGAGTCCGCGGTCAGAGGGAACGTATAGATCGTTCCGCCATGGCGCGGATGCGCGACCATCGGAAAGCCGAAATCCGACGGCAGCCCGTTCTCAATCGTGACCCACGAGCGCCCTTCGTTGTCCGTGCGATAGACGCCGGGATGGTTTTGCAGATACATGCGCGACGGGTTTTCCGCGTCGAACCGCAGCTTATGCGGACAGAGGGTCGCGCCTGGAACATCGGGATGCACCCGCAAACCGTTGACGCATGCATTCCAGGAATCGCCGCCATCGTCGCTACGATAGATCCCGCCCGACGAGATTGCAGCGTACATGCGCTGGGGATCCTGAGGATGCACGAGGATTGAATGCAGGCATAGTCCGCCGAAGCCGGGGTTCCATTTCGGGCGGTCGGGATGGTTGAACAGCGCCTCGTTCAGCCGAAACGTCTCGCCACGGTCGTCGGAGCGGAACATCGCCGCCGGATCGACTCCGGCCAGCACGACCTCGGGCCCGAGCGGCGCCTCGAGCGCCCAGATCGCATTGAGCGATACGCCGCTCCCCTTGGGAAACTTGATATTGCCCTCGGTGGGCTCGGTCCACGTCGCGCCGAAATCGTCCGATCGGCTGACCATCGCGCCCCAATGCTCGCTTTTGTTGCCGATCAGGATTCGTGGCGAGCCTCCATCGATGAAAGCGGCCGACCAGGCTGACTGGCCGGGGAAGTGCGGACCCGACATCTTGAAATCCCCGCGAGTCCGATCGCTCAGGAAGATGAACGCGCCTTTGACCGTTCCAACCATCAGCAGGAGATCACCCGATCGGGGCGAAAGCTTCGCGGTGGTACTCATCATTGCCTCCTTGCACTGGAACTGAATCGTCGATCGCCTGGTACGCCGAGGTCAAGAAAATGACTTCGCCAGGTATTCGGCAAGACGCTCCAGCGAGCTGGTCCATCCGCCGTGATGTGAATCGCGCGCCGGGACTGATTCGAAAAGCACCTGATGCAGGGTCAGTCTGGTCTTTTCGCCTAGATCTTCGAATGTTACCGTCAACAGCGTTTCAGGTTGGGTCGGGTTACCTTCCGCATCCGTCCAGACATAGGTGCAAACTAGTCGCTCCGGCTCGACGACCTCGCGATACACACCTTGCTGCCAAAGGTCAGCGCCGTCTGCTGAGCGCAGGCGAAACCGATAGGAGCCGCCGCTTCGGAGATCCATCTTGACGATGATGCCCGTGAAGCCTTGCGGACCCATCCAGCGGACCCGGTGTTCGGGCTCGGTCCAGGCCTTCCAGACAAGAGCGCGCGGTGCATCAAAGAGGCGCGTGATTACAAGCTCGAAGTCCCCCGGCTGAGTGGCAGCGTTACTTCCTGCGGCCATTCTTCTTCTCCTTCACTTGAAGTTCATGCAGATAGGCGTCCAACCGATCTAAACTCTGATCCCAGAAACGGCGATAGTGCTCCAGCCAGTTGAAGGCGTCTTTGAGCGGACGTGCTTCAAGCCGGCAGGGCCGCCACTGGGCCTCGCGTCCGCGCGCGATCAGGCCGGCCCGCTCCAGCACCTTGAGATGCTTCGAGACGGCGGGTAGGCTCATCGCAAACAGCGCGGCCAGTTCTGTGACCGGCCTTTCTCCGGAGATCAGACGGGCAAGGATTGCACGCCGGGTGGGATCGGCAAGGGCGGCGAAAGTGGCGCTGAGATGATCTGGTGGCATAACTGAATGAACTCGTTGGTTAAGTAACCGAGCAGTTAAATATCGCGCCGGCTACAGCCTGTCAAGCGGGAGCATTAAACTGACCCACTACCGATCAATGGGTTACTTTTGTGAAAGTTGGTCGAACAGACTCAGCGCGTTGAGTGACCATTGCATCAGAGCGTAGCCGGCAACTGTGCCCGCGATCACGACAAGCCAAAACCTCATCCGCACGGGCAAAGAACTCCCGCGGGCATGTCGTCGCGTTGTCGAATATCTCGTATTCCCCAGGAGTGACATAAGTCTCTATAGGCTCCCCTGACCTACTTTTTACCGCTTCGGCATAATTACTAGCTCCGTTCGATGAGAAAAAACAAGTAGGGTTTGCCAGTTAGCTCCACAACACACGATTGCGCGCGTTTGCTCTGGAAGCAGTCGAGCCGACCTCTGACCGTCCTACATGTGTTCTGCCGTCGTCAAAAACGTTTGCGATGACCATAAATGAGAAACGTGGACAGCCAAAGCGCGTTTGCCTTTTGTAACCATGCGGTTATAGGATTTTTCATCGTCGGAGCCGGCTCACTCGCCGGTTAAATGGCAACCGCAAGCCCTCGAAGGGAACCTAATGGAAAAGTCGCGTTCCGCGGAGATTCGAGCCCGCCTGAACCATCCGATCATCGACTCGGACGGGCATACGGTCGAGTTCCTTCCCGCTTTCCTGGACGTTCTCAAGGAAGTCGGAGGCTCGAAGGTCGTCGACAGCTACGTAAACGGCGGCGGTATTCAGCGCTCGCTCCGATGGTACCAACTGTCGGAGAAGGAGCGGCTCGCGCGGCGTATCACCCGCCCGGCATGGTGGGGCGTCGCGATGAAGAACACGCTTGACCGTGCGACCGCCTCGATGCCGAAACTGCTTCATCAGCGCCTCGACGAGTTCGGCCTCGACTTCAGCGTGCTTTACCCGACTCTCGGTCTGGGTGCGCCGCATCTCGAGGATGAAGAGATGCGCCGTGCGGCCTGCCGGGCCTTTAACAAATATCACTCGATGATCTTCCGCGAATACTCAGATCGCATGACGCCAGCCGCATGCATTCCGATGCATACGCCTCAGGAGGCGATCGAGGAGTTGGAGTATGCGGTCAACGACCTGGGGATGAAGGCGATCATGATGGCCGGTTACGTGGCGCGGCCGATCCCCGCCTATCCGGCCGACCATGCTTACTGGCTCGACACGTTCTGCCTCGACAGCGCTTACGATTACGACCCGGTATGGGCCAAGTGCGTCGAACTGAAAGTCCCGCCGACCTTTCATTCGAGCACCCAGGGACTGGGCTTTCGCACGTCGGTCAATAACTACATGTACAACCACATCGGCCACTTCGCCGCGGCCGGCGAAGGGCTGTGCAAGGCTCTTTTCTTTGCCGGCGTGACGCGGCGCTTTCCGGAACTCAAGTTCGGGTTCCTCGAATGCGGAGTCGGATGGGCTTGCAGCTTGTACAGCGATCTCATCGGTCACTGGAAGAAGCGTAATCGCGCCGGAATGGAGAACTACAACCCGGCCAACCTCGATCGCGAGATGTTCCTGGATCTCTGCCATCGCTACGGCGGCGATCTTGTCGGCAACAAGCTGGATTCGCCCGACATGAGGCGCTACGCGATGTTCGGCATCCACGCCTTTACCGGCGCGACTGCCGAGGATCCCTCGGCGCTCGACGACTTCGAGAAGACTGGGATCACGAAGCCTTCCGATATTCCGGGTCTTTTTCTGCGGAACTTCTACTTCGGTTGCGAGGCAGACGATCCGATCAACGCGTGGGCGTTCGATTCGAAGAAGAATCCGTACAACGGGAGACTGGGCGCGATATTCAGCTCGGACATCGGCCATTGGGACGTGCCGGACATGCGGGAAGTCGCCGAGGAGGCCCACGAACTGGTTGACGATGGTGTGATCACGGAAGAGGATTTTCGCGATTTCGTTTTCACCAACCCCGCCAGACTTTGGACCGACATGAATCCCGACTTCTTCAAAGGAACGGTGGTCGCGGATCACGT
>WNFT01002955.1_pt1 | contig 17256 bp, 10 predicted proteins | sample 5400191 | NCBI WGS metagenome assembly WNFT01 (sample SAMN13153359, study PRJNA577476) | soil metagenome | isolation source: 80 cm saprolite under Madrone tree | place: USA:California | collected 2016-06-14 | reverse complement strand
GGTCGCAGTTGATCCTACAACCAATAAGGTTTATGTCGCCGATCCGCGTAACAAACGAATACAGGTGTTTGATTCGAATGGGAAATTTCTAACTAAATGGGTCATCCCCGAATGGGGCCGGCCAGCTGGCTTCGAAGACCTAGCCATAGATTCAAAGGTGGGTCGTTTATACGCATCGAGCGCCAACCTCGACGCAGTGCTCATTTTTGATTTGAATGGAACGAGAATTGGGAGTTTGACGCCAAAGCCACCTGATAAACTCGAAGGGCCATCAGCGCTGGCTTTGGCAAACCGGAAGCTCTACGTCCTGAACATGCGTGGAGATCGCGTAAGCGTGATCGACCTCTAGCTCGTCTAGTCGACAGCGCTCATCGTTTCGCCATTTCATTCCGAGAACATTTACGTAGCCTTATGGGTCTATCGCAGATAAAATCGCATCTTACATCGAGGATTCTTCTACTCGGCTTGTCAGTTATTAGTCTGGTAATTTGCGCCTGGGCTGCCGCGGCGCACTACCGGAACTTGGCTTGGGGAGACCCGTGGCAGCCGATTGGGTGGCTGCTTAGCATGTTCTTTTTGTTGGTCGCCGCGCCTTGGAACGGAGACGCACTTTTTGACGAGTCCGCTAATGACCTCGGGTATCTAAAGAGTCACGTTATCGGTCATCCATATCAGGCGGCCTGGTTTCATGGCATTATTTCACGAGAGACCCTGTTTCATTACTATGTGTGGGGTTTTCTTAAGCTATTCGGCTTTAATATCCTGTCGTATGAAGCAGCACTCTTTGTTATTTGGCTAACAGCCTTTGTGTTCACGCTCTTGCTAGTTGACCTGTTCTTCGGGTCTTACATTGTCACCTCAGTCACAGCGCTGATCTTTAACTTCCTCCCCTTTGCATTCATTTACACTTTCGTTGGATACCGTTACCCGTTGACGGTGGCCTTAGCCGTGGTCTCTCTGTATTTTTTGCACTTGGGGTTTAGAACCACTTCTCGTTCTTACCTTTCGCTGGGCGGGATTGCCGCAGGGCTTTGTTTAGCCAGCTCCATACCCGGCAAGCAATATCTGCTGGCGCTAGTGATCGCTGCGCCGCTGTACGCTGTGTTTTATTGGAGGAGCTTAAAACGAAGCGTCACATTGACGTCGCTTGCAATAGTCATGTATGGCTTTCTAGCCGCTGCCATGCCAATCCTCTGTTACATCATCTTCAGGCATGGCGACTATACATACTATGAAGGCACGTACATTCGCGATTTCTGGCACGCATTGCGGCGAACCCCGGCACCTCACGATGTGCGATACTATGTGACTGGGCTCTGGAACTGTTTTTTCGCTGCCCATTTTTGGCCTCGGCTTTTGTTTCCGGATTTTTTGCCTATTCCGTTGCCGTACTACTGGCTTTTACTGCCCGGCTTTGTGCTAGCTCTTTGGCAGAAGCGTTTTGAGGTCGTGCTGCTGGCAACGCTTCCAGTCGTAGGAGTATTTGTTACTGGGGGACCTGCCGTTGAGCAGCGGCTGTTGCTTGCAATCCCATTCTGGATCATGCTGATGAGCTTCACGTTTGCCGCGTTGCTGCAGCTTCGGCCGTGGCCAGGCATGCAGATTGTTCTCTGCGTAGTGTCAGCCCTGGTACTGTTAGACGGCTTGGGTCCTTCGATTCGATATATCTATACCAAGACGAAGAGTCCGTTTGCGATCCACCACTTTGCGCAAGGTCAGGTCGCTGTGTCACGGTTTTTAAAACATGTCGTAGCCGGCCAACAACACCCCGAACCCCCGCGGCTGGAACGCGACGAGTTTAATCGGATTAAAGGCATCCCCGATCCTCCTTACGACACATTGATCTGCCAGAATGATGCGTATTCAATCATTCATCTGTTCCTGCACGATTATGATGATGGTAAAATCCTGTCTTTTTGTTCCGGCTTTCCCTTTTTCTGGGTCATGACGGAGCAAGAGGTATGGAACGCGAATAAGAGAGCTATTCTGGGTTATGTTCCGAATAACAAAGACCTCAAGTTAATCTGGGAAAGAGATCCAAAGACAGAAAGGATAATCAGAATGTTCCAATCGCTCCACGATCTCGGAACAGAGGACTCTATGTCGTTTTCCTTCGGCGGAAGGCTAAGAACGTTTTACGTTTTGAATATTCCTAACAAGAACATTCGCCAATTTCAGCGACGCGTGAGAGCGTTGCCCGCTACGCCCGGGACGCCGCCTCCTCAACTTAGCTCCCTGCCTGAAGGTGTTACTATCATGTTCGAAGGCGGCAAGGGAACCGACGAGGGACAATTTGATTCGCCGACGGGAATCGCTGTTGATGCCAATGGAAATATTCTGGTCGCCGACACGAATAACGGGCGCATCCAGAAATTCTCGCCGACTGGCACCTTTCTCAGCATTATAGGAAGCAAAGGAAGCGGCCACGGACAATTAGGAGAACCGAACGGGATCGCCATCGACCGCGCTGGCAATATTTACGTGGCAGAAGTCGCCCACAATCACCGTGTGCAGAAACTGGCTCCGGACGGAAAATTCATCGCCGAGTGGAAAGGCCCCGAGCTTGGATTTTACGGACCGCGCCGGATCGCCACTGGGCCGGACGACTCGATGGTCGCAGTTGATCCTACAACCAATAAGGTTTATGTCGCCGATCCGCGTAACAAACGAATACAGGTGTTTGATTCGAATGGGAAATTTCTAACTAAATGGGTCATCCCCGAATGGGGCCGGCCAGCTGGCTTCGAAGACTTGGCCATAGATTCAAAGGTGGGTCGTTTATACGCATCGAGCGCCAACCTCGACGCAGTGCTCATTTTTGATTTGAATGGAACGAGAATTGGGAGTTTGACGCCAAAGCCACCTGATAAACTCGAAGGGCCATCAGCCTTGGTTTTGACGGGTCGCAAGCTCTATGTGCTAAACATGCACGCGAATCGAGTAAGTGAGATCGATCTCTAGGTATGTTGGCTCTGATTTACATGGGGCTAGCGATTGCTCTGGGTGACCTCCTTTGTCAGCACTTTTACCGGTTCGTATCTACTCCTCACCGCTGGGCAGCAGCGATACTGGTTGGCGTCTTGCTGAGCACGTGGCTCACGTACCTGGCTGGGCTGGCTTTTGCCCGTACAGCTGAACCTTTGCTGTGGGCAGACCTGCTGTTTTTTGTAGCTGCGACTACGGCGATCTTCTGGCTTTCGAGAAAATCCCCTATAGTCCAGATGATTGAACCGCGCGCACCGGGGCGGGCGGCTTACGACTGGATTACGCTCGGCGCTCTTTCTGTCGCAGTGTGCGTTCTGTTGATAGGAACACTCTATGTCAACAAGCAGGGCCGGATACGCCTCTGCGGGATGGAGGCCAGCGATTTCGATCCACAATTCGCCATTGCTCAACGTTTCGCCCTCGGTCATACGTTTCCGACGCCGACCCAGCCCAATCACCATGGGTTTTTATTCTATTTTCAGGCTGGCAATCTGGAGCTCCTTGGGCTCAACCTGGCTTGGAGCGTCGATGTACTGAGCGTGCTGGGTCTTATAAGTATGCTCGCGTTGGTCATGCTGTTGGGCGAGCTGCTCTTCAACTCTCGTGTTGTAGGACGTCTGGCAGCGGCGCTTTTCTTTTTCCATGGCTCCCCTGTGTTTATCCAGTTCCTCAGGTCTCAGTCGGCCTTTCAGGAAGCAGTGCGGGCCACGCCGCACCTATTCGTCAATCAGCGGCATCTGCCTTTTGCGATCGGGATATTCCTGCTTGTTTTAATCTTCCTGGTTGATCAATATCGGCAAAGAACCTCGACGGACAGGGCAAACTCCGTCACGAGTGCCAGGGCACTGATACCTGCCAAGAGCTTTGTTTTCTCAGGCATCCTATTGGGTGCGCTGCCACTCTGGAACGCTCCGGTTTTTACAGCCGCCGCAGCGGTGCTGTTTTTTCTCCTTATTCTATTCCCCTGCCGCTGGCAGATGGTACAACTCGGGGTTACAGCTGCGGTTGTCGCCTTGCCTCAGCTACTTTACCTGCGGGCAGGAGAGATCGCACCCCGGCAATATTCACTATTTCACTGGGGATTTATTGTCGATAACCCCACTGTCATCAAGGTCATAAACTACATCGCGTTCACGTTCGGTATGAAGTGGCCGGTGATAATCCTTGCGCTTGTTCTGGTATCGTGGTTTCAACGCCGGTTCTTCATCGCTATATGCAGTTTGTTTGTCCTTACGTTTTGCATGCAGCTTTCTACTGAAACGTTGGCTAACCACACGTTTCTAAACATCTGGCTAGTTATGGCCAACTTGTTTGCAGCTTCCGGCTTATGGTGGTTGTGGAAGCTAAAGACTATGCCCATCTTGGGCCCACTCATCGCCATCACGTTGACGGCTTCGATTGTCGCCGGAGGAGTTATCGATCTCTTCCCCATTTACAGTAGCCCCCGCGTGGAAGTAAGCTATGAGAGAGAACCATTGGTGAAAGGACTCGGCTATCGCACTTCAGCGATTTACAAAGTTCCGGCTTCCCTGCCCGCGGGTGTCGGGGGTCAGGGATTTGTCAGAGCACCCGTCACAGCTTTTGAAGGCGGGCAAGGGAATGGAAAAGGTCAGTTTGACAGCCCGCGAGCGATTGCGATCGACAGTGCCGGAAACATCTTCGTAGCTGATACCAACAATGGGCGAATCGAGAAGTTTTCACCAAGCGGGATTTTTATCGCCAGCATCGGCACGAAAGGCAGCGGCCACGGACAATTGGGAGAGCCGAACGGGATCGCGGTAGACCGGGCTGGCAATATTTACGTGGCAGAAGTCGCCCACAATCACCGTGTGCAAAAATTAGCTCCCGACGGGACATTCACTGCCGAGTGGGCGCCTGGATTCTATGGACCGCGGAGGATCGCCATCGGTCCTGATGACTCGTTATATGTGGTAGATCAGGGTCTCACTCGAATCGTCAAGTTCAGCCCAGATGGTCGGGTGCTTACGATTTGGGGCAGCGCCGGACATGGCGACGGCCAGTTTGCCGACCATACTTCAGTTGCGGTTGATCCTGCCACCAACAAAGTGTATGTGGCCGATCCGCGTAACAGTCGGATACAGATATTTGATTCAAATGGTAAGTTTCTAACAAAATGGTTAGTGCCCGAATGGGGACAGCCATCTGGCTTTGAAGATTTGACCATCGATTCACAGAGAGGCCGTCTGTACGCGTCGAGCGCGCATATGAACGCCATTCTTGTTTTTGATCTTCAGGGGAACAGGACCGGGACCTTAACACCGATGCCGCCAGACAAACTAAACGGCCCGTCGGCGCTCGCGCTGGCAAAAGACAAACTTCTTGTCCTGAACAGCGGGTCTGCGCGAGTATCTGTGATCGATTTGCAGAACAGGTAACCGTGTTCTCGCTGGCGAGAATGTTGCGCGAAGTGTTACACGCTCGGATTCGATGGACAATATGCTTTTGAGACGAAGTGCTCCGACAGTGGCTCAAAAGAGCCTGCGAATCTTGCTGGGCATCGCTGCTGTCGTCCTCCTTTTCAGCCTCTACACCTGGGGCATTTCACAGAATCCACCAGGTTTCTATCTCGACGAGTCAGCAACCGCCTACAACGCTTATCTCGTCTCCCGAACTGGGGCTGGCGAAGTTGGCCCGCGATTTCCTGTGCTCTTCCAAGAGTATGCAGTGAAAAAATCAAATTATTATATTAACCCCCTCACGATCTATTTGTTGGCAATCGTCTTCCGATTCCTTCCCCCGAGCATTTTGGTGGCGCGGATGTTCGCCGCTTTCTGGATGTTTGCGGCTTCTTTGCTGCTTGCCGTGTTGGCAAAGCGCATTTCTGGCCAACTAAGGATTGGAATTATCGTTGCCGCAACCGCGCTATTGACTCCGTGGCTTGTTGAGGTCGGCCGCTTGGTATGGGACGCCCATTTTTCTGCTTTCGCAGTAGTCGTGTTCCTGCTTGCCGCCTACCGAATTCAATCCAAGGAAACGTGGCGCTGGCAGGATATCGCGATAGTCGCCGGCAGTCTCGCGGTATTGACATATGGTTATTTCGGTGGACGCGTCCTGGCATCATTGTATGCGTTAGGATTACTCTTCTTTGCGACTACAAAGCACCGTTTGGTTGGCGTAATCAAGACATGGCTGGCATACGGTGTCACGTTAGTACCACTCATTCTATTCAATCGGTCACATTCTGGCGTGCTAACAAAGCGGCTCTGGGACGTTTCGTACATCAGGCCTGGCGCACCTTGGAAGGAAATCGCATCTCAGTTTCCTGAGTTTGTCAGGTGCTATTTGCAAGATCAGAGCTTGACCCCTTTGCTTCTGATGGGAGATCCTCAGTGGCGTCATCATGTCGAAGGTTCCGGCGGAGCGATACTCTTTGCGACCTTCATTCTGGCGATGGCTGGTCTCCTGCTGGTCATTGCCCGCCGCTGGCGTGATCCCTGGTGGCGTTTTGTGCTCTATGGACTAGCGGCTTCCATTGCGCCAGGCGCTATCACGGACTGGCCCTTTCACCAGCTGCGGCTGATGGGCTATGCCGTCTTCCTGCTGGTGCTTGCGATCCCGGCGCTGGAATGGCTGCTTGCTCCCGATGAACCAAGGCAGAGCGCGTGCGGCACAAGCGAGCAAGCGCACGGGAGCGAGTCAGATCGTGCCGCAGTTGTCAGCCACGGCCTGCGGCGCCCAATCCGGCTCGGCATTCTTGGAATCCTGCTGGCAGCTACCGTCGTACAAGCGATTGATTTCCAAGTTATCTTCCGGCGGGAAGGACCAAAGCGCTCGTATCCCTTCGACGCTCTGTACAAGCCACTCTATGACGCAGCAGTCGCACGGCCAGAGCGGCCAATCTATTTGGAGAACGGCATGTGGGGTCCCGCTTACATGGATGCGTTTTGGTACGCCACTGTGGAAGGCAGGCCTATATCCGAGTTTGTTTGTCTTCCCGATGGAGCCAAACCTCCATTGGGCGGGATTGTCCTCAGCTCAAACTCAGACTGCCAGAACTGCGAGGTCATCCGGAAAAGCGGCGTGTATCTGCTTTACAGGGCGAAGCAGTAGATAAACAACAAATGTCGTTTCGCTGGACTAAGGACGTTTTACGTTTTGAATATTCCTAACAAGAACATTCGCCAATTTCAGCGACGCGTGAGAGCGTTGCCCGCTACGCCCGGGACGCCGCCTCCTCAGCTTAGCTCCCTGCCTGAAGGTGTTACTGCCATGTTCGAAGGCGGCAAGGGAACCGACGAGGGACAATTTGATTCGCCGACGGGAATCGCTGTTGATGCCAACGGAAATATTCTGGCCGCCGATACGAATAACGGGCGCATCCAGAAATTCTCGCCGACTGGCACCTTTCTCAGCACTATAGGAAGCAAAGGAATCGGCCACGGACAATTAGGAGAACCGAACGGGATCGCCATTGACCGCGCTGGCAACATCTATGTGGCAGAAGCTTCCAATCACCGTGTGCAGAAACTCGCCCCAGACGGGACATTCATCGCCGAGTGGAAAGGCCCGGGCCCTGGGTTTTACGGACCGCGCCGGATCGCTATTGGCCCGGATCACTCGGTTTATGTAGTCGATCAGGGTCACACCCGAATCGTTAAGTCCAGCCCTGATGGCCGGGTGCTCGCGGTTTGGGGCAGCAAAGGGGCTGGCGACGGGCAGTTTGACGACCCCACTTCGGTCGCAGTTGATCCTACAACCAATAAAGTCTATGTCGCCGATCCGCGTAACAGACGAATACAGGTATTTGATCCCAATGGGAAGTTTCTAACTAAATGGGTAATCGCTGAATGGGGACGGCCAGCTGGCTTCGAAGACGTGGCGATCGATTCGAAGACGGGTCGATTGTACGCATCGAGTGCCCACATCGACGTAGTGCTCATTTTTGATTTGAATGGCACCAGAATTGGCAGTTTAACGCCAAAGCCCCCCAATAGGCTCGAGGGGCCATCGGCCATGGCTTTGGTCAACCGGACACTCTATGTCCTAAACATGACCGGGAATCATGTTAGCGCGATCGACCTATAAACAAGTAATGCCTTCTACACCGGGATTCTGTTCCTCGGCTTGTCATTTATTGCCGTGGCGATTCGCGCCTGGGCTAACAGCTAATCAGTGAGGATGGGGTATGTTGGCTCTGATTTATCTGGGATTGGCGATTGCTCTGAGTGACCTTCTTTGTCGGCGCTTTTACCGGTTCGTGTCCGTGCCGCACCGCTATGCAGGGGCCATACTGGTTGGCGTCTTGCTGAGCACGTGGTTCACGTACCTGGCTGGCCTGGCTTTTGACCGTACAGCTGAACCTTTGCTGTGGGCAGACCTGCTGTTTTTTGTAGCTGCGACTACGGCGATCTTCTGGCTTTCGAGAAAATCCCCTATAGTCCAGATGATTGAATCGCGCGCACCTGGGCGGGCGGCTTACGACTGGATCACGCTCGGCGCTCTCTCTGTCGCAGTGTGCGTTCTGTTGATAGGAACACTCTATGTCAACAAGCAGGGCCGGATACGCCTCTCTGGAATGGAGGCTACCGACTTCGCTCTACAGTCAGCGATCGTTCAGAGTTTTGCTCTCGGGCACAACTGCCCGCCCGAATGTCCGTACTACGCTGGCCAACCAGCTCATTATGATTTCCTTTTCTATTTTCAGGCCGGTAATCTGGAATTTCTTGGATTAAACCTGGCTTGGAGTGTGGATGTGCTTAGTGTGCTCGGCCTCACGAGCATGCTCGCACTAGTGATGGCTCTGGGCGAGCTGCTCTTCAATTCGCGTGTCGTCGGACGCATCGGAGCGGCTCTTTTCTTTTTTCCTGGCTCGCTGGCGTTTATTCCGTTTCTGAAGTCTCAGGGATCGGTTGCCGGTGCACTCCACGCCATAATGCACCTGACGAATTTTCTCCCTTCTGGCTATTCGCATCAAACCGAAACTAGGACACAGATCGTTTCGCTAAACCAGCGGCACCTGGCAAGTGCTATTGGACTATTCCTGCTTCTTTTGATCTTCTTCGTTAATCACTACCGGAAGACGCGCGCGCAGACCCAAGCTAGTGGGACCAAAGAGCCAAACACGGAGGATAGCGACCAAGGTCAGCCAAAGGCGGCTTTCACCGCAAGCTTGCTGACGAGAACGAAAAACGCGTTTGAATGCAGTAGCACCTTTGTTTTCTCAGGTGTTTTATTGGGCGCGTTGCCGCTTTGGAATGCCCCAGTGTTCATTGGGGCCGCTGCGGTGCTGCTTTTTCTACTGATTCTGTTCCCGTATTCCTCCCAAATGATGGTGCTCGGAATTACTGCGCTTGTGGTGGCCTTGCTCCAGCTTCTTTTCTTGCGCTCTGGAGAAATCGGTCCTGTTCAAGAGCGGTTATTTTTTTGGGGAGATGCTGCCGCTAATCCCACCGTCACGAAACTCATCGAGTATATCGGCGTCACGTTTGCCGCGAAATGGCCAGTAATAATCCTTGCACTCATACTGGTGTCGTGGTTCCAGCGCCGATTCTTCCTCGCGTCGTGCAGTTTGTTCATCCTTATGTTTTGCATGCAGCTCGGGACTGGAACGTTGGCGAGCCACACCTTTCTGAATATCTGGTTGGTCATCGCCAACCTGTTTGCTGCCTATGGACTATGGTGGTTATTAAAGCTAAAGACTGTGCCTATCTTAGGCCCACTGGCTGCTGCGACGATAGCAGCCTCTATTGTTGCCGGAGGAATTATCGATCTCTTCCCACTTCGCAATAGCTCCTACGTTGAACTGAATTACGAGAGGGATGACTTGGTGACATGGCTCCGCAAAAACACGAAACCGAAGGACGTTTTTCTCACCGACAGATTCCTTAGCCACCCGGTTCTGCTTGCCGGTCGAAGGATATTCCTTGGCTCGCGTAATTCACCCGCCGGATATGATCTTGCGAAACGCGAACCGATCTACCGCCAGATGTTCGAAGGCAAAAATCCGCGGAGGGTATTTGAGTTGCTCAAGCAAAACCATATCGACTATGTGGGATTTGATGATGCGGTTCGGACTGGCGAGCTAATCAGGAATCCCAATGAATACCTTTATGTCAGGTATTTTCAAAAGGTGTACGAAGATAAGGAAAATCGATATCGCAGATTAGCCATCTATAAGGTTCAAGAGTCGGTCTCTGCGAACCTGCCAAGTATGGAGTTGTCAGAGCCGCCGGTGACCGCTTTCCAAGGCGGAAACGGAACTGGAAGAGGTCAGTTTGACAACCCGCGCGGTCTTGCACTCGATGCTGCGGGGAACATCTTTGTCGCCGATACAAACAATGGGCGAATACAGAAGTTCTCGCCAAACGGAACTTACATCACGAGCATCGGGACAAAAGGCTCGGGCTATGGACAATTGGGAGAGCCGAATGGAATCGCAATTGATCGTGTAGGTAATATTTACGTCGCCGACGCCCGGAATCACTGCGTGAGAAAGCTGGCGCCCGATGGCACGTTCATCGGCGAGTGGGCACCCGGGCTTTACGGACCACGAAGGATCGCCATCGGTCCTGACGACTCGATTTACGTCGTTGATCAGGGGCGCACTCGAGTTGTTAAGTTCAATCCCGATGGACAAGTGCTCGGGACCTGGGGCACCACCGGCGGAAGTGGCGATGGACACTTCAGCGATCACACTTCCGTCGAGGTTGATCCCAGAACAAATAAAATTTATGTCGCCGATCCGATCAACAGACGGATACAGGTGTTTGATTCGGATGGTAACTTTCTAACTAAGTGGTCAGTTCCCGAATGGGGACAGCCGCATGGCTTTGAGGACTTGGCCATCGATCCCGACAGAGGCCGTCTGTACGCGTCGAGCGCGAACATGAGCACAATTCTCGTTTTTGATCTTCAGGGGAACAGACTCGGGACCTTAACCCCTACGCTGCCAGACAAACTAAACAATCCATCGGCGCTCGCGGTGGCAAAAGACAAACTTTTTGTCCTGAACAGCGGTTCTGCGCGAGTATCTGTGATCGGTTTGCAGAACAGATAGCCGTTCTCGCTGGCGGAAATATTGTGCGAAGTCTTACACGCTCGGATTCGATGGAAAATGTGCCTTTAGGACGAACCGCCCCGACGTTGGCTCAAAAAAACCTGCGAATTTTGCTGTGCGTCACTGCTGTCATCTTTCTTTTCTGCCTGTACACCTGGGGCATTTCACAGAACCCACCAGGCTTCTGCCTGGATGAGTCAGCGAACGCCTACAACGCTTATCTCGTCTCCCGGACTGGTGCTGGCGAGTTCGGGCCGCGGTTTCCTGTACTCTTTCAAGAGTTTGCAGTCACTAACGCAACTTATATTAACCCCCTCGCGATCTATTTGTTGGCAATCGTCTTCCGATTCATTCACCCCAGCATTCTCGTGGCGCGGATGTTCGCTGCCTTCTCGATGTTCGCGGCGTGTTTACTGCTTGGCGTGTTGGCAAAGTGCATTTCTGGCCGGCGTAAGATCGGTGTCATCGTTGCCGGGAGTGCGCTACTGACGCCTTGGCTCTTCGAAGTCGGCCGATTGGCCTGGGAACCGCACATCTCTGCGTTCACGGTTGCCCTGTTCCTGCTCGCCGCCTACCGCCTTCAATCCAAGGAAACGTGGGACTGGCGAGACATTGCGATAATCGTCGGCAGTCTCGCGGTAGTGACTTTTGGTTATGCCAGCGGGCGGATTCTGGCGCCGTCGTTCGCGTTAGGGTTGCTCTTCTTTGCGACCACAAGGCGGCGGTTGCTGGGCGTACTCAAAATATGGCTAGCCTACGGCATCATGCTGGTACCACTCATTCTGTTTAATCGGTCGCATGCTGGCGTGCTAACGAAGCGGCTCTATGAGGTTTCATACATCAGGCCTGGCACACCTTGGAAGGAAATCATGGAAAGCGCATCTGAGTTTGTCAGGCGCTACTTGGAAGATCAGAGTTTGACCACTTTGCTTATGACGGGCGACTACCACCCGCGCCATCACGTGCAAGGCTCGGGCGGAGTTATACTCTTTGCGACTTTCATTCTGGCAATGATTGGTTTGTTGCTTGTGTTTGCTCGCGGCTGGCGTGATCCCTGGTGGCGCTTTGTGGTTTATGGACTTGCAGTTTCAATTGTGCCGGGCGCGATCACGAACGAGCCATTTCACCAGCTGCGTCTGATGGGCTATCTCGTTTTCCTGCTGGTGCTTACGATCCCAGCGCTGGAATGGCTGCTCGCTCCCGATAAGCCAAAACAGAGTTTATGCGGCCCCAGTGAGAAAGCGCACAGCGGCGGACCAGATCGTGCCGCAGCGATGAACCACGACCTGTCGCGCCCAATCAAAGTCAGTTTTCTTGGAATCCTGCTGGCAGCCACCGTTGCACAAGCGATTGATTTCCAACTTACCTTCCGTCGAAAAGGACCAGAGCGCCTTAATGAGTTCGACGTTCCGTACAAGCCACTCTATGACGCAGCGGTCGCACAGCCACAGCGGCCAATCTATTTGGAGAACGGTATGTGGGGGCCCGCTTATATGGATGCGTTTTGGTATGCGACTGTGGAAGGAAGGCCTCTAACCGAGTTTGTTCGTCTTCCCGATGGAGCAAAACCTCCATCCGGCGCGATTGTCCTTAGCTCAAACTCAGAGTGCCAGAATTGCCAAGCCATCCAGAAGAGCGGGTGTTACCTGCTTTATAGGGCGAAGTAGTGGACAATCTAAGGCTGATCTGGGAGAAGGACCCAAAGACACAAGACACTCGAATGTTCGCGCCCTTCCGGGAGGTTAGAGCTGAATATTTTCTGTTTGGTTTTCGCCTGCTGGAAGACCAGAATGCCTGCCGTACCGAAATGGCAATTGAGTTGCAAAGATGAAAGTCTCGATCGTAATCCCCTGTTACAATGAAAGGGACACGATCGAGAAGACCGTTGAGGCCGTCCGCAACACACCACTGGAGAGCAGAGAAATCATTGTGGTGGATGATTGCTCGCAAGACGGGACGCAGGCATTGCTTCGGGAGAGAGTTTCGCAGATGGTTGATCGGGTCATTTATCATCCGGTAAATCGGGGCAAGGGAGCAGCCCTGCGCAGCGGGTTCGCTGCCGCGACTGGCGATTTTATTTTGGTGCAGGATGCAGATCTCGAATACAGCCCCGAGGATTATCCAGTGCTTCTTGAGCCGCTTATGTCAGGGAAAGCCGACGTCGTAATTGGCTCCCGATTCATGGGCGGGCGACCACATCGCGCTCTTTTCTTTTGGCACATGCTCGGCAACAAATTTTTGACGCTGCTCTCCAATATGTTCACCAATATTAATCTGACCGACATGGAATCGGGCTACAAAGCGTTCAAAGCTCCTCTTATCAAATCGATCCAGATAGAGGAAGATCGCTTTGGTGTTGAGCCGGAAATTATCGCCAAACTGGCGCGTGCCGGCTGCAGAATTTACGAAGTGGGAATCTCATATGCCGGCCGGACTTATGCGGAAGGCAAGAAGATCAATTGGAAGGACGGCTTGAGAGCCATTTACGCGACCGTCAAATACAATCTGGAACGCCGCCATATGAAGGAAGCTGCTATGCAAAGCTCTGTGACGGCTCCGGCGGCAGTCAAGCGCGGCTGACCCCGCCTCTCCACGTTTTGCCTGGTGGCGTGGATCTGCTTTACAAAGGGAAGTAGAAAATAGCAAAACCTTCCCTCCGCTCAGCAACGCGAGTTTCCGTACGTGGTCGACCTTCGGGCCAACGCTACGCAATCATTGCTGGGGTTCAATCGATTCACTCACTATGTAACGAGGACGTCCCTTAACCTCTTCGTAAATCCGTGCGAGATATTCGCCAATGATGCCGAGGCTGATCATCAAAAGACTCCCAATGATGAGTTCCAGTAGAATTACGGTGGCGAAACCAGTTAAGGCGCGACCGGCTAGTTTCAAATAGAGCGTCTGGATCCCCAAGCCAACCGCAAAGATAAAAAAGATCACTCCCGCAAAGGTAACAAAGTGTAGCGGGAAGGATGAGAAAGTAGTTATCCCAATCAGAGCGAGTTTCGCGCGCTTGAGGTAAGACCACCCCGACTTGCCCGCACGACGTGGACCTACCTCAAAGGGAACTTGAATGGTCCTAAACCCCATCCAGGCAGTCATTCCCCGAAAGAACACGTTGCGTTCACGCATCGCGAGCCACGTATCGAGCACCCTGCGGTCTATGAGCTTAAAGTCTGAAGCGCCTTTCAATTCAAAGCCAGAAAGTTTGTTTAAGATGACGTAAAACGTCAGCGCACCAAATTTACTCGCCAAAGATTCGCGCCCACGCCTACGCTTAACTGCTTCAACAATATCTGCTCCAGAAGTTCTCCACTTCTCGACCATGATTGGCACTAGCGATGGCGGGTGTTGCCCGTCACCGTCCATCACTACCATCGCGTCGCCGCGGGCGCGCTCCAGGCCTGCGCAGAGCGCCAATTCTTTGCCAAAATTTCTACTCAGCCGCACCGCGCGCAAGTTCGGAAGGGCTCGCGCTTCGTCTTTGATTCGCTCCCAAGTGTCATCAGGCGAGCCGTCATCAACGAGAACCACTTCAAAACGGCATCCAGTTTCTTGCAACGCCTCCTTCAGATCCGAAAGAAGCTCCCTCACATGCGAGCCTTCGTTGTAAAGCGGAATGACCACTGAAACCAGCGGTGCGGTCGGCGACGCATCATCCATACGTCAAATTATCGTTCGGTTATGGCTTACAGCAATCTCCCCAGCAGCGACTGCGGAGCCGTTGTCCATGCCGAAGATTAGCGTCATTCTCTCCCACAGCAATGCGAGGAGCGGTTCGCTCCCCCGCGGATTCGCACTTGCGCGGCGTCTTGGAAACGCCTATTAGCATTACCCTCATGGTTCATCATGTCGTTCTCTATAAACTTAGACCCGAGGTCACTCCCGCCCGTGTCGAAGAGATGATGATGAACGCCCGGATGCAGCTCCTGAAAATTCCAGAGGTCCTCAGCATCAAATGCGGGAAACGGATCGACCCCGACTTGGACTGGCCATTCTTCATCGCCATCGACTTTGAGTCGATGGACAAGTATGCAATTTTTCGCGAAGACTCGATCTTCGTGAAGTTCACGGAAGAAATCATTAAGCCGAACACAGAGGATTCCCTGGTGCTGGATTTCGAGATGGATCCGGGCAAGGACGTCCAGTTCTCGTAGTTGTAGCGACAGCCGTGCCGGCTGCACACTTTAGCAATGCAGGCGACACGCCTGCCTCTACAAGGCGTTGCTATTTTCGCACGCTACGCGTAATCATCGATCTCGATGCGGCTCGGTTATCTTTACTCTCGCTACCCGGTCATTTCGCAAACGTTTTGCGATGCGGAGATGCTGGCGCTGGAGCGCCTCGGTGTGGAACTTGCGATCGGCTCGATCTATCCGCCGCTTACCAGTCTGCGCCATGAACACATCTCCCGCCTCCGCGCTCCGTTTCATTATGCGCCGCCGCAAGAAATCCTGAGAATTTGGGAAAAGAACGCCAAAACTGCCGGCACATGGCCGCGCGATCTGGTCGACCACCACGAGCGCAAGTACGGGCCGGGCGCCAAGGCCGGGCAGCGCGCCCGAAACGCCCTGTATTTCGCAGATTTCTTCGCACGAAACAACGTCGATCATGTGCACGTTCACTTCGCCAATCGCGCAGCGCACACCGCACTTTTCCTGAAAGAGATTTCCGGGATTCCATTCAGCGTGACGGCGCATGGACAGGATTTCATGAAGGATCTTGGCAGCGACGATCTCCTCCGCGAAATCTGCGCTGCTGCCGAGTTCGTCGCAGCTGAGACCGATTACAGCCGCGAGCTTCTTTGCCAACGGTGTCCCGATTCCGCCGCGAAAATTCACCGCGTTTACAACGGAATCGATCTGGAACACTTTCCGACGCCGCATTACGAGACGGCGCGGCCGGCAACTGCGCCCGCGAACACTTTCGGAGTCGCGCATTATCAACTGCCACGCATCATCAGCGTTGGTCGGCTCGTCGCATTCAAGGGCTTTGAGCATCTCATCGACGCTTGTGCCGAGCTTGCGCGGCGGGGGTTCGATTTCGTCTGCGAGATCATTGGCGACGGCCCGTTGCGCGACTTGATCGAAGCAAGGATCGAAAGCTTGAATCTTTCGTCGCGAATCAATTTGCTCGGTTCTCTATCGCAACGAGCGGTATTGGAAAAACTCCGAGCCGCTGACATTTTCGCGCTTGCATCTGTGACAGACGCTCAGGGCGCTAGCGACGTTTTTCCAACCGTGATCCTGGAAGCCATGGCGTCGGCATGCCCGGTCGTTTCCACCCGGCTTGCTGGAATTCCAGAGTTAGTGGTGGACGGTGAAACTGGCGTATTGGTTTCGCCCGGCGACACGTCCGCGCTAATCGAGGCGATGGCACAATTGCTCTGCGATCACGAGTTGCGACTGCGTTACGGGCGTGCCGGGCGTACGCGGATTGAGCAGCATTTTCGAATCGAACACACTGTCGCGCCGCTGCTCAAACTTTTCGAGAAATCTTCGGACGCCGGGGTGAAGTCCGCTCTGTGCCGCGCTTCGCACAGCGAAGCGGGTACAGAAGCAAATCAGATTGCCTATCTAATCGATCGCTGGCCCGATGATGATTTGCCGCTCATCGAAGGGGAGCTTGAGGAGATGAAACGACGCAGTGTTCCGATCGCACCGTTCGTGTGCGAGTTGAATTCCAGCCTCCACTTTAATCGTGCAATGGAACAACTGGCGCCGTCGCTCGAATTTTTGCCGGATGCGATGGTGTTAGAAGCAGAATGGCGGGCAAACCCGACGCTGGCGCAAGCACTGGAAGAAGAACGAGCACAACAGAACAGCCGTGCGCCAGGTGCAATTTTTTTGCGACAGGCGCGTTTTGCCCTCGCCTTACAAAAACTCCTTCGACAGAAAAACGTGTCGCACGTCCACGCAACAAGTTCGCGTGCGCTCGTCTGTGCTCTTATCCTAAAAAAACTTCTCAATGTTACGGTAAGCGCCACGATCGAGGCGCGGCCAGAATTACCGCGAAACTGGATTCAGAACGCGTTGTCAGAATGTGTGGGCGGTCGTCTGGCGCACCGGAAATTACTCGACGCACAGAATGACTCCTTTGTGCTGGATAAGACCACCGGCTTCCATTTGACCGGACGCGCAAAATTCTGGCAGGAATGGACGCAGTTGCTTTTACGCTGGAGCTGCAGCGATCGAAAATCGACAATCGAAGATCAAAAATGAAGAAGGCCATTCTTCTAGCCGGTGGCGCCGGGA
>WNFT01003952.1_pt1 | contig 17261 bp, 13 predicted proteins | sample 5400191 | NCBI WGS metagenome assembly WNFT01 (sample SAMN13153359, study PRJNA577476) | soil metagenome | isolation source: 80 cm saprolite under Madrone tree | place: USA:California | collected 2016-06-14 | reverse complement strand
GGAGACGGCATTCTACCCGACAGCCAGGACCATCCAGGAGAAAATCGAGGAACTACTGGCGGAATAACCGACGTAAGCCTGCATACCTGGCGGGGGCATGCCCCCGCCAGGTATGCCTTCTGATTCTTCCACCTCTTTACCTCCTATGTTATACTGAACCCGTCTTCATCTATCGACCTCTCTATAAGCGAGGAAAGTATGTCCCTGGCAGGATTGCAAGTCGCTGGCTACCAACTCCTGCGACTCATCGGAAGTGGTAGTATCACCGAAGTCTATCTTGCACACGATACACAACGTAATCAGCAAGTCGCGCTCAAAATGGTTCGGGCTCACGTTCCTGCTGCTACTGAAACAAAGGCAGTCGAGGAAGCGAGACACCTTTTCCTCTATGAGGCACAAACCATTGCGGCACTTACTCACTCCCACATTCTAACCCTTATAGATTATGGAGAAGAACTCGTCGAGGGTATGCTCACCACCTATCTGGTGATGCCTTTCTTTGCCCCGGGTTCTCTTTCCAACTGGTTCCGTCAACATACTAGCGCTGGCTTTGGGCAACTTACGCCCGAAGATGTCGCCCACATTGTCAGCCAGGCCGCCGAAGGCCTTCAGTTCGCACATCAGCATGACATTATCCACCAGAACCTCAAACCTTCTAATATCCTCATTGAGAGCAATACCGACCCCATGCATCAACCAGACTGCGTAGTAGCCGATTTTCGCATTACAAAGTTCACTAACGCCGCCCTCATCTCAAACTATCTAGCCCCCGAACAGTGGGAACATTCACCTGTCCCGGCAACCGACCAGTATGCACTTGCCGCCATCGCTTATGCACTGCTCTCAGGTCGTCCCGCCTTCCGCGATACAACAGAACAGGCATTTAGCCAACCACAACCTCCGAGTAGATTCAACCCGCTCGTCGATCCAGCTCTTGATGCTGTTCTCCTGCAAGCTTTGTCCAAACGTCCGCAAGAGCGCTTTCCGCATATTGCTGCATTTGCACTGGCATTCGAGCAAGCAACTCCTACCGTCACAATACCACCATCAGATACGCCCACGTCCGAGCCCGAAGATCCCAATGCCACACTTCTAGAAGACACTGCTATAGAAGACGTTCCTACCGGCCCGCTCAGGAGCATACTATCTTCCCCAACTGACAGCAGCAACGTAGCTCAACCTGGACCTGGAAGCTTGCCCTCTTTCACATCCATGAATTGGAATGTCCCTCCACCTGACGCTGAGAATCTCTCCCCAATCGATTCTCAGGACAACGCAGCTCCACTCGCACCTGGAGGTGCACTTCCCTTCGCATCTGCTAGCTGGAATGCCCCTGCATCTGGCAGTGGGAATCCCTCTCCAATCGCCCCTCCACCCATGGCAGATATGCTTACACAGAGACCTCCACAGAGACCTCCCCGCCCTAGACCTCCCCGCACATTACTCCTGATCATGCTGTTACTCGTCGTCATACTAGGGAGTGGCGGACTCCTTTATGCGATATTCGCTAACCAGAAAGCTCCCTCTCAAACTATAACGCCTGCCAATGCCACCCAAACCGCCCAGGCCAAAGCCGCGCTCACCTATCCCTTCAGTACAACCTTGCTCCTCACCGACCCACTGATGGATAACAGCAAAGGCAACCAATGGGAAGAAAGCGGCAATAGCGGCGGTAGCTGTATCTTCGTCGGCGGAACCTATCATACGAGCATCTCATTACAAAATCGCTTCCATGCCTGCATTGCGCGGAATTTTCACGTCAGCAACTTCACCTATGAAGTGCGCATGCAGATTCTCAAGGGGGACTGTGGTGGTATGATCTTCCGCAGGAGCGGCCCAAATTTCTATTACTTTCGCATTTGCACAGATGGGTCCTACGCGTTTGTCCGCTACACATCCGACGCCAACATTGCGCTGAATGTGACATTAAAGAGCGACACATCTCCGGCTATTCACCAGGGTGTGAACCAGGTCAACGTACTCTCCGTCGTTGCATCGGGTAGCAAGCTCGACCTATATGTGAATCATCAACTCATCGCCAGTGTACAAGATACCTTCTATATTGACGGTCAAATTGGCCTTGTTGCCAAAGACAAGAATAACGCCACCGAGGTGATGTTCAGTGACCTGGTGGTTTGGAAGTTGCCATGATAATTCACAGATCCGCCCCTTACTCTGTATTGTTCGGAAATTCGTAAACGGGGGCATGGAAAGAAAAAGCCCCGCCAAAGGTACTAGCAATGCGGCCTTTCGAGAGCACTACACGTCATGATACTTAAGCGCATGTGATCCGTGGGAAGTGGGAGGCCTCTAAGGAAAAACGTAACTACTCAGGTCTCTGCGTTTCAGGACTCCTCACCACACGTGCGCGATAAATCGGCACTCTACGGCAGTTCGCAAGAGTTTGGATGTGGAGATGCGGGCTGTGCCGCCGCAGGCGGCACAGCCCGCATCTCCACATAAATGGGCGAGGCGACGAGGAGTCCTAAGTAATTACGGAATAACATAGTTACGACTTACTTTGCATGGATTTACACTTATGAAGAAAAACGTCAAGCTGATGAACCTGGCAGGGCAGCGTTGGCGAACTGCCTGGCAGAAGGGAGTTTATCCGGCACCGGAGCCGTTACCCCGTACACGCTCATTCTGGATCGCGCTGTGTTTGGTGGCTCTAGCGGTCCTGGCCTACCTCATCTACTTCAGCATTTTCCTGGTGACCAAGCAGGACGCCTTTAAGACGAACGGTGAAGACCTGGGCATTATGGACCAGGCCATCTGGAACCTGCTCCATGGGTCGATGCTCCACCAGACGATCTGTAATTCCTTCACCGATACCAACTGCTATGGGCTGAACGGCGTGAATCGCTTTGCGATCCATTTTGAACCGATCCTTTTCCCCATTTCTCTGCTCTACCTGATCTGGCCCGACCCCAAAGCCTTGATGATCTTGCAAGTGCTCGTCGTGGCAAGTGGCGCTTTTCCCGCCTTCTGGCTGGCACGCCTGCGCCTGCGCAACGCATGGGCTGGGTTGCCTTTCGCGCTGCTTTACCTGCTGTATCCGGCGCAGCACTACGCCGTCAACTACGATTTTCATGCTGTGACCCTGACGACGGCGCTGCTGCTCTTTGCCCTCTATTTCCTGTATACGCGCCGTACGGCCTGGCTGTTCGTCTTTGCCATCCTTGCTATGGCCTGCAAGGAAGAAATCTCGCTCGTCGTTGCCTTGTTTGGCGTGTGGTCAATCCTCTTTCAGCAGCGCTGGCGCAGCGGATTAGCTCTCACCCTGCTGGCTGGAGCATGGGCCATGGTGGGTTTGTTTCTTATTCCCCGCATCTTTAGCCCGACCGGCCATCCGCTCCTGATTTCACGCTATGCCGACCTGGGCAATACTCCCTTCTCCATTGCGATCTACGCTCTGATGCACCCTGCAAGCACACTCAGACAGCATGTGTTGGAATCCGGCCATATGCTTTATTTGCGCAAGCTCCTGGCCCCAGCGGGCTATCTCCCGCTGCTGGCTCCCTGGGTGTTGGTGTTGGCCCTGCCTACGCTTGCCCTGAATCTGCTCAGTTCTGACCCGAATATGTATAGCGGCGACTACCAGTACAACGCGGAGATCATCCCGATTCTGATTTTCGCGAGCATCGAGGCCACGATTCTGCTGGTCTGGATGGTGCGCTGGCTTATGGTGAGCCTGCGTGTGGAGCATAAGAGCCAGGAGCTGGAGTCGACAGCCCGACCGCTGCCTGTGCGGTCGCCTGCGCTTTCGCCCGTATGGCTCGTGCGGGTCGGCGTTCTCACGCTGATGCTCTGCTATATGATGTCGCGCGTCCTCAACAGCACAAGCCAATACAACGTCTACAGCGCGATGCCATACGCGCGCGGCTTCATCTGGCCCCAGGTGACGGCGCACAACAGACTGGCCTCCCATTTCCTCCGCGAGATCCCGGCCAATGCCTCCCTCTCGACCCAGACCGCGCTGGCACCGCACTTGAGCCAGCGTCGGCGCATTTACCTCTTCCCCTACGCCGTTAATCATGCCGATTACATTCTCCTGGATACCACCAGTTACACTTATCCCTTCAAGCACTACAGAGACTACGCCACCGTGGTGAAAACGATCTTGCTACGTGGCGATTATGGCATTGTGGACATGCGGGATGGCTATCTCCTGCTCCGGCAAGGCCACCCACCATCTAAGATCACACCGGCGCTACATATGATCGACGCAGACGGGGATAGGGACTGAACAGTCCCTTACTCCTATCAACCATGACAAGCCCCCGGTTATTTGCTATACTCCTATCAAGAAACCTTAAGGAGCATCTCTTCTGTTATGCGTATACAAAACCCACCTCCGGCGACCAAAGACGATGAACAAACGCTCATCACAAGCTCGGCCAAGCGAGAGCCTGCATGGCGAACTATCCTCGATCCCTGGTGGAAGGCCACATTGGCCATACTCCCCATTTTTCTCTGCACACGCATACTGTTCGTGTTACTGACCTACTTTGGCGTGGTTCTCTTTACCGTGCCCAACTACTCGCCACAGGAATTATCAACGCACACACTGCTCTTTAGCTGGTATCGTTGGGATGTCATGCGCTTCGCGATTATTGCCGCCGAAGGCTATAAGAGATTCGACAATACTGCCTTCTTCCCACTCTTTCCTTTGCTGGAGCATATTGTCAGTGCCGTGATGCATAAAGGCATCCTCGTGTCCGGCATGCTGATCTCCAACCTCGCATTTTTAGCAACGTTGGTGGTACTATACCGTCTCGTGGAGATGGAATTTGACAGCGACACGGCGCAACGCACAACACTGTACCTCTCTATCTTCCCCACTGCGCTTTTTTTCTTTGCTGCCTACAATGAGTCGCTTTTCACGTTTTTCATGTTGCTCTCATTCTACACAATGCGTCGGGGTTCGTGGTGGCTTGCAGGCCTGTTTGGCGGTCTGGCTACGTTAACGCGCTCGATAGGTTTGTTACTCCTGGTAATCTTCCTGTATGAGTTTCTACGCCAGATATCCCCCCAGCTACGACAAGCATGGAATGAGAGACAATACCGGCACAGTCTTCGCTTGCTTTTCGGCTTTCTCCCAGCACTGCTGATCCCTGGCGGACTGGGTATCTTTTCCTACTATCTCTATAGGCAGTATCGTGATCCGCTGGCCTTCACACATTCCCAGGCCCACTGGCATCTCGGCCCAACCTTCCCCTGGAATGCACTAGGAGCATCGGTCAAGTTATTGTTGACGGTGAGGCCATATACCTTTGCCATTCCTCACATTCTCATCGATCTGGCAGCCGTCTGCCTCTTTGCGACGCTGCTAATCCTTTGTTTTGTCGGCCCCGAACGCTTTTCGGTGGGTCAGTGGAGCATGTTGCTCTTCGGGGCAGTGGCATTGCTGTATCCCTTACTTTTCCCAGGCCTGCCGGGCCCGCATGGGATACCATATGATCCTCTGCCTTCAATGGACCGCTATGTACTGGAGATCTTCCCTGCCTTCATCCTGCTGGCACGCCTGGGCAGACGCCCCTGGTTCCACCAGGTATACCTCTTATTTGCGCTACCCATGCTCACGTTCCTCGTACTCCAGTTCCTTACCGGTCATTGGACGGTCTAGCCACGGAGGAGAACGTATGGATACGACCACTATGAACGAGACTCAGCTACAACATGCTCAAAAGCCTACCAAGCAAGCAACAAATAGCTCTATCGATCGACGTTTTCTGAGCATCGGGGAAGGAATGATCTTACTTGGGCTTGGACTCGTCGCATTGATTCCGCGCATCATTCTTGCCACACAGCTTGACATGGTGACCGACGAAGGTACCTACATTATAGGTGGCAAGGTCTACCTGCCTCTCGTCCTCCATTTTCGTCTCACGTCACAACGATGGGGCTTTAACTACGAACATCCACCATTGGTCAAGTTGCTCATAGGAGTGGTTATCTACCTCAATGGACACCTCGGACACTTGTTTGGCGAGTTGCTGGCCGCTCGCATGCCCAGCATCCTCTCCGGCACATTATTGGTCCTGGCCGTCTACTGGCTGGGACGCGCACCTTTTGGACGTGCCGTTGCACTGCTGGCGGCTCTTTGCCTGGCGGTCAGTCCCTGGTTGGCCTATTTCAGTGCACTAGCCTACCTCGACATGACGATGACGACCCTGATTACCGTAGCTTACCTCTTGCTCTGGCCTGCGATTCGACAACCTCGTCTCTACCTCCTCTCGGCAGCACTGGTAGGCCTGGGGGCTGCTAGCAAATATACCGCAGTGCTCGCCATACCCGGCATGATCGTGTTCACTGTCTACTATTTCTTTGCCCTGCGACCAAAGCTCCCCAAGGAGCAACGACCACCCATTCCATGGCGGTGGTGGCTGGGCGCAATACTGCTGTCGCCCGTGATCTTCTTCATCGCCGATCCGGCGATCTGGTCTGATCCACTCAATCTCTTACTACGCAGCTTTAGCTTCGAGTTGAACCACTCAATCAACGGCCACCTCACGTTCATAGCTGGTCAAAACTACTTACATGTCCCCCAATGGGCCATTCTGTACATCATCTTTACCAAGATGAGCCTCTTCGTGACCGTTCCTGCCGCGTGCTTTGTCGTGTTCGCGCTGGTACAATTAGTCCGCTCTCACCTGCCCAGGACGACCCTACAAGTCACCGAGATAAGCAGTATCGCTTTCCTCTTTACCTGGCTCTGTACTCTTGTGGGAATGTTCAGTTTGCTGAACATTGTGGTCGGGACACATTATCATATCCCCATAGCTGTACCTGTAGCACTGGCGGGTGCATTTGCGTGGGCTACCCTGTTTCGCTATCGACGTGGTGCGCTATTGCGTCCCACGACAGCATATCTGCCATACACCTCCACTGCGGCAACACAACCAGCCAGTCCTGGCAGACCGCACATCAATCTCAACCTCCGTGCTGTGACGGTGCTCACATTGCTCACCGTCTTCCTCGTAGGACCACACCTGGTGGGCTTGACGACGGTCTATGCTGCGGAGGGCTACACCAGCGAAGCATTCCATGGGGAAAACGATGCGTTACAGGTCGCCTATCCGGCTTATCGTGAAGCAAGTTTCTGGCTGATGGCACATACGCACAGGACTGGCCGAGTGGGGCTCGTTGCCATCTCAGGCACGCTGAACCCAGGCTATTTTGGTGTCTCATGGTACACATACAATCCTCAATTCACGAAACTGAATTTCATTGAAGCCCATCCCGACGCCGCCAGTTTCCCCTATGACTACCTCGTGTGGCCCATGCACCTGATACAACGTGGCTATGCCATTCCCGCGCCATGGCGTTCACATATCGTGCATGTCATTTCGGGCGGAGCTACCACGTACTGTTTTATTATGGCTCGTGACCCTGCCACCATCTCTTGAGGCTCAATGTGACCTGTTGCATATCTAAAACGTCTGAATTCGCGAGCACTCATAGGACGTAGCTAATGCGAGCTGGAACATACGCTAGCAATATACAATATCAATATACGATATCAATACACGATAGCAGCGCGACCTGGCGGAGGTAAGCTTACAGATGAAGCTCCGTCGGGCTCCCGCAAAACACTAAGCCGCATCCAGCACCGCCTGGCTACACTATCCTTGAGCCGTAGATTCTAAGTTTACCTCCGCCCATGCAATGCGAGATTCACAGACGCCGCGTATTACGGCGTGCAGCATTGTAGCTTTTTATTTCTTAGAAGATGGAGTGTATACTCGACTTATATGGACATTGAACATATCGTGAGTGCTTCTGTGTCATCAACGATACAAATGACACCTACTCAAGCTGAACATGACGTTCATCCTAGGAAAATGCTAACAAGCGAGGTGAAACGCACCTCCACCCCTCAGTGGGGGTGGCAAGATGCCCTCTATTTGCTCATACTGGTGTTGCTTGTCCTCGCTCTGGCCTGGCACTTCACACCAGATTTCACAGGTGAAGTACCGGGGATGTGGTGGGACCCACTGCTCAACATGTGGACGCTCTCCTGGGATACCACCACGCTACTGCATGCTCCGGCCCACCTCTGGCAGGCACAATTGCTCTATCCCAACAACCTCACGCTCTCCTACTCTGAGAACCTGCTCGGTGAGGCTATCTTCTTTGCGCCTTTCTTCCTCATCACCCATAACCCGGTGCTAGCCTACAACGTGACCTTCTACATCACCTTTCTGCTGTGTGGCACCAACATGTACTTCGTGGCACGCCACTACAGCGGAAAACGCCTGGCAGCTTTTGTAGCGGCATTGATCTATACCTTCGCTCCTTATCGACTCGGACAGATCGATCACATCCACGTCGTTGCCGGGGAATGGATGCCACTGGCATTTCTCTACCTTGATCTCTCACTCCAACAGTGCCGCTGGCGGCACTGGAGCCTGTGCGCCCTATTTTATCTCTTGCAGATACTCAGCAGTATCTACTATGGTATCTTCCTGAGCTATACCTTGCTTACGTACATACTCTTTCGCTACACCAAACCATTCCTGGTACGATTGCGCCAGGAAAAGCAAGACTACCTCAGATACCTGCTCATCCGTGCGGTGAAACCACTGGTCGTCTTCACCCTCATGCTGATCATCCTCGGCATACTGATGGCGCCTTATCTCGCATCGCTGCAGAGTGGGCTGACACGCTCGCTGAGCGAAACAGCCGCTTTTTCTGCCTTCGTGCGCGATTTTGGCTTTACCACACCCTTTAACTGGTTGTACGGTAGGCCTTCCTACAATGGCATCCCATTATCTTACGACAGCGAACACTACCTCTTCCTCGGCTGGACAACGATGGCGCTTGCAGCGCTGGGCATCGTCCTGGCATTCCGGCGCCACGACCCCACCATGCGAGCATTGCTCTGGACAGAACTCATCGTGCTCCTTTTCACCTTTGGCCCGGCCTTACAATTCTCAAGCCTCGATGGGGCACCTATTTCACCAATGCCAAGTCCACCTGGCCAGCAGCCGCCACAGCCATATCCACCCAATCTACCCATGCCCTGGCTGCTCGCCTATTACCTGCTCCCCGGTTTCAAAGGGCTGCGCGTCCCCGCTCGCCTCACCGGGGTGCTGCTGCTAGTGCTAGCACTGCTGGCAGCGTACGCTGTTGCCTGGCTGCAAGGGCTCAGGCACAAAGCTGTTGGCAAGCGAAAGAGCGCAGTTCAGCTTGCAAAAGCACCTCTCCTCTGGTCTTCACTGCTACGAGCATTCACGGTGTCATGCTTGCTCATACTCATCTTGCCTGCCATTGCAATCGAGGCTCTACCAGCAAAAATACCCGTCACCGTCACCCCAACAGGCAGCCATATTCCTGTTGTCTATCAATGGCTAGCTACCCACGGTGGGCAACAACCTATCGTCGAACTTCCCATTTCTCAAGGAGACGGAATGGACGATGCATGGTACGATTACTATGCCATTTACCACCCACATCCTCTGGTGAACGGCTGGAGCGGTCAGCGCCCACCCCTGACCATCCAGATTGCCGCCTCGTTGCTCAATTTCCCATCACCTGGCAGTCTGGCAACACTGAAACACTATCGTATCCAATACGTCGTCTTGCATCTCCAATACTATAGTCCCGACGTGGCTACCAGGCTCCTTGCGCAAGTGAAAGCAAGCCCCGACCTCTATCGCGCTGCTGTATTCGGTAGTGACTCTGTCTGGCAGGTGAAATAACGATGAAACGTCCTCCCATACGCGACATTATCTGGCTGTTTATCGCCACGCGCTTATTGCTGGTGATGGTCAGCTATTTTGGCTATATATTGCTCACAGTCCCCAAAGATTCACTGGTAGGGGTGAATACCCTCGCGTTCTTCACTTCCTGGAATCGTTGGGATGCAGCCAATTATGTGAGAATCGCCCAATTTGGCTATCAAAGGGTCTATGATACCGCATTCTTCCCACTGTTTCCCTTGCTCATCTCGGCAATCGCCCATCTCTTAGGCAGTTGGAGCTATCTGCTTGTCGGTACCCTTCTCAGCAATGCTGCGCTGCTGGGGTCACTCTTTGTAATCTACCAGCTCGCCGTAGAGAGTCAAGGCGAACAAGTTGCCGGGCGTACGCTGCTCTACCTGTGCATCTTCCCCACTGCCTTTTTCTTTTTTGCCGCCTACAACGAATCCCTATTTCTCTTGCTGACATCAGGGGCATTTCTGGCAATGCGTCGTCAGCGTTGGTGGCTGGCCGGTATCCTGGGTATGCTGGCAGGGGTGACACGCCCGGCAGGTCTCTTTCTGGGCGTAATCTATCTGTGGGAACTCTGGGCCTCACATGAGAGCATCACGGCAGTCCGCCAGAAGATAGTGCTCCGGCTCCTGCCGATCCTGCTCATTCCCATCGGCCTGATTGTCTACTGCCTCTATTGCTGGCACATCTATGGCAATCCAATTGCCTTTGTCACAGTACAAAGCCATTGGGGACGCCAACTTGCCTGGCCGTGGCAAGGTATCGGCGTATCCCTCTACCAACTTTTCTGGAACCAGCCGTTCGGCTCATTCAATGAGGTGCATATCATACTCGACCTGGGTGCCACCATAAGTTTTATGGTGCTTGCTGTTCTTGGCTGGCGCAAGCTCCGCACAAGTTACAACCTCTGGTTCGGCATGTTGCTCGTCTACAGCCTCCTCAGTCCAGCGCTCGTGCGGCTCGATGCACTACAGTCCAACCAACGCTTTGTCCTGGAGATGTTCCCAGCATTTATTATCCTGGCAAGCCTGGGAGTCAAATACCCACGCCTCCACCAGGCGCTATTGCTCACGTTCCCAACTTTACTCGCCACCCTCGGCGTGCTCTTTATTCTGAATCGCTGGATAGTGTAGGACGAGGAGAAGTTTTTGCAACACCAGGTGCCCAGCCACCAGGGCCACAAGCGATCTTGACAGAAAGAACCCGCCGCAAGCCGTGCCAATTCATGGGCGGCGGTAAGGCGGATTTCATCGGCTTGGGCCCTTGCTCATCGGCTCTTGCAAAGAATGTTCAAACTGTGATAGACTTGCAAAAACTGCCGAAATCCTGCAACTGCTGGCCTCTCTGGGGCAAAGCCTGGATTCGCCACGCAGTATGGTTGCCATCACAGGTATCAATGAGTACCGGGGGCAAAGGGTCTACTTTCTATATCACCCTGCCGCTCAAAAAGCGTTGTGAACAGCCGACACCTTCAGAACAATCCAGGTGACGCAAGAGAGAGAAGCAACCCATGGTAACACTCGCATTTTGGATCGATGTAGACAACACACTCATCGCAAACGATGATGTGAAACGTGATTGGGATGCACATCTCCAGGTAGAGTTAGGCCCACAGCTAACGGCACGCTTCTGGGAACTCTATGAGCAAGCACGACAGGAAACCGGCGTCGTCGACATCCCTCTTGCACTAGCTCGACTACGCCAGGAAACACCACTAACAGCGATGGACGAGCAAACCTATTTACATGTCCACTCACTCTTTGACAACTACCCTTTTTCCAAGGCACTCTATCCGCAGGCGCTAGAAACGCTGCGCTACCTGCGCACACTTGGGCTAACAGTGATCGTCTCCGACGGCGACAAAGTTTTCCAACCACGGAAAATCTTTGACAGTGACCTGGCAGAGGCGGTAGAAGGGCGTGTATTGATCTATGAACACAAACAGCAACACCTACAAGAAATCATGCAACAATATCCCGCCGACCACTACGTAATAATCGATGACAGGCCAGATATCCTCGCTAATGCCAAATCCATGCTGGGTGATCGCCTGACAACGGTGCTCGTCAAACAGGGTAAGTATGCCGCTGGCCCGATGCCCGCCAACTTTACACCCGATATTGTTGTATCACATATTGCTGACCTGAGAAACTATAGCGCGGAACAGTTCGCTGGTAGCCACAACCGCTAAGAGTTGGACTCGCTCTCTGGATTCCACTGCCTCAGATATGTTGCCGTTTCTCGTGCCAGACTTGCACTTCGCATGGGATGTGAATAGTAGCAAAAAGTATTAACTTTCGGGAGCGTTTATGCTATTCTATCAGCATGAGATTAAGTCAGTATGCGAAAAAGATGGGAGTTCATTACAAGACTGCCTTTCGCTGGTGGAAGGCGGGCAAACTCGATGCCTATCAACTCGACACCGGAACCGTCATTGTCCGTGAGTCCGCAGAAACTCCAAGCACGCCGACTGGAGTCGCGCTCTATGCTAGAGTCTCTACGGCGGGACAGAAAGCCGACTTGGAGCGACAGGTGGAACGCCTGAAAACCTACGCGGCTAGCCGTGGCTACCAGGTGACGAAGACAGTACAGGAGATTGCATCGGGGATGAATGATAACCGCCCAAAGCTGATGAAGCTGCTCATGGACAAGCAGATCGGGGTCATTGTCACCACGCATCGGGACCGACTCACCCGTTTCGGCTTTGCCTATATTGAACAGTTATTGCAGTTGCAAGGGAGGCGAATTGAGGTGATGTTTCCTACTGATACCAATCATGACTTGGTAGATGATTTCATTGCGGTCACCACCAGTATGGCGAGTCGCATCTACAGGCGTCGGCATTCCAAGGAACGGGCTGAAAAGATTAAAGCCTGCGTCGAGCAGGTCATGAGTGCCGCCCAGGAGAACGCATGAAAGTCAAACGCGGCTACAAGACGGAGCTGGACCCAAGTCCCGAGCACTTGCCATGGTTGCACGGCGTCTCCAAGTGGGTCGTGCAGAACGCCCTGCGGGACTTGGATGACGCCTTCAAGCGCTTCTTTAGCAACGTCGCCAAGAAAAAAGTTGGTAAACACAAGGGCAAATGTGGCTACCCCAAGTTCAAGAGCCGCAAGCAAGGACGTGGCTCGTTTCGCCTTGATGGTCCTATTCACGTCTTTGAGAACATGATCCAGTTGCCTCGCATCGGAATGGTGAAGCTCAAAGAGAAGGACTATCTTCCGCATCGTGGGAACGTCAAGGTCCTCTTTGCCACGATCTCAGAGAAAGCAGGTAGATGGTTTGTGAGCGTGCAGGTAGAAGAGGAACAGGCAGAACCGATGCCTGCCACAGGGCCAGCCATCGGCGTAGATTTGGGCATTAAGACGCTTGCCGCCGTTTCGGATGGCCGCACCATCGCTAACCCCAAAGCCCTACGATCACGTCTCAAGTCCTTGCGTCGTCTCTCGCGTCGCCATAATCGCAAACAAAAAGGCTCTGCTAATCGCAAGAAAGCACAGCGTCGATTAGCCAGGATGCACGCTCGTATCGCTCACATTCGTCGAGATGCTCTACACAAGGCTACGTCCTCTCTGGTGATGAGAACCAAGTCACCTGATGAGAGACCGGCTGTGATCGTGCTGGAGGATTTGCACGTCAGTGGCATGCTCAAGAATAGCAAACTATCCCGTGCGGTTGCCGATGTCGGCCTCTATGAGTTCCGGCGGCAAATCACCTACAAGGCAGCATCGGTGGGTGTCCAAGTCAAGGTAGTAAGCCGCTGGGAGCCATCGTCGAAAACCTGTTCAGGCTGTGGCTGGATCGACGAGGACTTGACGTTAGCAGATCGGGTGTTTGTCTGCCAGGAGTGCGGTCTCACCTTGGATCGAGACTACAACGCTGCCTTGAACCTGGCGGCATTCGCATGACAGAACGTACCGCAAGTTCTGCGGGAACGCATACGCCTGGGGAGATCGGAGCGCTGGCGGGCTGGAAACAGCTCGTGAAACTCCGGTCGGCGAACCAGGAACGAGTCAGGGACGCTAGGCACGTCCTAGATGTCCATAGACGAGAGAACGGACAAAGTGTCAGTGTGGCGCTGGCAGGAGCCATTTTCGCCAGCCTTGGTGGTGCCGCAGCAGGTCTCCAACTTTCCCTGCACCCCACCACCCATGTGAGCGCTTTGCAGCAAATATTCTCTAACGCCTTCCATGTTGCATTCATCACCTGCGCCGCTATCGCTGGAATCGGTGTCCTGACCTCTTTCGTGCGAGGCAAAGGGAGAGTACCAGTACAGAATTAAGCGAGAGGAGATTTCTTAAAATGCGCTATCACATCAAAGAACGCGCCTGGACGCTTACCGAAGCCTTTATTGTACGCGACGATGCGGGCCACCCCGTTTTCGAGGTACGTGGCAAATTCTTTCACATTGGTGATAACCTCATCATGTACGACCACTATACGAAGCAAGAACTGGTGCATATCAAGCAACGTGTGATCTCACTCCTGCCACATTATGAGATTTATCGCAACGGTCAACACTGGGCCAGTATGCGCGAGCAGTTCCGTTTGTTCGGCGAATCCTTCAAAGTTGAGGGCAGCAACGGAATGGTTTTCCATGTGAAAGGAGATATCTGGAGGTGGAATTTCAGTGTGAGCGATAACTACGGCAATCTGCTTGCACAGATTGGCCGCCAGTTCTCGATCTTCCGTGATAGCTACGCCGTCGACGTTGCACAAGGCGTGGACGCCCCATTCATTATAGCGCTAGCGATCGTGATTGAGATGATCAAGGAGCATCATGAGAAGAAGGAGCACGAGCGGCATTGAACCGCTGACAACATGGTGCAGGGCATCTATGACCAGTTATTAGGAGTAGCCAACATGACACCAGAACATGATAGACTCGACCAGGATCGACAACGCACCGTCTATTGGAAACGCTGGGGACCCTACCTGAGTGAACGGGCCTGGGGAACAGTGCGCGAAGACTATAGCCCCTATGGCACCGCCTGGGATTACTTCCCTCACGACCACGCACGCTCCAAAGCCTACCGCTGGGGAGAGGACGGACTCGGCGGGATTTGCGACCGCCACCAGCAAATCTGCTTTGCCATCGCACTATGGAACGGGCGGGACCCTATCGTGAAAGAGCGCCTTTTCGGCCTGACGGGAGAAGAGGGCAACCACGGCGAAGATGTCAAAGAATACTACTACTACCTGGATAACACGCCTACACATAGCTACATGAAATACCTCTATAAATATCCCCAGGCCGCATACCCCTATGCCCAATTAGTCGAGGAGAATCGGAGGCGCGGGCGCAGCAGCCCCGAATACGAATTGATCGACACAGGTATCTTTGACGATGATCGCTACTTCGACGTCTTCGTCGAATATGCCAAAGCCAGTGCTGAAGATATCCTCGTGCGCCTCACCGTCATCAAGGTCCAGCCCCAGCCTATGCGATCGTGAAAGTCGAGCATCAGTACTACGGGCAACGCTGGCTGTACTGCGAAGGGACACCGGACCTGCTCTTCACCGAGAATGAGACCAATACCCAACGGCTCTACGGCGTCCCCAATGCCAGTCCCTATGTCAAAGACGGCATCAACGACTACCTCGTGCACGGCAAACCAGACGCTGTCAACCCGGCACAGGTGGGAACGAAGGTGGCAGCACACTACCGGCTCACGCTTGCAGCAGGAGAGACCCAGACGGTACAACTGCGTTTCAGTAACAGAGCACCAGAAAACCTGATCACCTTCGGAGAAGTCTCCGCACAGATCTTCCAGCAACGCATGCAGGAAGCAGACGACTTTTACGCCACGATCATTCCACCAAATCTCTCCGAGGATGCCAGGCATGTCCAGAGACAGGCTTTCGCAGGCATGCTCTGGAGCAAGCAATTTTACTACTACGATGTCAAAACATGGTTGGCTGGCGACCCTGGACAACCAGCGCCCCCGCCACAACGCCTCACAGGACGCAATCACGAGTGGACATATCTGTTCAACGAGGATATTATCTCCATGCCCGACAAGTGGGAATATCCCTGGTACGCCGCCTGGGACCTGGCATTCCACTGTGTGGCCTTTGCCTACCTGGACCCCGATTTTGCCAAAAACCAGTTGATTTTGCTGCTGCGCGAATGGTATATGCACCCCAATGGACAGATACCGGCCTACGAGTGGGCTTTTGGCGATGTCAACGCGCCCGTCCATGCCTGGGCGGCCTACCGCGTCTACAAGATTGAGGAGCATCTGACAGGCCAGGGCGATCGAGATTTTCTGGGGCGGGTCTTTCAGAAGCTCTTGCTGAACTTTACCTGGTGGGTGAACCGCAAGGACTACGAAGGGCAGAACGTTTTTCAAGGCGGCTTCCTGGGCCTGGACAACATTGGCGTTTTTGATCGCAACATGTCTCTGCCTAACGGTAGTCACCTGGAGCAATCGGATGGCACGAGCTGGATGGGCATGTACTGTCTGGATATGCTGACCATCGCACTGGAACTGGCGCGGGAGAATTATGCCTACAGTGACGTTGCCAGCAAATTCTTTGAACATTTCGTCTACATCGCTCACGCTATGAATGACCTGGGAGCCGACGGCCTGGAGTTGTGGGATGAGCCAGATGGGTTCTACTACGATGTGCTGCACAGCGATGGCCAGATCCATATGCCGTTGAAGGTACGCTCAATGGTGGGGTTGATCCCCCTGTTCGCGATCACCATCCTGGAGTCTGACCTGATCAGCAAGCTGCCCAGCTTCCAGCGCCGGATGCAATGGTTCATCAATAACTGGGAGGATATCAATGAGCATATCGAGAGGTCCGAGGAAGGCGGGCACAGTGAGCACCTGATACTCGCCATCGTCAATAGTCACAAGTTACCGCGTATCCTCAAGGTGATGCTTGATGAGTCCGAATTTCTCTCACCCTATGGCATACGCGCTCTCTCACGCTATCACCTGGAGCGTCCTTTCATGATAGAGTTGAACGGAACGATCCACATAGTGGACTACGAGCCAGCCGAGTCTACCACCGGCCTGTTCGGGGGCAACTCCAACTGGCGCGGTCCCATCTGGTTTCCGCTTAACTACCTGATTATTGAGTCGCTCCATACCTTCTACCACTTCTATGGCGACGGGTTCAAGGTGGAGTTTCCGACCGGCTCAGGCCATCTGCTGACCCTGGAGGAGATAGCAGACGAGCTAGCACGCCGCCTGACGCGCATTTTCCTGCGCGACGAACAAGGGCGCAGACCCGTCCATGGTGGAGTCGAGAAATTTCAGCGCGACCCCCACTGGCGTGACCTGGTGTTGTTCTACGAGTACTTCCATGGCGACAATGGAGCCGGGATCGGTGCCAGCCATCAAACCGGCTGGACGGGTTTAGTCGCGAACCTGTTGCAACACAGCGGTGAGAGGCACCGGCACATCCTCACCCATATGGAGGCTGGATTTAGCCATTCAACTTCGACTATATTATAAATATGACCGTAACTATCAGGACCTCTCGCCGCCTGCGGCGGCTCGCTCATTTTTGTGGTGGGTAGGGGAGTTG
>WNFT01007343.1_pt1 | contig 17275 bp, 15 predicted proteins | sample 5400191 | NCBI WGS metagenome assembly WNFT01 (sample SAMN13153359, study PRJNA577476) | soil metagenome | isolation source: 80 cm saprolite under Madrone tree | place: USA:California | collected 2016-06-14 | reverse complement strand
TCTCTGCCGAGCGCGTTCGCTCATTGCTGATCGGAGACAGCACTTCCCAACCAGAATCGATCAACCGATTAGTCAGATCACGATTCAGTGCGAGCGCGCGCTCCTCAATATTCTCGATGCCAATATTGCTCAGCAGATCTACCGATGCGCCCAGTGCAAAAATGCCGGCGTAATGGGGACAACCGATTTCCGCACGCGCAGCAGCATCGTGTCTCAAATGTGCTTCATCGTTACGCATCGTAAAAGGGTCCTGCAGGCTGAGCCAGCCAATCGCGTGCGGCTTTGAACGCGCCAGTAGTTCCCGCGACAGGTAAACGAAACCGCTGCCATAGCCTGACAGCAGCCATTTGTGGCCAGTGGCACAGAGCGCATCGATCTTCATGCGCTTTACATCGATCGCAAAAGCTCCCACCGACTGGGCAGCATTTACTACGAAGGCACGTCGCGGATATCCTGAGTTTGGACTTGACCTTCGATTGCTTTAACCAGATGAATGGGAATGCGCCGGTTCATCCACGGCAAAGTGGAAACGGGAAACTCGAGATCGCAGGAGATGACTTCACCGTGATTCTCCAGCGCGTCGATGATCACGTTCATCCCGCTTGAAGTGTTTGTTGTCAGCGCAACTTCATCCGGTTCGGCGTTAATAAACGCTGCGACTTTGCGTCTAACCTCTTCGCGCTTCGCCAACCACTCGTCCCAGTGAATGTCGCCATCGTTCATCATCAGGCGATAGTAGTCAGACGCAGCATCGCTGGTAGCGCGGGGCAATGGACCAGCTGCGGCCGTGTTCAAGTAAACGGAGTTCTCGGTTACCGGAAACTGTTTTCGGATTTCGGACCAGTCAATCATGTTGAGCGAAGATACACAATGAAAGGTTCCTTGTGAACTTTCAACTTGCCGTAAGACGCCCTTCTGGATCCCGCCCGGCATAAGCGTTTGGTATACTTGCGATGTGAATTCAGGAACGGAGGATCGTTATGGCGCAATCCTTATCAGATGTCGCTATCAATCAACTTAGTATTGCCGAGCGCCTGGACCGGATAAGCGTACTTTGGGATAGCATCCCGGATACGCTCGAAGAGTTGCCAATCCCGGACTGGCACCGCGAGGAATTGAAACGCCGGCTGGCCGCAGCGGATGCTGATCCTGACGGGGCGATTCCCTGGGAGGAAGTCAGGCGGCGCCTGCGAAAGTAGGAATGAGCCGGCCCATCCAGCCGTTGCCAGATTTTTTGCAGTAGCGAAGAGGAACCAGGATCGAGTGCCACGTTGCAGCAAAGCTTTGCTCTCGGTAGCTTGGAAGAGTGAAGTCGCTTCGCTTCGAATGGGATCTACAGAAGGCATCTGCCAATCTGCGCAAACACAGAGTCTCATTCGAAGAAGCCAAAACTGTGTTTCTTGATGAAGAGGCCTTGTTGCTACCCGACAATGAGCACTCCGTTAGCGAGGATCGTTTCATTATGCTCGGCGTAAGTGCTCAGATGCGAATGCTCGTAGTCTGCCATTGTTATCGAAAATCCGACGACATCATCCGCATTATTTCCGCACGAAAAGCGAACCGCGCGGAGCAAGCGCAATATAAAAGGCGAGTATGACCATGAGAAAGAACTACGACTTTTCGAAAGCAATAAAGAACCCTTACGCAAAACGTCTGCGGAAACAGCTTGCGGCAGCGCCAATCAAAAAAAACAACGAGGAAAGTCGAATAGCTGTCGGGATATCGTGCGCTAATTGCACAGGTATTGACGCTGCAAAGATCTATGAATTCATTGCCAAGAAGGGTTCAGATTTCGAGACTTATACTTTGCGACCGCAAGCCGGTCGGGCAGCCGCCCTAGATTTCTATTTGCTATTGAACTCCGCGGCCGCGGTAGCCTCAATAGCTGGGTTGCTCTGGACAGCCTACGACAAGTTTATTGCCTCAAAAAAAACAGGGACAAGACGGGATGCCGGTATTTACATAGCGATCAAGGGACCGAAAGGGACTTTCGCCCAGGTATGGCTCGGCAAAGATGTGTTGACGCGTGATGAGTTTGAGAAGCGCTTGGAATTAATAATTGAGCAGGCAGAAGATCCTGAATGGCGCACGACCCACAAGGAGACCATTGACGAAGTTGAAAGGCAAGGGTCTTGGGCGCGGATCAGTGTTAGCAAAAAGCCAAAGATTAACAAGGCGCATCAACGAGGGACGCGCCGCCGACAATTCTCACCTTGATTATTTCCCTGAAGGCGGCGCTTCGAACCACAACCCAGCCAGCGGCGGCAAGGTAATTACAGCCGAGTACTCAAGACCATGATTCGGAATCGCTTCAGCCGCGATCCGTTTTGCAGGACCCTTACGGTCGCCACCGTAGTCTTCAGAATCACTATTCAACAACTGTTTGTACTTCCCCGCTCGCGGCAATCCCAATCGATAACTTTCAATCGTTACGGCCGAGAAGTTATAGACACAGACAATTTCTGCGCCGGTCGAAGGTGAAATACGCCGAAAGGCGATCACGTTTTGCGATGCATTATCGACATCAATCCAGGCGAAGCCGGCAGGTTCGCCATCAGCTTCCCACAAACATTCGTGCTTGCGATAAATCCGATTAAGATCGCGCAGCAAGCTTTGCACGCCTGCGTGCGGCGGATCGTCAATTAGGTGCCAATCGAGGCTTTCCGTTTCCGTCCATTCGCGCCACTGGCCAAACTCGCCACCCATGAACAGCAACTTCTTGCCCGGATGCGCCCACATGTAGGCGTAAAGCGCGCGCAGGTTCGCAAATTTCTGCGCGACATTCCCCGGCATCTTATTCAACAGTGAGCCCTTCATGTGGACCACTTCATCATGCGACAGTGGCAGGATAAAGTTTTCACTCCACGCATAGATCAGACCAAACGTCAACGCGTTGTGATTACCGGCGCGAAAAAGTGGATCGGTCTGAAAGTATTTAAGCGTGTCGTGCATCCAGCCCATGTTCCACTTAAAGTCGAACCCAAGCCCGCCCGTGTACGTCGGATGGCTAACCATGGGCCACGCAGTTGATTCTTCCGCAATCATGATCGTGCCGGGACACTCGCGATGTGTTACTTCATTCAGCTCTTTCAGGAACGCCAGCGCCTCGAGATTTTCGCGCCCGCCAAACTGATTCGGAACCCATTCGCCTTCGTTGCGGCTGTAATCGAGATAAAGCATCGAGGCGACCGCGTCGACGCGCAGCCCGTCAATATGAAACTCACGAAACCAATAGAGCGCGTTCGCGATCAGGAAGTTTCGCACTTCGTTGCGCCCGTAGTTGAAAATGTAGGTTCCCCAATCCGGATGCTCGCCTTTGCGCGGATCGAGATGTTCGTACAAAGCTGAACCATCGAAACGTCCGAGCGTGAATGCATCTTTGGGAAAGTGCGCCGGCACCCAGTCCATAATCACGCCAATGCTTTTTCGATGTAGATAATCGATCAAATAGCGCAAATCATCAGGCGTGCCATAGCGCGCTGACGGTGCGTAATAATTACTGACCTGATAACCCCACGATGGTCCATAGGGAAATTCCTTGAGCGGCAAGAACTCAACATGGGTGAAGCCCATCTCGCGAACATACTTCGCGAGCGGCTCAGCCATTTCTCGATAATTCAGCGGACGATTGTTTTCTTCTGCCACGCGCCGCCACGATCCGAAATGTACTTCATAAATCGCCAGCGGCCGGCGAAAGTGTTCCGCCGTCGTGCGCTTCCTCATCCAGGGCGCATCGCGAAATCGATACTTCGATTTATATACGACTGAAGACGTATTGGGCGGCTCTTGCGCATATGACGCATAAGGATCGGCCTTTAGAAAAACGGGAAGGCCGGGTGATTGGATTTCGTATTTGTAAAGTTCACCGGCCGCGAGTCCGGGGATGAAGACTTCCCAGACGCTGGACTCGTCCAATCGACTCATCGAATTGCGCGATCCGTCCCAGCCATTGAAATCGCCGACCACACTGGCGCGTTGCGCGTTTGGCGCCCAAACCGCAAACGAAACGCCCTTGAGGCCATTGTGAGTGACAAGATGCGCGCCCAGCTTTTCGTAGATGTGTTCGTGCTTTCCTTCCGCAAACAAATGAAGATCGAGTGCGCCGATTGTTGGTGGCACTGATTGGATCGCAGCCGGCGCCACTGGCGCGCGCTTCCGCGAAACGCGACGAGGCGCGTCTGCCGCCTTCTTCGGTCGCTTAGTTTTGCTGGAAGCTTTTTTCGTCATGCCGGCACTTGCGCCAATGTCTCGCGAGCTGGATCAAACGAAGGATTGGAAGGTTCAACCAGGCGGCGGTAGATATCGGCGCCGTTGCCCAGTTCGGGGCGATTGCTTTTCGCTTCCGCCAGAATTTCCAGAAAGCGCTGCCGCGGCGAAGGAAGTTTCAGATCGCGCAACAACTCGATGACGCGACAGGCGTATTTCAAAATCTGAATTGGCTCAATGCCGCCAATATCGTTGAAGAACCAGCCGCAACTAGTAAACATCAACAGTGCATTGCGCTGCACTTCCAAAAATGCCAGCGCTCTCTGTTCCTGTTCGCGATTCAATTGCCGTGGCGCATGCTGCTGCAAAAACATTTCGTGCGATTCGAGTTGCTCCAATACCAGTTTTATCGAGTCATCCCGCGCGGCCCAGGGATCGATGAACAACTCCCCGCGCGTTGCTTCAAAAGTTCGCGCGGCTTCAGCGCGCAAAAAGTCGAGCGCCGCGCGCAAAGGTTTTCGCCACGACTGGTTCCAATTTTCACCGCCACCTGTGTGACAACCACAGTCGCTGGTCCAGCGGCTCACGCCGTGAATACAGCTCCATGAACTGCCTTCACCGGCCGGACCGTTGTCTATTTCCACTTCGACGCTCGGTGGCTGCTGGTGCAGATACTCGCCGTAGTTGGTTACGCGAAATCCGCGCTTGGGCGCGGCCGTTTCCGTCAAGTGGGCCAAACCGAGATCGCCGAACTTATGATGATGTCCATAACTCTCGCCATCCGTCGCGACATTGACCATCTCATCTGACCCCGGCCGCCCGGCGATACGCTCCGCCAGTGCCGCACTTGAAGAAAGTGCATGTTCAAATGCGATCACATGCGCGATATCAGCATCGTAGAAAAAGACTGCCAACGATTTTCCCGAACCGTTTCGATGGTAACGAAGGTAGGGAATGCTGGTGTCGATGCTGTTTTTCGCAACTTCTTGCCAACTCGCCGGTGCTTGTCTGCTGTCGCGAATGCGCGCGGCCTGTTGCGGCGCTAGAATCACATATCTCAGCCGGTGGTCGATAAGCGAGTCGAGCACATCGTCGTTACATGCAGTTTCCGGAAGCCACATCGCTTCGGGTTCACGGCCAAAGCGATAACGAAAATCGGCCAGGCCCCAACGAATTTGCGTCAGCCGGTCGCGTTCATTGCACAAAGGCAGGATCGCGTGATTGTAAGCTTGTGCGATCGCATTGCCGTGCCAGTTAAAACGCATCAGGCTGTCGGCATCCGCAGCAAGGATGCTTGCATACGTTGCCGGATGTTGCCGCTCGATCCATGAAAACAGCGTGGGCCCAAAATCAAAACTGATGTTGCGGTAGTTGTTGATTATTCGTTCACCGTTAAGCGGATCGACGATGCGAACAGCACTGTTCGGCCCATAACACTCAGCATGAATGCGCTCGTTCCAATCGTGAAAGGGTGCGGCGTCAGGCTCCGGATCGATCCTTCCGGTCCACGGATTCTCGCGTGGCGGTTGATAGAAGTGGCCGTGAATAATTAAGGAACGCATATGAATTTGGAATGGCTTCCGAACTAGAGTAGCGCAGCCGTTTGTGTCGACAAAATGCGGCGGGACGCCGGAAACATTTGCTAAAGATCAATTCAACGATAACATCTCGTCGTGGCGCACTCACGATTCGTGGCTGATCTGAACCTGGACGAATTCACTATGAGGCTTCTGGCCATAATTCCCGGCATCGCGTTAATCGTCGCAATCCTCTGGGACGCGTTTGAAACTATCATCTTGCCGCGGCGAGTCACGCGCCGCTTCCGTTTGGCCAGTGCGTTCTATCGAACCGTCTGGACGCCCTGGTCGGCCCTCGCGCGCTCGCTTCACAAAGCTAAGCGTCGCGAAGAATTACTCGGATTATTTGGTCCCTTGTCTTTGTTGATGCTGCTGACGCTTTGGGCCGTTGGGCTTATTCTCGGTTACGCAATTCTTCATTGGGGCCTCAGCGCGCATTTGAATGTCAGCGCACGTCCAACCTTTGCCGAAGATCTTTATCTTAGCGGCGTCACATTTTTCACGCTTGGCTACGGCGATATCGTGCCAATGTCCGCCATTGGCCGGATGCTCGCCGTGATCGAAGCTGCGAATGGTTTTGGTTTGCTGGCAATCGTAATTGGATACCTGCCCGTCCTCTATCAATCATTTTCTCGGCGCGAAATGAATATTACACTGCTTGACGCTCGCGCCGGCTCGCCTTCGAGCGCCACGGAAATGTTGCGGCGTCATGCGGAAAGTGGAAACCTGGACGAACTTGGTTCAGTTCTGCGCGAATGGGAGCGTTGGGCGGCCGAACTGCTTGAGAGTCACTTATCCTATCCAGTGCTCTGCTACTTCCGATCACAACACGACAATCAATCGTGGCTGGCTGCATTGACGACCGTGCTCGACACCTGTGCGCTGGTGATGGTCGGCGTCGAAGGACTGCCGGCCTGGCAGGCACGGCTAACGTTCGCGATGGCGCGCCACGCGGTGGTGGATATCGCGCAAATATTCAGCACCGCGCCCGCGACGCCGCAAGCCTGCGCCACCCGTTTGTTTCCCGGCGATCTCGAACGGCTGCGCGAAATACTTGAGCACAACGGCGCGTCGCTAAAGGACGGCGAGGACGCCGAATTGAAACTGACGGAACTGCGCTTGATGTATGAGCCCTACGTGTCCGCGCTTTCCGAGAGGTTGATGATGCCGTTGCCGCCGTGGATTTTGGGAGCCGATGCAATCGATAACTGGAAGACCAGCGCCTGGGCATCACTACCGTCCCAACGTTGACCGGCCTATTGCTTGTATCTTGCTGCATTTGATCAACTTGACGACGATGCATGTTGGGATCGATTTCAAATTAGTCCGTGACGAGGGCGCACATTTTATTCCTACTATGAAGTTAGAATGCGTCGTGGGTCGTTTATTTGGCAAAATTGCGAATCGCAGCCAGCTTTCGGTGGCCAATGTCTACACATTTGCATGGGACCATGATCGTAGTGCCCTTGAAAAAACCTTAACATTTGATCGTTGCTTTCGTAGTACTAACGAGATCCCATCTACTGCTGCTGCCAAATGACTGATCCTGTTCAAGTAACGTTGGGACAGTAGTGATTTACCATTTATCATTTTTCATTTGTCATCCATTTGTCATTTCATTTGTCATTCAATCGCTGAGACCAGTCTTGACCGACACACAATGGCAAATGAAAAATGATAAATGGTAAATGGAAAATCTAACGTAGCTGAACCTCCCGTACCGGAACCTCCACTAGCCCCCTCCCGTACAATCGATCGAGTGGAGGAGGAGTCAATAGTGAAAACAACTATTCGTGTCAACCGCAAGCGTCCTGAGTCGATGACCAAACAGATCACGGACCAACTCACAAGCCTTATCGAATCAGGGGCGATGACTGTAGGCAGTTATCTTCCGAGTGAACGTGAGCTGGCAAACTCACTGAGAGTAGCGCGAAACGTAGTGCGTGGCAGTTACGAGAGCCTAATGAAGGCCGGCAGGATTCAGAGCGAAGGTCGCAAAGGCCGATCTGTCAGGGCCTCAGGCGGCAAGCGGCGTGCGGCCGCAAAAGGTTCAAGGAGCTCAGCCGGAGCAAAAGCGCGCAAGAAATAAATTGCAACTGGGTTAGACTCCCCCACTTCCCTCGCTCTCATTTCAACGACTAACTATTTACTGGCTGGCGACTGCAGTTTCTTCACCCAAAGCCAGGATTTCTCTGTGAATAGCCTTGCGTTCGGCAAGTAAACGGACAAAAAATCTTCGGCGCATCAAGAAGAATGCGAGGGCGCGCAAACCGCCTATCGACTTGTCAAACTCCTCAAAGAATCGCACTGCCAAGTAACCCAGCAGCGGCATTAGGAAAAGCGTCGCCAGCGCCACTTCGAAATTCAGCAATTTGTAGACGAGCGCCGCCAACAGCACCCAAGTCAACGGCAAAAATAACATCCCGGAAATAATCTTGACGGTGGAAACGACGTCTTCCTCGTCTCGAGAAAACCGTGTCGCCAGATACCGCCCCAGCTGGTAAGCCGGATAGTGGACCACCACTCCGACTGTCGCCGGCAAGATCAGGATCGCAAATACGCCGATGCGAATCAGAATGTGCAGCAACACCGCGGCGGGTGATGGCGGCGGCGAGAAATCATCCGGATCGACACCGGCCTGGATTAGTTCCTGTTCAAAGCGGCTCATGCGCAACTCAAGCCGGCGCAAACGCTCAGGCGCCTGCTGGCGCAAGACTGTGTAGGCCTTTATGAATCGTTGCTGAAGTTGCAGCTCCTGGGCCAGGCTTTCTCGCGCTTCATCATCATCCGCTTCCGCCGAAAAGATTTTCTCGGCGCGCGTGATCGTTTGCAGCGCTTCCTCCTGTTCGGCATTGAGTATCACGTTGCGCAGGACGCATTCGATTCGGTCGGAAAGCAAGCGCACCGCCGCGCGCGGAAGATTTCCGTTCTCTTCCAGCGAAACCGGAGGCACGTCAATAGGCTTTCCGAAGTAAAGCAAGACGCCGCTGCGAAACTGCGTCTTCGACGTGTAATAAAGGCCGGCCGGAACGATCTTAAGATCGGCAACCTCGCCGGTAGCGACAGCGCCCAGCGCGATCCTGGCTGCGCCTGTCTTGATTGGCAGTAGCCGGCGCTCGTTATGTGAAACGCCTTCCGGACAAATTCCGATCGTGCCGCCTCCAGCCAATAGCTTTCGCGCAGCCACAAAAGTTTCTTCGTTGCGTGAAACGTCTTCGCCTTCATCCTTGCGACGATAAACCGGCAGCGAGTCAAGCGCGCGTATGAAAAACCCGAGCACCGGCATGCGAAACAGCGGCGCTTTTGCGAGAAACGAAACGCGGCGCGGCGCCAGACAGAAAAGAAAGACAGGATCGACCAGGGCGTTGGGATGATTAAGAACGAAGATGACGGGCGACTTGAGCGGGACGTGTTCCAACCCAATTATTTCGATGCGGCGAAAATAAACGCGCAAGGCGAAGCGGAGTACGGCGAGTATGATTCTGCGAACCATTAATTGGATTGTGGCGACAAGTTGAGTCGCTTCAGATTTTCTTCTCTGTGCAATCTCAGTGTTCTGCTGGAGCCTACCGGAGTTTATTTACATTGTGGGTCAACGAATACAGAACCGGGAGCGGTAGCGACCGGGTCGCGGACACAACACTCATTGAATTATTTTGCAAAAGCTCCTTATTACTTACCACTATATTGAGTGGCGGACCCGGTCGCTACCGCTCCCGGTTCTGTATTCGTTGACCCACGACAAGCTAGAGTTGCGCACGTTGACATTATCTGGCCGCATTTCGCATTGCAGGATTTGTCTTTGTGCAACGCTAACATGCAGAGGTTTAGTTCGAAGATGTCCACCAGCGCGGCGGGCCGTGAAAACGTGCACGCTGCTGCCACTAGTGACATAATATTACCGCTATCCCAAAAACCAGCGAAAAACTCTGAAGAGGGTAACTATGAAACGCTTCCTCGTTGCAATCGGACTGTCTTTCATCTTGTTCGCATCGTTCGCCAGCGCACAACAGAGCGCTCGCTACTCAGTTGAAGACCTGTTGAAGATTCGACGTGTTGGCGACCCGCAGGTTTCTCCGGACGGAAAACGCGTCGCCTTCACTATCGGCGACGTTAACTTTGATGCGAACCGCACCGTGACGCAAATCTATATCATGTCGAGTGCCGGTGGCGATATGAAGCAACTAACCAGCGGCGCTGGTTCTGCCAGTTCGCCGCGCTGGTCGCCGGACGGGAAGAAGCTTGCCTATGTGAACGGCGATCAGCTCTGGGTGATGGAACCAGACGGAAGCAACAAAGAACAAATAACGAAAATTTCTACCGGAGCCGGTGGTCCGGTATGGTCGCCGGATGGCCACTGGCTCGCTTTCGTCTCCGATGTTTACCCGGAATGCGCGACTGACGATTGCAACCGCGCGAAAGATGAGGCGGCAGCAAAAAGCAAAGTCAAAGCGCACGTCACCGACCGTTTGCTGTTTCGGCACTGGGTTGAGTGGCGCGATCAGAAACGCACGCATGTGTTTTTAGTGGCGAGCAAAGGCGGCGTGGCGCGCGATCTGACTCCCGGCGATTTCGATTCGCCGCCGTACGCAGTAGCGGGCGATGTTGATTATTCCTTCTCGCCCGATTCGAAAGAACTCGCTTACCTGCACAATCCCGACAAGGTCGAAGCAATCTCAACCAATAGTGACATCTATATCGTGCCAACAGCGGGTGGCCCAGCGCGCAACATCACCAGCAGGAATCACGGTTACGAAGATACGCCGGTCTACACGCCCGACGGCAAGTACATTATTTATCGTTCACAAGCAACCGCGGGTTTTGAAGCTGATCGCTGGCGGCTGATGGCTTACAACCGCGCTGCGGGAACAAGCGCCGAGCTGCTGCGCGGCTTCGATCAAAGTGTTGACGAAGTTACGCTCTCGCCCGACGGCAACACGATCTATTTCACGGCCGGCGATCGCGGTTATGAAAATGTCTACAAAGTTGCCGTCAGCGGCAGACAACAGCAAAAAGTCGCCGGCAATGTTTTCGCGAGCAACTTGCAAGTTGCTCCCGACAACACCTTCGTGTTCGTGAGCAGCACCCTGGCGGGACCCGCCGAAATCTTCCGTGGAAATGCCGGAAGCGTTATTGCCTTAACTCGCATCAACAGCGAACTGATGGCGAAGGCGAACCTCAAGCCGGCTGAAGAAATGGAATGGATCGGCGCCCTGGGTAAAAAGATTCAGGGCTTTGTAATCAAGCCGGTTGATTTCGATCCCAACAAGAAGTATCCGCTGATCGTCATCATTCACGGTGGGCCACAAAGCGCTTTCAACAACAACTGGGGCTATCGCTGGAATCCGCAAGTCTTTGCAAACGACGGTTACGTGGTGTTTGAGCCTAACCCGCGCGGCTCAACCGGCTATGGGCAGCAGTTCACAAACGAAATCAGCGGCGACTGGGGCGGCAAGCCCTACGTCGACATTATGAATGGTGTCGCTGATGTCCTGCGTCGCAATTCATTTATTGATCGGACGCGCATTGGCGCCGCCGGCGCGAGCTATGGCGGATACATGATCGATTGGATTCTCGGCCATAACAATGATCCGCGTTTTCGTTTCAAGACATTGGTTTCGCATGCCGGTGTTTACAACCTGACCAGCATGTACGGCGCCACCGAAGAGCTCTGGTTTCCGGAGTGGGAATTCAAAGGCACACCCTGGTCCAACCCGGCGATGTATGCGCGTTGGTCACCTAACATGTTTGTGCGCAACTTCAGAACACCGACACTGGTCACTGCCGGCGAGCTCGATTTCCGCGTTCCCTATACGCAGAGTTTGGAACTCTACACGGCGTTACAGCGACAAGGAGTGGAATCAAAATTAGTTTTGTTTCCCGACGAAGGACATTGGATTCTGAAACCGCAGAATTCGGCGTTCTGGTATCACACTGTACTTGACTGGTTTGATAAGCATTTGAAGTGAGGAAGAAAGCTAGCCGCGAATGAACGCGGATGTTCGCGGATAAGAAATTCGATAGTGTGATTTAGAGGCGGGGCACTGCCCGCCTCTTTTATTGCGCAGCCACACTTTTGATTACTCTGCTTTCTCGAGTGGCGCGACCACGGCGACAAAATCCTCTGCAAAGCGCATTGCGTAGTTAGTAAGCAATTCCTCAACACGTTCCAGTTTCTTTGCACGCACTATCAATCCGGCATGATGACGCTTCTTCGCACGATAGACAATCTCGGGATCGTCATAAGCAGAGGTGTCGGGATGTTCCTGCTTGGCGAGCGATAGCACGATGCCGGCGTATTCTTTTCGCAACTGCTTAAGTTTGGTTGGACCGGGCCCTTCCTGAAGCTCGGGCTTCTGCTCTGCTCGTGCCGCCTGCTCCTGCCGTCTGCTTTGCGCCGTCGCATCGGCGACTTCAATCTTCGCCCACTCGCGCCAAAGGTTTAGACCGGTGGCGGCCTCGAGCACTTCGGCGATGTAAGCGCCGCCAACGCGCGCGGCTACTTCCAGAAAATAGAAAAGCCCGTCGGCATCGCTCTTGATGAACTCAGCGTGCGCGGCTCCACGTTCCAGCCCAAGTCCTTCAATAAGCTTGCGGTTGATCTCGAACAATTTCTTTTCATCAGCCGAGCCGTGTGCGATGGTTCGAGAAATGTATGCGCCGCCGAGATGCGCCACTTCCAACGGCGGGCGCCCGTAGCGATTCGCGCCCGCGAATACGACGCGACCGTTGTTAACAATTGAATCGACGTGGAAGACCTCGCCCTGAATAAATCGCGCCAGCAAATAATACGAAGCGCGCTCGCGCAAATCATCACGCTGGTTCAGTTCATCAACGATGCGCCAAATGTCTTCTGCCTGTTCCACTTTGCGAATGCCAATCGCGGAAACGTCCGAACGCGGCTTTAAAATCCATGGCGGCGGCACGCGTTCGATGAATTCAGCGATGTCGGCGGGATAAATCAAAGGCACAAAGTCAGGGAGCTGAACACCCGCAGCTTTCGCCGCCTCAGCCATGCGCAGTTTGTCGCGAAACGTTCTCGCAGTCGAACTATTCATGCCTGGCAGGCAGAAGTGTTCGCGGATAAGCCCGGCGGTCATCACATCAAACTCTTCCAAAGCGATCACCCGATCAGGTTTCTTTTCCCGCGCCAAAAATGCGACCAGGTCGATGAACAGCGGCGGACCCGCATCGTTAGGCACGGCCATTAACTCGTCAATACAGTCGCGCGGCCAGTCTTCCTGGAGCATCTTTTCCTTCGTGATCAGGACCACGTGACAACCCAATCGTTTGCATTCACGAATGAAGTCGCCGCCTTTGAAGTAGGTCGCAAGGCAGATGATGTTGAGTGGACGTGACTCGGGTTCCGTCATGAGCGCGCATGTGCCAACTAGATTCTCTGATTCGTGATTGGCATTAGTAGGTAGCGGTCAGTTTGATGTCCGATAAGCTTTAGCTTGTCGTGACGCCGCGACAAAATAAAGGAAGGTCTCAACAAGTCAATGCGGGCTGGCGTTGCCAAACCCGCGCAGCGGGTGGAAGCATAAAGTCTAGCACCCCCAGCCGAGATGCTCGGCTGGGGACCCCGCCCTGGAGTGTAGCGGAGCGGAACCCAGGACGACTGTAGTTAAAAAACCCGGAGCGCGCGAAGCGTGCGATAGCGCAAACGCTGGGATTTACCTGTAGTAAACGGCTGTCGCCCACTTCGTGGGCTTTTGTTTTTTACTTGAACGATCCTGGGGTTCCGCTCCGCTCCACCCCAGCCTTTATGCTATCGCCGCGCTCCGCGGGCTCAGGGCAAACTTTTGACCACTTATTCAGAGTCTCTTAACGTTTATCGGACAATATAAACCTTTTGCGGAAGCAACGTCACCTGATAATGTAAGCACCCCAATCATGATCTTCCGTGGCCCCTATCCAGAAGTCTCCATACCAGAAGTCTCAATAACTTCCTTTGTCTTCCAGAATGCTGCGTCGCTCGGCGACAAGCCTGCATTAATAGAAGGAGAGACGGGAAGAACAATAACTTATGCGCAACTGGCGGATTCGATTCGCCGCGCGGCTGCCGGTCTGGCAGCGCGTGGATTCAAGCAACATGAAGTTTTCGGAGTTTTGAGTCCCAACGTTCCGGAGTTTGCCATCGCTTTTCACGCGGTCGCTTCGCTTGGCGGCGTCTGCACCACCGTCAATCCGCTCTACACCGAACATGAAATTGGTCAGCAACTGAAGGATGCGGGCGCACGGTTCCTGGTCACCGTTCCCGAATGTTTGGCGAAAGCACGCGCTGCGGCAAACGAGGCGAACGTCGAAGAAGTGTTTGTCTTCGGTGAAGCGGGAGGCGCAACGCCATTCGCTTCTTTGTTGGAAAACGATGGAAATTTCTCCGAACCGGAAATCAACCCACGTGAAGATCTAGTCGCCCTTCCCTATTCAAGCGGCACGACTGGCCTGCCCAAAGGCGTCATGCTCACCCATCACAATCTGGTTGCCAACATGTGCCAGATGGAAGGACTCGATTACTTTTTTTCCAGCGATACACTGATTTGTGTCTTGCCGCTTTTCCACATCTACGGCCTGGTCGTGGTTCTGAACATGGGGTTGTATCAAGGCGCTACGATCGTCACCATGCGCCGTTTTGATTTGGAGTTGTTTCTTCAAGCCGTGCAAAAATACGGCGTTACGCTGGCGCACATTGTCCCACCGATCGTGCTCGCGCTTAGCAAAAGTCCAGTTGTCGATAATTATCAACTGCCGACGCTGCGCACGATCTTTTCCGGGGCCGCCCCGTTGGATGAAAGTCTTACGCGCGCGTGCATGGCCCGACTCGACTGTGACATTCGTCAGGGCTATGGCATGACCGAGACAAGTCCGGTCACACACTCTTCGCCGGCCGACAAAAGCCAGGTAAAGTTTGGCTCAGTCGGAACTCCCGCACCGAGTACTGAATGCAAAATAATCGATCTCGCGACCGGCGAACCGCTGGGTCCAAACCAGGAAGGCGAAGTTTGCGTGCGTGGTCCGCAAATCATGAAAGGTTACTTGAATTGTCCTGAGGCCACGGCGCAAACTATCGATCCGGAATTCTGGCTGCACACGGGCGACGTTGGCTATGCTGACGAAGACGGCCATTTCTTTATCGTCGATCGCGCCAAGGAATTAATTAAGTACAAGGGTTTTCAGGTACCGCCCGCGGAACTGGAGGCGATTTTACTGACGCATCCGTGTGTGGCGGACGCGGCAGTGATTCCCTACCCTGACGATGAGGCTGGCGAAGTGCCCAAGGCAGTCGTCGTCCTTAAAGGTGAAGCAAGCCCGCAGGCAATCATGGAATTCATTGCCGGGCGCGTGGCTCCGCATAAGAGAATTCGCAAGCTGGAGTTTATTGATAAGATTCCAAAGTCTGCGTCGGGGAAAATTCTGCGGCGCATGTTGGTACAAGCAGATCGAGAGAGGAAGATTACGAATGTCACCGGAAACAATAGCAAAAACAGTTAAGGCATACTTTGCAGCGCTGCGCGCAATGGACCAGCAGGCATGGGTGAACACGTTCGCCGCAGATGGCGTCAGTCACGATCCTGTCGGCGCACTGCCAATTGACGGACATCAGAAGCTGGCCGAGTTTTTTCAAACAATCACGGCTGCCTTCGAAGAGGTCGGTCTCACTGAAGATCACGTCTTTATCGCAGGCAACAGCGCCGCAGTTAAGTGGACCGGAAGAGGCACCAGCAAACAAGGACGCGCCGTGCATTTCGAAGGCATCGACGTTTTGACAGTCAACGAGGCAGGCAAGATCGAGACACTGTACGCCTATTGGAACCCGGCTGAGATGGTGGCGCAACTTTAATTCGCGGGCAATAATTCGCTAAAATCAATTCGAATCCCGGACTAAGATTTTACCAGGAGTCAGCAATATGAAATTGGTCACTTTGAAAGTCTCCTCGCTCGCATTACTCCTACTCACGTTATCTTCATTTCTTTCAGCGCAGTCTTCAGTGAAGACTATTGAATGGGAAACACTGCGCCCGGATGGTGAAGATTTTTCAGTACAAATGCCGAAAGGCTCAACTGCTCAGTCGGGCAAAGAGCCTTATCACAAGTTCGAACTGAACACGAACACATACATTTCGCAAATTCCAAACGGACCGGTGTTCGCCGTTGTTTCGCTGAGCGGGATCAAATCCAATCCGGCCCTGTATACAGAAGCAGAGCGCTTGAATTCATACGTCGATGCTTTCAAGAACCTGTTTCCGCCAAAGCTTCGCAAGGGAGCAGTGGCGAAATTAACATTGGTCGGCGAGAAAGTTCTGCAAGGCAACCCGGGACGCGAATACCGTGTGACGGTCCGTAGTTTGCCGGCCGACAACTCGGCTGCTCAGGGCAGCGTAGATCTTTCGGGAACCGCGCGGGTATTCGCCACCAGGAAGCGCTTCTATGCTGTAGTGTTCTTAAATAATAAAAAAAACGACGAAGCGCAGGAGCAGTTCTTCAGTTCATTCTTAATTCCGGAAAAAACTTCGCAGCCCGCAACCGTTGCCGCACAGAACCCGCCCGCGCCGGTCGAAGCAGCAAATGCTGACGCGCCTGCGTCCGGAGATGTACCAGCAGAAACCCCCGACAACGCAAACGGCGGCGAAGCTAATGATGCGCGTCGCGCCAGGAAACGCGGCCCGCTTTCAGGCGGCGTACTGAACAGCAAAGCGATTATCCTCCCGCAACCTGAATACCCTGCGGCCGCGAAAGCTGCAGGAGCAGCGGGCACCGTTGTGGTGCGCATAACAATTGACGAGCAGGGCAACGTTATTTCCGCTCAGGCAGTGTCGGGACCGCCAACGCTGGGACAGGCCAGTGTTAATGCGGCGTTGCAAGCAAAGTTTGCGCCCACGCTGCTGGTAGGCGAACCGGTGCAAGTGACCGGAATCATCACGTACAACTTCATCCGCCAATAGGCTGCGGCTTCGCGGTGTTCTCTCAACTTCTCTTATGAAGCGGGTCCTAAAAAGACTGGATAAAGTTCACGAGAAACTGACTGCCACGGTGGCGCCGCTGGCTGAAGGTCTGTTTGCGCGGCAACCTGCCGAGGGAGGCTGGAGCGTCGCACAGATTCTTCAGCATCTTTGTCTGGTGGAAGAGCGTGTAACTAAGGACCTCGAGAAAGCTGTATCTCGCCCGCCGCGAAAGGTCAGTTTTGTCAAAAGACTCGTGCCCACTGCGATCGTTTCCTCGCGGCTGGTGCGCGTGAAAGCTCCCCAGGCTGTCAATCCCGAAGCCAAAGCCGGACTCGAAGAAGTCACCGCAATCCCCGGCAAGGATGAAGCGATTGCCAAATACAATCGTGCCCGCAACGATTTGAAAAACCTGTGCGCAACGCAAGGCAACGATCGCTTCCGGCAAATCGTTTTCAAACATCCATTCCTGGGCGAAATCGACGGCGTGGCGGCGGTTTCGTTCATCGGCTATCACGAACAACGGCATTACAAACAGATTCGTGAGGT
>WNFT01002022.1_pt1 | contig 17278 bp, 14 predicted proteins | sample 5400191 | NCBI WGS metagenome assembly WNFT01 (sample SAMN13153359, study PRJNA577476) | soil metagenome | isolation source: 80 cm saprolite under Madrone tree | place: USA:California | collected 2016-06-14 | reverse complement strand
CAGCCGCCGCGCGGAAACGCGCGGCGGCTGTTTTGTTTATCCTCTAGCCGCTTCGCTGTGCGAAGCGCAGTCCTAAGGCCGTTGTCGCGCACGTAGATCGTGCCTCTCACAGAGAGGCGGCTACAGCCAAATTCGCCCAGCTCTTTCGAGAGTCTCTTGAATTGAGTTACAGCCAGAGCTTTGTGTCGCTCTCAAACGCGAATACCGTCTGAATCACCAAATCCAAATGACAAAGAAGCGCGTTGAAACTTTTACTCTGGGTCACTCCCCCGATCCGGATGACGCGTTCATGTTCTATGCGATGGCGGAGAATAAAATCGATCTCCGTGGTTATCGGTTCGACCATCGCCTGGAAGATATTCAGACGCTGAACGAGCGGGCGCGACGCGGCGAGCTGCATATTTCCGCGATCTCGATTCACGCGTATCCGTACGTGGCCAAGAATTACGCGCTGCTGCCGTGCGGGGCGAGCATGGGCGATGGCTACGGGCCCATTGTTGTCCGGCAGCGGCGAAACGGCGAAACGGCGAAAAGCGGCGTGCAGAGGACTGCCCGCCCTACCCACGCGTTCACTGGTAGGGCGCGTCACTCCGTGCGCGCCGTGGGCTTCAACGCTTCAACAGCTGACGGAGCCGTTCGTGACTGGTTGCGCAGCTATGTGATCGCGGTGCCCGGTGAGATGACAAGCGCGTTCCTGGCGCTGCAGCTTTTTCTCGGAAAGTTTCATTATCTTGTCGTGCCGTTCGATCAAATTTTTGACGCAGTCAAAAGCGGTCGTGCTGACGCGGGTTTGATCATTCACGAGGGACAACTCACCTACGTGCAATCCGGTTTTGAGAAGGTGGTTGATCTCGGAGAGTGGTGGAAGCGCGAAACTGGCTTGCCGTTGCCTCTTGGTGGCAATGTAGTGCGCAAAGATATCCCACCAGCAGTCCGCCACGAGCTCAGCGAAATCATTCGCGAAAGCATCGATTACGGTCTGGCGCATCGAGACGAGGCGGTGCGTCATTCGCTCGCGTACGCACGCGATATGAGCACGAAGCTCACCGGTGAATTCATCGGCATGTATGTGAATGAATTTACTCGTGACTACGGTGAAGTTGGACGCGCGGCTATCCGCAAGTTTCTGACAGAGGCGTATGACAAAGGCTACATCGACGTTCCAATCGAATTGGAATTCGTCCAATGACTCAAGGAGCGACGGCATGGGCAGCCGTCGTTCCTCGGCTTCCAAATTTTCTTGCCCCCGAGGTAACGAACATCGTATCAATGAGTGCTCGGTGAATGCGTTGCCGCCAGGCACAGGCGATCTTCTCCCTCGCGCGCGAGTTGGAAGCTGGCTTGTTGCGTATGCGCTTCTGGCTTTGGCCAGTTGCCCAAAGAACGAACTAGTCGATCAAGCGCGAGCAGCTGGTCTAACGACTGCCGATTTTCCGCAAATCACTGCGGGCGGAAACGACGATGGCTGACAACGACAAACGAAAGTTTGATTTACCCTGGGGGACTCTATTGCCGCTCCTGGCAGTGCTCGCTGGAGTCGTCGCGCAGTACAAGCCACTCGTGAGCGAACGCCCGTCGGTTGCGAGCGAGAAGACCGCTCCAGTGATTGCTGCGCAGGATATAGACGCGCGGTTGTGGCAGGACCCGATTGGCGTGGCTCAAAAGCAAAAGTCGTTGTTAGACGCACAAATCGAGGCACGACACGATAAGGATGGCGGCAGCAAGTTGCACGACATAAGCGCGCTGACCGGGCTGCTTGACCAAGACGTCAAAAAATTTTCAAATATTGCGCCTGTTCCTGTTCTCTTGCTTGCGGTGATGCTCGATGCCGGGCCGTACAGCGAACAAGCCGAGTCGCGGTTGCGCGCGCGCCAGGCCGTGCTCGGAGGACTAAGCGAAAGCGGATTCATCCCGGTTGATGGTGAGCATATCGGTTTCGTGACTGACATATGGCCTCCGTCCGAGGCAAATGCATCCTCGCCCCCCATTCCCCGCGCCTTGCTACTCCCGTGGGAGGAATGTGAAGCCAATGAAGCGATCGACGACCCGAAACAGATTTTTCCCACAGGCATCAAGCGGGTCGTAGTACTCTGGTTGCCTGCGGTAAACTTCAACCTTAACCCATTGCGCTGCTTCGGCGCCTTGATCAATCGGCTCGCGCCCGGCGATCTGCGTAGTCATATCGACGTCAGATTGATAGGCCCGGCAAATTCCACGGGGTTGAAGAGCATGGTTAAGGAGGCGTGCTGGTATCAGTTAACGCCGCTCAAGGATGAGGCTTCGTTAGCGATGCAGAGAGCACTTGATGGCGTCCGAATAATTTCGCCTCGCGCGACCACGCCGAATTTTACACTTCTCTCTCCAGCAGATGTCTCTGCGGATTGTGCAAACAAATCCCTAGAGACAGTTCTTGAAGAATCCATAACGCGCGGCTCTCGTGGCGGCCTCCACTTTGTTCGCACCATCGCGCCGGACGACCGGGTTTTGGGTGAATTGATCACGGAGTTAGCGCGACGTGAAATCTACGTCGTTTCCCAAATGACACCGGATCGTCGCCCGGTACCGCCAAAGCTGCCCCACATTGTGATTCTCAGCGAATGGGACACTCCCTATGGACGATCTCTGGGGACGACGTTCGTGGCCAAAGCTTCCCCACAGCGTGCTAATGATATCACTGAGCATCCGGGAAAACGGCAAGACTGGATTCATGCTTATCACTACTTGCGTGGAATTGACGGTCGGTTACCAGGCGACTCCGGCAAAGACAATCAACGCGAGCAAGAGCAAAAAACTCAGCTTGGCCAGAACACCATCGCGATCGAGGCAACGGAGGGATTGAATCAATCGGATTACCTCCGGCGTCTAGCGCGGAAGATGAAAGAGGACAACGCGCGCTGGCAGCGAGAGGACGGCTCAGGTATTCGCGCCATTGGTCTGCTCGGTTCCGACATTTATGACAAACTGATGATTCTGCGAGCGTTGCGTCCTCAATTTCCCGGTACCGTTTTTTTTACCAATAACTATGACGCTCATTTTGAGCGGCGTGACGCTTGGGCCGACACACACAATCTGGTCATCGCCTCGCCGTTTGGCAGCACGGTGCCGGAAATTTACATCGAGAATCGGCACATCCCGCCATTTCGCGACAACAATCAAACCTCGATGTATGTCGGCACACTGGTCGCCACCGGGCGAATGAAAGAAGAGGAAGCGGATTGTCTTTCGTGGCAACCCCGCATCTTCGAGATCAGCAGGCGCGGCGCTTACGATCTTAGTCCGCCCTGGTATCTCTGGCACCCGGGAGAATCGAAAGTCGTTTTTGAATCATACTACAAAAATGAAAAAACCAAGACTTGGTTTAGGGATTGGTTGTTTACTCCCGGCGTCACCTGGGGGCTGATCATCATCGCGCTAGCGGTCATCGCCATGGCTGCATGGATCAGTCTGAGCATCGCCAGACGCACGCTGCCCGGAGGAGGTACTGCTCTGGAGCGTCTCAAACGCGCGCTCGTTAGCACAACTTTCTGGCTAGTCTGCGGCGGTCCGCTCGTTGTTTTCGTGGTTGCTCTGGTTGCGCAATACTGGGGACCCGAAGAACCGCTGGCATTTTTTTCTGGCATCAGCATCTGGCCAACTGAAATGGTCCGCTTGATCGCATTCCTACTCGCCATTTTTTTTATGTTCAAAGCGAGCTTCGATCTTCGTGCGAATGCCAAGAAGATCGAAGGAGAATTCTCTTTTGCCTCATTACCGCCGACGCCATTTCGATGGCACCACCTTGGCATCGGTTCTGAGGACTGGCGGATGAGCGAATCCCCACGTACTCCACCCTTTTCCGCGGAGGAAGCGTGGCACGCTTATCTTTGCCGGAGCAAATTTTGGCCGCGCTTTATTCGAGTCGGGATTCTCTTTGCATTGTATTTCGTTTTCGCCGCCGCGATTTTCAGCCTCTTTCCCGAACCACTGCCTCCAGCACGTGGCGAAGCCTCGTTCAGGTTCGATAAAATAGCTTTTATTCTCGCTGGTGTTGGTCTGCTGCTTCTCTCGTTTTACGTAGTCGACGCCATTCAGTTGAACAGCAATTTTATTCGCATGTTTGGACGAGAAGTAACTAAATGGCGACGCGAGGTCGTTGATCGCTCTCATCGCCATCCACCCTTAACCGAAAAGGAACTTTCTGCTTATCATGAGATTTTTTTCGTTGCGCAGCGCACACAGGTAGTAGCGCCCCTGATCTGGTATCCGCTGCTCGTTCTCACCTTGCTGATTGTCGCTCGCTCTTCGTTTTTTGATAATTGGACTTGGCCGGCCAGTCTTCTCTTAATCTCTGCAATCACTGGAGCTTGGGCGCTCGGCAGCGCCATTTTGCTTAGACGCGCCGCCGAACAATTGCGTGAAACTGCCCTCAATGATCTGCGCCGGTTTCGCTTGTTGGGTCGGGCAAGCGAAGAGAAACGGGAGACATTCGATGAACTCATCGCAGAAATCCGCGACCTTAAGACCGGCGCATTCGCGCCACTGACTGAGCAGCCTTTTATCCGCGCGGTTCTGTTTCCCGGTGCTGGCCTCGGTCTCCTCGCGGTCGGCCAGCGTTTGCTCGAGATTTTCTAGGACGACGAAACGATTCGCGTCCTAATGCTGCAGATCATTCTCCGCGCTACAAGGAATTTGTTTTGTTCTTTAGCCCTTCCGCTCGCGCTCCATTTTTACCACACGAGATCGGGTTTGGAATTTTCTTGCCACATGATTCGCGAGCGACGTATCAATAATGGTTGTGGTGTAGGACATCCAAAGGAGGTGGACGGAGGATAACATGCGCGTCTTTGAATCTCTTGTCGCCGGTCTGGAAAATATCGGCGTCACTGCGGCATTCGGTGGCGCTGGGGAAACCTGCACGGGCATGATGCTCGCGCTCAAGCATTCCACTCAGATCCGAGGTATTATCACTCGCCATGAGCAGGCGGCCTCGTTCATGGCGTGCGGCTATGCAATGTACACCGATCATCTCGGTGTGTGTTGGTCGACGGCAGGCCCTGGGGCTTTTAATCTGTTCTCTGGTCTCGGTATCGCGATGTCGGATTCCTATCCGATGCTGGCGATCACCGGCTATGCCAACCGGCACTGGATGGGCCGCGGTTCGCTCAACGAGACTTCTGGGCGGAATAACACGCCCGATTCGCAAGCGATGTTTGCGGCTTGCACCAAGGGCAGCTGGATCATCGATCACCCCGATCAGACCTGCGACATCCTGGAGCAGGCGGTGAATACCGCATTCGCGGGGCGCCCGGGGCCTGTGCACATTGCGGTGCCCGGCGAATTCAACCTGCCCGGGCACGACGTGACCAATCACCGACGAATCCAGCGCTCGGTCGAGACCGTGTCGCCTGATCCGGCACGGGTCGACGAGATCGCGGTAATGCTGGCTAATGCTTTCGCCAAGGGCAAGTCGGTGGTGGCGCTGGTCGGCTTCGGCGCGATCCGAAGCGGCGCGAACAGCGCCGTGAAGGAGTTCATCGAGCGTTTCCAGATCCCGTTGCTCACGACGCTCGACGGCAAGGGCATCGTCTCCGAAAACCATCCGCTATCAGTCGGCGTGTTCTGCGACAGTGGCCATCCCAGCGCCTGGAAGGCGTTCATGAACGCAGATGTCGTCGTGGCAATCGGCAACGCGTTCAACCAGCACGCGACATTCAACTATTGGGAAGGGTTATTCGATGGCCGCACGCTGGTCCACATCAACATTTCGGAGCGCGAAATCGACAAGGTCTATAAGGCCGACTACGCGCTGGTCGCCGATGCGCAGCTTGCGGTCCGCGCGATGACTGAAGCGCTTGACGCTAAGACCGGCGCGCGCGCGCCTGCAGTCGTCGATGGCCGCGATTATGAAAGCCGGATCATAACACCGTTGCCTGGCGCAATTCATCCCGCGCGCCTTGCCCAGATCGTCGGCCGGTTGCTGCCCGAACGCGGGATCGTCCTCGCCGATGCCGGAGCGCATCTCACTTGGCTCGGCTATTATCTCGAGCTGGAGAGCGGCCAGCATTTCCGCAAGGCTGGTGAGTTCGGCCCAATGGGTGGGTACACCAACGGCGCGATCGGCCTGCAGGTCGCGCACCCCGACCGGACCATCGTGGTCGGTTGCGGCGACGGTTGTTATTCGTTGTCGGGCTTCGAGCTGATGACTGCTGTCGAGCACGAACTGCCGGTGATCTGGATTATCTTCAATGACGGTGAATTCAAGCTGATCAAGATTTACCAGATGACCGAATATTTTGAATCGGGCCTGGTCGATTTCCGCAACCCCGATTTCGCCGCCTATGCGCGCGCGTGCGGCGCCAACGGCTACAGCGTTTCCGACGAGGACGAGTTCGAGGCGGCGTTTAAGGACGCGCTCGCCTCCGGCAAGCCGTGCGTCATCGACGCGAAGATCACACGCTGGGCGATCCCGCATTTCAGTACGTCGCCGCGCGGAACGATCCCCGGGATCATCGAACGCATCGAGGAGCGCATGCGCGGAGCTGACAAACCATAAGGAGGCGGTGATGGCGTCGACATGGGCGGAGAACAATAGCGGCCAACGGGCCGAGGCGGAGCGTCTGGAGTTCGACCGGCTCGCGATCGACATCATGCGCGCGCAGTTGAAGGCACGGAAGGCAACCGGCGCGGCAGCGGTGGATCGCGCCTTTCACGCCAAGGCACTGGTCGCGGTCGATCAGGCAACCGTGACCTTCCGAAGCGATCTTCCCAAAGGGCTCGCGATCGGGTTCGCCAAGCCCGGCGCATCCTACCGCGCGATCATCCGCATTTCGAACGCCGCGAATCATGCCGGCCCCGACTATCGTCCCGACCTGCGCGGGATCGCGGTCAGGATTGTCGTTTCGGCTGAGGAGCAGCACGATCTGCTGGCGACCAATTATCCGGTCTCGCACGCACGCAACGCGCGCCAGTTCGTCCGATTTGCCGTGGCGACGGCGGGCGGCCGGATGTCGCGCGTCCTCGGCATTGTCGGCCTAATGTTCTCGCTCGGGCCGTTCGAAACGATCCGCATGCTGCGCAACATCGCCGCCGGCCGCCGCCGCGTGGTGCGCAGCGTCGCGCTCGAAACCTATTGGAGCAGGGGCGCGATGAAATGGGGCGACGAAGCGGTCCGTTTCCTCATTCGCCCCGTCGCATCCGCCGCGCCCGCGCCCGATCCCGCGCTCAAGGACCCTGAATATCTCGCCAAAGAGGCCGCGCTCCGGCTCGCCCGTGGCGACATCGCCTTCGATTTGTGCATCCAGCGCTTTGTCGACGAAAAGGTCACGCCGATCGAGGACACGGCGGTTGAGTGGCAGGAAAGCGTGTCACCGCCAGAGCCCGTCGCGACGATAACGATCGCCAAGGCAGATGTCGGTCCCGCTGCGGCGCTCGCCTGTTCGCGCGCGGTAGAAGGATTGTCGTTCAATCCCTGGAACACCACCGACGACTTCCGCCCGCTGGGCAACCTCAACCGCGCGCGCAAGGCGGCCTATGACGCCAGCGCCGCGCACCGGTTGGCTATGCGCTGGCATGCCGACCCGCTCGTCCGCAACCGTGTCTTGAGCGCCATCGCCAGAGTATTTTTCAGGGGAGTCAATAGATTCGTCGAATGGCATAAGTTGCCGCTTCGTGGGAGCTTGCTCAATCTCGACATGTTCCGTTTCGTCCTGCGGCGCGACAATCTGATTGACACGAATACGCCGGAAGCGCCACCGCGCCCTCGCGCCGTACCGCCGGCACCCGACGAGGAGGGCCGCACCGCGCGCAGCTTCGACGGCCGCGGCAACGATATGTCGGTGCCCGATATGGGTGCGGTCGGAGTGCCGTTCGGCCGCAACATGAAGCCCGATTACCGGCCCGACCTGTTCGACACGCCCAACCCGATCACCGTCAGCGAGACCCTGCTCAAGCGGGAGGCGTTCATTCCGGCGCGGTCGCTCAATATTCTGGCGGCCGCTTGGATCCAGTTTCAGGTCCATGACTGGGTCGACCATGCGCGCTACGCCTTGGGCCAGAACGATGTCCGCGTTCCACTACCGGAAGGTTTTCCGCATTGGCGCAACACGCTAGACGGCACGCCCGAGAAGGTCATGCGGATTGCAGGCAACATCGCGCTGTCCGAGCGCGATGGGCTGCAATATGTGTTCGGCAACAAGACATCGCACTGGTGGGATGGGTCGGAGGTCTACGGCGCCAACCTAACCCAGGCTGCGGCGCTGCGGGAAGGCGCACGTGTGCGATTACCCGACGGCTACCTGCCGACCGATCTCAACGGCATGGACGTTACCGGCTTCAACCAGAGCTGGTGGCTGGGGCTGAGCACACTCCACACGCTGTTCGCGCGCGAACACAATCTGTTATGCGACGAACTTCAGCGCCACTATCCGATATGGAATGACGACCGTGTCTATCACACCGCGCGGCTGATCGTGTCGGCGTTAATTGCCAAGATACATACCGTCGAATGGACCCCGGCGATTCTGGCGACGCCTGCGATCGATATCGCTCTCAAGAACAATTGGTTTGGCCCCGCTGCAAAGGACTGGACGACCAAATTGGGTCTCTGGCTCCTCGACGCGCAGTCGTCGGTCGGCATTCCGAAGACCAAGCCGGAACATCACGGCGCGCCCTATTGCTTGACCGAAGACTTCGCCACCGTCTACCGGCTCCACCCGCTGTTGCCCGACGATTACGTGTTCCACGATCATGCCAGCGGGAAGCAGATAGACTCGCGCTTCTTCGCCGATATTCAGGGGCGTGAGACCGATAACGAGATGCGGCGTATCGGGTTGGCCAACGCCCTCTATTCGTTCGGCATCGCGCATCCCGGGGCGATCACACTGCACAATTACCCTAATGCGTTGCGCCAGTTCAATCGTGACGGCGAGATCATCGACCTCGCGGTGGTCGACCTCGTCCGCACCCGCCGCCGCGGCGTGCCGCGCTACAACGACTTCCGGGCCAACCTGCACAAGCAGCGCATCAAGCGTTGGGAGGACCTGACCGACGATCCGGAATCGGTCAGCCAGCTGCGCGAGGTGTATCGAACAATCGACGAGGTCGACACGATGGTCGGCCTGTTCGCGGAGCCGGTGCCCAAGGGGTTCGGCTTTTCCGACACGGCGTTCCGGATCTTCATTCTAATGGCGTCGCGCCGGCTGCAGAGCGACCGCTTCCTGACCGTGGACTTCCGTCCGGAAATCTATTCGCCCTTCGGCATGGACTGGATCGAGCAGAACAGCATGACCAGCCTCATTCTCCGCCATTGTCCTGAGCTGGCGAGCATGACGCCGCGCGACGCGAGCGCGTTCGCGCCGTGGCGACCGGTACCGGTTTGGACAACGTGAGGTAGGCATGAACAACGCACCCGATTCTCCGCATCCCGGCCTGCAGGCCCTGCTCGACCGGCCATTGATCGAAACGATCTGGCATCGGCGCACCCACCGCGTCAGCCGCGGGAGCAGCGTCGCGGCGGGCGGGATGAGCTACGAAAGCGCCAATCGGCGCAAGCCGCCGACGCCGCTGGAGGAAGCGGTGCTGATCGCACTGACCGGCTGCACCGGCCTGACCATGCCCGACCGCCCCTTCAACGACCCGCGTGACGGCAAGCCGATTATGGCCAAGCCCAACGTCAACATGGCCGGACGCACCGCAGGCAGCCCCGACAACGCGCAGGGCACGCACTTCTTCATGATCAACGATAGCGGCACCTATTTCCTGCGCAAGCTGCCGCCGACCCGGGACGCCACGTTCAGCGAGGACAGCCTGTTGAGACGCGCCGAAGAGAGCAAGGTGCAGTTGCTCGATCACCGCATCGACGTGCCCGAGGGCAAGCGCGATTTTCCCGCCTATCTCGATTCGAACCGCTTCCTGTCGAATCTGCCCGGTACCACCTTGCTGTTTCCGGTCGTCGACCTGTCGCATCAATATATCAACGGGCTGATGTACCTGCTCACCCAGCCGGCGGGCGCGCGACCGACCTTGGTCGACGATCGCAATTTCTACCGCCCGGCGGGCGTCAAGAAATGGATAAAGAATGGTTTCCTCAACAAGGACATCAAGATTCCGCTCGGATCGATCGCGCAGATGCGCACGCAGATCGAGGCCGACCTGATCCTTCAGAACATGTTCCTGACTGCAGACGCGATGGGGCTGGGGGCGTGGATCCATGCCACGATGTTGCCGCCCATCCTGCTTGGCGACCCCAAGTTTCGCAAGACTTACGGCAAGATGCTCGATTTCGATCACGTGGTGCCGAAATGGAAGCTGGCAGACCTCCTGCGGTGGCAAGTCCCTATTCCCAAATTCGCCAATCTGCGCGCGCATCCGGTGGGGCTGCGCCATAAGGGCGAGCATCTGATCAAGGGCAGCTGCCCGCCTTATTACGATACGATGACCGAAGCGGTCAACGACGTCATTGCCGCCAAATTCGGCCCGAAGGGCATCTATCGCGACACCGCGGTGTTCGACCAAATCTATAAGGACGGCTTTGCCAAAACTTACTTGCACGATGCGAGTGACTATTCGACTGAGGTGATCGAGTGCGCGCGCGACATCTGCAACTACATCTTCGCAACGCACGGCCGCTTTCCGGCGCATGTCGATACAATTCACGTCCCTGGCATCTGGCTGCAGGTGCACAAGGTCGAAGTCGAATATTATGACCGCTTCTTCCGGAACGGCCTCACCGCCGCCCATCGGGCTAACGATACCGACTGGGGCTAGCGCGACAACCGGTTCGAAAGATCGGCGATGGATCGGGCAAGGACCGAATTCAGTGGAGTTTCGCGAGGTGCAATTCTGTGCCCTAACCTTTGTGCTGGCTGAAGCGCCTTAGCGCATTGAGAAAACTTATCATCATGCTGGGCTTTGGCCCCAAGGGTTTCTACGACGATCTAACTTCTTCGGTTCGTTTCCATCGTATTCTCCGGCGCGGCCGTGAATACGGTTCGGAGCTATCACCCGAGCAGGCGCTCGAGCCTGCGCCGGAAAACGGGCAGCCGCGCGGGCTAAACTTCATCTGTCTCAATGCGAACATCTCGCGCCAGTTCGAGTTCTTGCAAAACGCATGGATTGTAAGCACCAAGTTCTCCGGCTTACCTGGAGAAGCGACCCACTGCTAGGTAATCTTGAATCGATATCAGGCTGCTCGATTACTGGCAGTTTCACAATGCCCGGCGATGGCAGTTTACGGCGCCGTCTCTCCGGGATGCCACAATTCGTCACCGTGCGCGCCGGTGCTTATTTTTTTCTACCAAGCTTACGCGCTTTACGCTACTTGGCCGGAACTCAAAACCCATAGAAGTATTGCAGCGGCCATATTTTCTTTCGGCACGAGAACAAAAGGAGCGCAAACCAAGGTCACACCTACGGCACTCAGCTATCCAGCCAGGACAAAGAGAGGCTGCTCGAATATTTGAAGACGCTCTAGAAAACTCAAGGTCTGTAGCGTGCGCTGTCCTCAGCGCACTGGGAGCGTTGCATCGCCGATCATCCGCTATGGACAGCGGACACCACAGCATCACTTTCATCGCCGTATGAGCGCCCGATGAAAAGCGCTTGTGCACGCCGCTGTTCTCCGCCAGTTTCGCTCTGTCATGGCGGGAAATCGGAAGCTCGGTTGTCTGAGTATCTTTTTGTTTGTCGCGCTTTGCGCCAGTCTGTTCGTCAACTTCGTCCTAATGCTCACAGCGTTTCAGCGCCTGGGCGGCGGCGTTCGCGAGGCCGAACCAATCCCGCGTTTTCGAGAGATCCTGCTCCAAAGAGGCGCGCGCGGAAGTTTCGACAAGATCGCCGTCATCACCATGCGCGGCCTTATCAGTTCGTCGCTTCCAGGTAGTGTAACCGATTCAATGGTCGATGACATGCGCGCAGCTCTGCAACAGGCGCGCGACGACAGCCGAGTAAAAGCGATCGTGCTGGAGATTGATTCTCCCGGGGGAGAAGTAACTGCATCGGATGCGATCTACAGCGCGCTGGTCAAGGCACGCTCCAGGAAACCGGTCGTTGTCTACATGGATTCGCTGGCTGCGTCCGGTGGCTATTATGTCTCCTGCGGCGGCAAATTTTTGATGGCTAACGAAACGACCATTACAGGAAGCATCGGTGTGATCATCCAAACCCTGAATTACGAGCAATTATTCAACAAGGTGGGACTTGCTTCCGTGGTTTTCAAAAGTGGCAAATTCAAAGACATGCTCAATGGCGCCCGGCCAATCACGCCGGAGGAGCGCGAGCTTGTGCAAAACTTTATCATGAAAACGTACGACAAGTTTCTCGGTATCGTCGCGAAGGAGAGAAACCTGCCGGCCGATCTGCTGCGCAATACCATTGCCGATGGCCGGATTTTGTCCGGCAAGGAAGCATTCGAACACAAACTGATCGACGGCCTTGGTGAGTTGGACGACGCCTACGGTAAAGCAAAAGAATTGGGTAGCGCGCCGGACGCCAAAGTGGTGAAGTACGGTCCGCCCTTTAGTCTAAGCCGCTTCCTGCGAATATTTGGAGAATCCGATTCAAAAATCGAACTCCAGCTTCCGAAGCAGCTCCTTCCTCAACTGGAATCGGGACGCGCGTATTTCCTGCCAAGCTATTACGCACCGTAGCGGCGGGGTCCCATGCCATCCGCCAGCCTCTTTGCGGCATTTGGAGCCGCCCCTAGCCTGGCCTTGGGCCTCCTTTCCGTTCTTTACCTTCTTGCCAGCCTTTACGTTTATATTTCGCTGATTCATCAGATCAGCGCGCGAACGCCGAACACAGTTGGCGCGGACCCACCGGCGCGAAGCTTCGGACTCCCGGAAGCCATCCTCGCTGCGCTGTTGATTCTTTTTCTTTTGCTGAACATAGGCGCATCAATTTCGCAGCCATCGATCCAGTTCAGCCCGCACAATATCGTGGCAAACCTTCTTTTCACGGTTTTCGTGGTGCTGGTTGTTGTGACTTTCCTGCACCTTCGCGGATTCCACATCGGTGCGTTGGGCGGATTTTTCAAAATCAGTTTCATCCGGGTCTTGAGCACCGGAGCGATCCTGCTGTTTTTTGCTTATCCGTTGATCTTGTTGTCCGACGTCATCACGCAGCGGCTTTTCGGGGGCGGTTCAAGCAAGCAAAACATTGTCGAGTTTTTTAGCGGATCGCGAACGATCGAGCAGCGGATTGTGATTATCGTTTTCGCCGTGGCAATCGCGCCCATGGTTGAGGAATTTCTCTTTCGATTTTTCATTTACGGCGTACTCAAACGCTATTTTGGCCGGCTACTCGGCATGGTATTAAGCGCGCTGCTGTTCGCCGCCGCGCACGCACACGTTCCTTCGTTTGTGCCATTGTTCGTTCTGGGAAGTTGTTTCGCGATTGCCTACGAGTGGAGCGGTTCCATTCTCGTCGCAATGACAATGCATTCGCTTTTCAATTCGGTCACTCTAACCGCCCTTGCGTTTCCAGAGATCTTTTCTCAATGAAGCTAGCTGACTTGGGCGAAGACCAGCTGCTCGATCAGCTTTTGCCTCGTCTTTCGCTCAAAAAAGCGGTTGTCGTTGGCCCCGGAGATGATTGCGCCGTGGTGGAAACGTCGGATCGCCGCAAGCTTCTCGTGCTCACGACCGATTGCATTGTCGAGGCCGTGCATTTCTCTCGGGGAACGGACGCTCTGCAGGTTGGATGGAAAGCAATGATGCGCCCGCTCAGCGATTTTGCCGCGACCTCAGCCGTGCCTCAATTCGCGCTGGTCACGCTTATGGCCCCGAAACAAACGGAGCTCTCGTGGGTCAAAGAGCTTTATCGCGGCCTGCGCCGGGCCGCGAAGCAGTTTGAAGTCAGTATAGTCGGCGGCGAAACGAGCGGCACACCAGGACCCGTTGCGATTTCAACGAGTGTAGTTGGATTTGTCGAAAGAAGCCGCGCGATATCGCGCCGCGGCGGCAAGGCGGGCGATGATCTTTTTGTTACCGGCCGGCTCGGCGGCGCATTACGACAAAAGCATTTGAAATTCATTCCGCGGATTGTGGAGTCGCGATGGCTTACAAAAAATTTCTCAATCCACGCAATGATGGATTTAAGCGATGGGCTGGGGAGCGATCTTCCGCGTTTGGCGCGCGCCAGCAAGCTCGGATTCGCAATCGGCACGAAAAACTTGCCTCTCACCCGTGGCGCAAACATCAATGACGCAATTTCCGAAGGCGAAGATTACGAATTGCTTTTCGCCATTTCGCCGCGCGATCGTTCTCGATTGCAGCGAGGCTGGGCGAAAAAATTTCCCAATCTGTCACTGAGTCGAATTGGCTCGCTCAATCGCAAATCGGCAGTCGCAAATCGAAAATTACCAGGTGGCTACATTCATTTCCAACAGTCCGGCTGAGACGGAGGCAATCGGGCGGCAACTTGCAGCGCATATCGACGTCGGATCGATTTTGGCTCTCAAGGGAGACTTGGGGAGCGGTAAAACATTGTTGGTCAAAGGTCTCGTTGCCGGCTTGGGCGGCAGCGGTGATGTGACCAGCCCCACGTTCACGATCGTGCATGAATATCGAGGAGGGCGAGTGCCTGTTTATCATTTCGATTTTTTTCGCCTGGAAGATCGACAATCCGTCGCGCGACTTGGCCTCGATGATTACTTTTTTGGCGACGGCGTCTCCGTGATCGAATGGGCCGACCGCTTCCCCGAATTCGTTCCCGAACAAGCGCGCTGGATCTTGTTTGAGATTAAGTCGGAAAACACTCGGGCAATCACGACGAAATGAAAATTCTCGCGCTTGAACTTTCCACGGCGCGCGGCGGTGTGGCTTGGGTACATGACGATGTCGAACTTACGCGCGAATGGCCTAACGACCGGAAAAACTCCGCTGCATTTTTCCAGAACCTCGGCGCTGTAACGAAGAAACTTGGCGCTGCGAAGACGATCATTGTCGGGCTGGGGCCTGGTTCATACGCCGGTACACGCATTGCCATTTCCGCCGCAATCGGATTGCAACTCTCTTCGGGGGCGCGCCTGATCGGTTTTCCTTCCATCTGCGTCATTGAATGCGACGCGAGCGAATACTGCGCGATTGGGGATGCCCGCAGGAAATCGTTTTTCTTCGCGCGCATACGCGACCGCGAACTCGTAGAAGGCCCAATGCTGTACTCTGAGTCAGAAATGAAAGGGAAACTCGACAAACTTGGGCCGACGATGCCGATCTTCTCTTCGGAGTCGCTTCAGCAATTTGAGCGCGCCGTGCTTCGCTATCCCTCGGCTCTCATGCTGGCCAGAGTTGCGCAAGAACCGCGTCGCAGCTTTTTTTTGCCACCGCTTGAGCCGATTTATTTGCGCGAGCCGCACATCACCGTGCCAAAGATGAGAATAGAAGGATGAAAGAAACCTATCGTTGCTGGGCTGAAATCGATCGGAGCGCGCTGCGCCACAATGCAAAGGTCGTGCGTGATCGAATCGGTTCCGCCGAGATGCTGGCCGTAGTGAAAGCGAACGCTTACGGTCACGGTTTAGTCGGCGTGGCCCAGACCTTGGCGGATGACGCACAACTATTTGGCGTCGCAAATCTGCAAGAGGCGCTTGCGCTGCGCGAATCGCTTCCCCATCCGATCGTCATTCTCGGCCCGGCAACTCCTGAGGAGAGATCGATAATCGCCGACCGTGGATTTATTCCGACGATCTCCAGTCTCGAAGAAGCGAAAGCGTTCAATCGGTTCGGACCGGCGACAATCAATTTCAAGATCGACACTGGAATGGGGCGAATGGGCGTTGTGGAGAATGAAGCGCCCGAGGTTTTCAAACGCGTGGCAACGTTGTCGAATATCAACGTTCACAGCATCTCGACTCATATGCCGGTATCGAACGAAGACGCGGAATACACGCGCGACCAGCTCCTCCGATTCCAAAGAATCCTTGAGCGGATTCGCACTGAAGTTCCGGGCACTTACAAAGCGCACGTCTTTCAAAGCGCAGGCACACTAGCGTTTAATTCTCCGAGCTTCGACATTGTGCGCGCGGGCATCATTCTCTATGGGATTTCCCCGCTCCCGGAATTTCAAAAGTTGCTCAAGCCAGTGATGACATGGAAAACGCGGATTTCTCTGGTGCGCGACATGTCGAAAGGGAGTTCCATCAGCTACGGCCGCACCTTCATCACTCCGCAAAAAATGCGGATCGCAACCCTATCGGCTGGTTATGCCGATGGGTATCCGTGGCATCTTTCCAATTGCGGCGCCGCCATGTTGGTGCGGGGTCAACGTTGCGCGCTCGTTGGCCGAGTAACAATGGATTTGATGATGATCGACGTGAGCAGGGTCGAGGGTGCTCAGGTCGGTGACGAAGCTGTTCTGATGGGGCGCGACGGGAATGAGGAAGTCTCCTGCGCGGAACTCGCTGAAAAGGGCGGAACTATTCCGTGGGAAATTGTTACCCGGATTGGCGCGCGGGTGCGGCGGGTTTATCTTTGACCGCGAATGTTCCAAATCATCTTTAATGAGTTGAGCGCAGCCGAGATCTCAGCGCTGCCAAAGAGGTTGCAGCTCGAGTTACTCGCTGAATTTCAAATTTTGCCTGAGGACCTGGAGCATCTCGATTCGGAACGGTTTGGCGTGATCGAGCGTCAGGGAAAAAAATTGTATCGGTATCGCGCGAAAGATTACCGGATTTATTTCGCGAAGACCGACGAAGGAATCAAGGTCCACCGCGTTTTACACAAGAATACGTTTCGCGATTTCCTTTTCCGTAGCAAACTGCCTGTTTCTGAAGACGCGCAACTCGGCGAGACGCGTGAGTTCTGGAAGTTGATCGAGCAGGGCGAAAAGACGCGGCGAGTTTAACATCAGTGAACGCTCAACAGTCAACGCGTAATCATTGTAGGTCGTTTCTGTGAAACGCCGAATGAAAGATCAGCGTCTGACACAGACGCCCTACGATTATTTCATTACCACCGAGCGGCCGCACTTAACTCGCGTCGTCATCCGGAGCGGAGCGAGGGATCTCACAATCGAAGTTTGGATCACGCAAACTAACCAACGTGATCGAGATCTTAGGAACATCCTTAGTGCGTTCAGGATGACAAAGCGCGCCAGCGCCTTTGTCACTTCATTAACAGCACGGAGCGGCTGCGCTTGATCTCGCGCGTGATTTTGCGATGCATGTACGCGGGCATGCCGGTCACGCGGCGAGGAAGAATTTTGCCACTTTCGGTGACGAATTTTTTCAGGAGATCGGGGTTTTTGTAATCGATTGCTTCGAGAGCAATGTCGATCCGACGTCGCGGCATCGGGCGATTGGCGC
>WNFT01005852.1_pt1 | contig 17280 bp, 17 predicted proteins | sample 5400191 | NCBI WGS metagenome assembly WNFT01 (sample SAMN13153359, study PRJNA577476) | soil metagenome | isolation source: 80 cm saprolite under Madrone tree | place: USA:California | collected 2016-06-14 | reverse complement strand
GACAACCACTCGGACACCCGGGAGCGGGGGGCTTGGAGAATGCCAGACAATTCGCCGCTGGTACGCCCTTTGGAGTTCAGCACGACCGCTTGCAGTCGCTTGGCAACCCGATAGGCGCCATCCTGTTCTGCTTGCTTACGCAGGCGGACCAACCGACTATAGGTCTTCGGGTGTAACCACAGTAGTCGAGGTTGCATCGCCATGAGTATGCCATACTATCTTAGAATGTCCTGTTAATTATGTGAGTCTGTTATAACAACATTAGGGACCACGAATCTAGTTTCCGGTACCTTTTAATTCATTCAGGATCTTCTGCGCTTCATCCGTTTTGCCAGCCATCGCTAGGATCAGGCTGGACAACGCTCGGCTGAGGGGGCTGCTCTCGCAAAGGCTAACTTTCCGACACGTTGCTAGACCCTCTTCGTACATTCCCTTGCGGGAATAGTTGCGCGCGAGTATCACGTTCGTAAACACTGCTGCAAGAAGCTGCGGGCAACGGTCCCGCTCGGCACCGATAGCGATCTCATGCTCCTCGCGGGTTTGATCCCGTGCGCCCGTACCGGCCTGCAACTCTCCCATCGCCGCCCTCCGTCAGGTCCAATTCCCACGTCTGGGACAACAGATCTTTGCCGAACTGGCAGTTGGCCTGCTCTTCCACGAGACGGAATCCTGCTTTTTGGTAAATATGACGAGCTGCCACGAGAATGCTCTGAGTCCAGAGAGTGATCTTTTTGTAGCCGACTGCGCTAGCGAAGTTCACGCATTCTTCCACCAGCGCAGATCCTAATCTCAGTCCCCGGGCGCTCGGTTCAACGAGCAAGAGGCGAAGTTTCGCGGTAGAGGGCTCAGTAGGGTGTTTTACCAAGAAGATGTGTCCCACATTCTGCCCATTTACTTCCGCAATCCAGCAACGTTCGCGTTTTGGATCGAATTCCGTAAGGAAATCAGCAACGATGTGTGCCACCAGTGCTTCAAATGTCTCATCGAAGCCATACTCTTGGGCATAGAGAGCGCCTTCCCGATACACGACCCAACCCATATCGCCTGGTCGATGTGGCCGTAGGAAGTACCTCAACTCTTCCGGAGCACTTGGCGCCAGCAAGCTTTCGACCGTGCCCATGGAACCAATGAGGTTGGTCTGAGCTGTCGGCGGCAGTGCCGTAAGGATGCAGCGAGCCTGCTCTTCTGAAAGCGCATTGAGTTTCTCGAACCTCGATTTTCCCTTTTGCGTGAGCGCCAAATACGCCGAGCGGGCGTCCTTTTTCGAGGCCATGCGTTTCAGCAGGGAATTCTTCTCGAACCGACCGAGAATGCGGCTCAAGTAGGCCGGGTCTATGCCTAGAGCAACCGCTATTTCCTTCGCAGTGGGGGTCTGACCCATTGCAAGCTCATACAGCACGCGACCTTCTGCCAGGCTGTAGCCGCTATTTAAAAACTCCTCATCAAGCACTCCAATGAAGCGAGTGTACATGCGGTTGAAACGTCGAAAGGCCGCGACATGCGAATTAAGCGGAGCGTTTGAGTCGCTCGTGGACATGCGTGCTATCGTCCATCATATTAATGGACGCTGTCAACTATGTATTTTGACTATGTATTTTGACGATTATCTGTCCCCGCGAAGTGGGCGCATGCGAACACAGTGAGAGGAAGTATCCTCCTTCAGAGCGCGAGACGTTGGTTAAGTGCGGGCGAGAGAAGGGGCGAGTGAAAAGGGAAGACTAAGTGAGGCAGGGCGTATAAGGTCTACGGCGCTTATGGACATGCTTACGGACAAACTGGCGCATTACTAACGAACCGGCTTGCTAGAATTCGTCCCTAGCGCGGCACTGATTGGGGCCGCAACATAAATGGCACGCGGCGGTCCGCGTTCAACTGCATTGTCTTTTCAAGATCAATGCGCGCGAAGGGTACGGAGTCTTGGCCTCCGTACGTGGTCGTGTAATACAATTCGCCGTCTTTCACCCAATAATCTGTGAGGCCGTACATGGATCCATCGCGCAACTGCAACAAAGTGATCGGACGCTCGGCTTTCATGCCGTTCGGTGATGGCGAGGTGCTGCCGCTGGAATGCAGTGCCTCGTTTGGAGCGTCCGAATTCGAGGGTGGATACGCCGGCTTTGGTTCGGTTGGAACTTGCATCGTTGCGTCAGGTGCCGTCCCATCTTCAAACCATGTTGCGCTGCCAAACGCCGGGCCGTAGAGAAGGGGTCTGGAAGACCAGCCGAAGAAGAACGGGTCGAAGAAGAAGGCATCGTTGGGACAATTCCAATTGTCGTCGAAGCGGAAATGAAAATCGAACCATCCGTATGGGCATCCGGCAAAGCCGAAAGCTCCGCGCCGGGGGAAGAAACCGACGCGATGCCGGGAAATGAACGGATTCCTCGGCCGAGAGCGTAACACCTGGGGCACGGAGATCGGCGACGGAGTAACACTCCAGGGCTTTGCCGGTGCTTTTACTACCGCCCCGGAACTGGCTCCTTGGCCGTGATGTCCAAAGATATGAGCAAAAGAGTGCCCGATCGAGTGTCCAATCGAATGAGCTGAGGAGTGCGTTGAAGAACATCCCACCGACGAGTGTCCCGCGTGTCCGCCAAAGCCATGGCCGCCACCGGATCCACCGTGTCCGCCCCCCTGCCCAGCGGCGCGCCCACAAGTTGACGTCATCGCCAAGAATCCTGCGAGGATCAGGGTCGCTGTGCGAGCCGCATACTTCATAACGAATCGCCCCCGCTACCGGACAGCGTACTCCTCAGTTTTTGCGATTTCCACTGCCTGCTCCGCGACGTCCCGCGACGGCCCAAGCTCGACAAGTCGCAGCCCGTGCTCACTTGGTGGTTGGTCGGCAAGCAGGAAGTTGAGAGAGTTCAGAACCTTCATTAGCTTCTGGATCACCACCCTAACGGGCGATTCATTTCACGTTCGTCGGCTGGGGAGGCGAGTTTGAAGCTGTGGGCTGCGATCAGGAAATCAAACGAGAATTTATTCTACGCCTTTCTACGCAATCGCCTGCCTGCCGAGGCATCAGATTTTCCATTGTTCATGGGAAAATCATTTGGGGCAAGGATTCCCCTTGGCAATAAGAGGGTTAGGTTTTATCATTTTTATAGCGAATTTCTCAGTGCCTCGGCTCGAATCCCACCCTCTCCGCCATTCCTTTGGAATCAATGGGATAGAGCCTTCCTAAATTCAAATCCTTAGAAATCTCCGGAACTCAGTATTAGCCAGCCTGGAGATTCTTATGGCTCAGTCCAAATTCAGTCACCAGAAGGCACGGACATGGCTTTGGCATATTCCGAAGCGAATTGCTCGTTATCCGGATATTGCTCGCTCAATTCGCGGAACAATTTTTGCGCTAGGGCATCCTGCTTTTCACGGCGTGCGGCGAGGGCAAGGATAATTTTGGCGAATGGCCGGAGATAGCGTCCGTTTTCCACGGTCCTGCCGACCTGCTCCATACCGAGCTTTTTGTCACCGTGAATTCCACCAAACCAGAGCGCGAAGCGCGTGCCGCCGCTCTGTGATCCGATAACGTAATTTGCGATACCGGTGGCGATATAGGCGTCTGTCGCGTCCGGATACTGCGCCAGCAATTGCTTCGCATATCCATTGGCCTTTTTCATGCTCTTCAAGCCGGCGAGATGCCTCTTCAGTAGAATCGATTCCGCGTCCGACTCCATTCCAGCGGCCAGCGTCAGCGCAAGAAGCGCTTCTCCATCCTCAGGATTTGTTTTCTGGCGATCCCTGGCGAGTTCGCAGGCGCGAGCTACAGCATCGCGAAAATGGCTCATCCGCTCCGGGTCCGGGCTACCCTCAATCCCGTGCAGGAATTTCTTTTCGTTCAGGAAAAAATCGCTGGTCAGTACGCCTTGGCGGGATAGCTCCTCAAAGAGATAGCCGGCGGCGATGGCCACCTGGCCAAAAGGCTGTTGCGGATTGCGGGATTCCCAGTTTGCGAAAGTTTCGCGAGCTTCGGCGAATCTCTGCCGGTAGAGGAGATCGAATCCAGCGCTAAGCTCTGGTACGGTTGTGAAGGCCGGAGACTCGACGCCGGGCGTTTCCCGGGCAATATCGACGACTGGGCTCAACACCAGTAAGAGCGCTAGAAAATAAGAGTGACGCAACAATTATCCTCAATTCGACGTAAATTCGACGTACAAACAGTTGGACGCCCGCTACCCGCTCCACAGTAACTGGACAGTTGTAAAGGTTTTGTCACCTACTATGATTGCGGATTCAATCTCCGGCATTAAAACCTTATACTCGGTCGGATTACGGGACACAACACGTGAGATTTCGGATCTTCTGATTCCGGCCACAGCATAGCTAACAGCAAAGCGACGATCCGCAATCAGAATGATGTCGTACACCTGCTTAATCCGCGCCGGGTTCTTCGCGCGTTGGTGGAATTCGCTTAGTTTCCAGTCAGAACTGGTGTACACCAGCCGCGTTTGAGTATTTCTGCCTGCGGTCCCTAAGGTTGCAAACGCGGCAACGCTTGTTGCGGCAGTGCTTACAAATGATCTGCGGTTCATTCGATTGATAACTTCCTTCAGAGTCTGATCGACTCATGCAAACCACCGCCCGGACAGCCAAGCTGTAAGCCGCAAGAAGGGGCGGCTCAATTGCCACGCTCAGACAACCCCCCACTTTTTACGAATCCCTGCGCGCAGCAAGTGTGGCGGGCAAGTCCGATTTCAGCAACTCATTTCCCTGGGGGCTCCGCGCCGACAGCAGCCCCGTAGTAAGAATTGCCGCGGCTATCAGGTACGCGATCGTAACGCACGTCCACATCAGCGCGCCTGCGCATTGCTGGTCTTCGAGAGCGGAAATCCCAAAGTGCCTCGGTGTGGAGAGGTAAACCGTGTAAACGACGCGGTCGCAGAACGCAAGAAATGCGGAGAGAATGTCACACGGCAGGGTAGCCAGAAAAAGGTAAACGAGGATCGACCATCGCGGCCATCTCGGCACGCTCGGCCAGGGCTGCACAACCGGCCACCAGAAAAGAAAACCCGATCCGAGGAAGCACGCATGCTCGACCGCATGCCACGGTTCCGATTGCAATGCCAGCGTAAATGCCCCCGGAATATGCCATCCCACCAATGCGGCTGCAGCCGTCAGCCAACAAACCGCAGGTTGAGAAAGGACGCGCCCCAACCACTGCGCGGGAGCCCGTCGAAGTAGTGGAGGAAGCACGGACTGCATAAATCGGCGCGGCATGCCATGCAAGAACGGCATTACCGGTGCGCCCGCCAAGATCAAGGGAGGAGCGATGGTCATCAGCAGAAGGTGTTGAATCATATGGACGGTCAGCAATTTCTCGTCGAATGCCGCGAGAGGCGACCCCAGTGCGATCCAGATCAAAAACACTCCGATAAGAAAGCTGGCGGCGCGCCAAGCAGGAATGATGTTCACAGAGCGCGAACGAAGATAAAGCCATCCGCGCAGGTACACGATCGCGGGGAGAAGTGGTGTCAAAGCAAGCGGAACCATGGGCGACCAATTCTCCAATGCGTTTTGGATTTGCGGCGGCATGGGATGGCTTTATTGCGATGAAGCGCTTTTTTCTTGTGCTTCGCCAAGCGCGGCATTATGCGCGGGAGCCTGCCCAGCTGGGTGTAATGTTTCGAGAAAAGCAACCAGCGCCGTTGTTTCCGCTGGACTCAAGTTCTTACCGTATGCAGGCATGTTGCCGCCGCCCTGAATCACCTGACGGATGAGTTGATCTTGGGTGAGTCGGAGGGCAACGCTGTCGAGAGCCGGGCCTCGCTGTCCGCCACTTTCCCCAATGGAATGACAGTTGCGGCACTGCTTGGCTTGAAAAATGAGCGCACCTTGCCGCTGCAGCGCGGTTGTGCCATGCAGAAATCTCGCTGGTACCGGATCGCCGCTCCACGCGTTCATGTGCGGACTCCAGGGAGTGAATCCCGCGAGATGCGTAAAGGTTCCCAGCGTTACCGCGATCAGCAGAACGGTCAAAACCGCGATCGGACGTCGCCGCCAGCTCTTCTCTCCTTCTCCTGACAAGAATGGAAGCAGAACTAGGATAGCGATGGCGATTACCGGGCCAATCAGAAGCGCGGGCGTCTCCATGGAAGGAGGCAAAAGCGAGAGCAAGGCGTAGAGCCACAGGAAAAAGTAGTCCGGTTTCGGCACTGTCTGGATGATCGTCGGGTCGGGCCGACCTGTGGGACCGAACGGACCAAAGTACACAGCGCACGCAGCAACGGCCAAGAGGATGAATGCAGCGAAGAACAAGTCTTTCCAGACCGCGTAAGGGACGAACGGAGCGCCATCCTTCTCCGTCAGTTCGTGGTACTCATTCGCGTAGGTAGCTCGCTTCACGAGGCGTCCGGGCATTGGCCATTCATTAATTCCCAGCTTTAGCACCATCAAGAGGTGCAAACCTACGAGTCCGATGAGTGTTCCCGGAATGATGAAGACGTGCAGCGCAAAAAATCGGGAAAGTGTGGCACCGGCAATGATTGGGCCACCCAACATCATCTTCACCATGCTCGCGCCCAGAATGGGCACCCTACTCGCGATGGACGCGCCGATTCCCAATCCCCAATATGCATCTTGATCGAAGCGCAGCACCTGTCCTGTGAAAGCCATGCCTAGAGTCATGAGCAAAAGAAATACACCGACGATCCATGTCAGCTCACGCGGAAACTTGTAGGCTCCAAAGAGGAAGACCTGCACCATGTGGATGAGAACAATCGCAACCATGAAATTCGAGCCCCATCCGTGCAACGCGCGGATGAACCAACCCAGGGTTACGTCATGGTTTAGCGTCTGCAGACTGCTCCAGGCCTCGCTCGCAGAGGGTACATAGATTAGTGCGAGCAAAATTCCGGTGACGAGCTGCAGCAGGAATATGACGAGCGCTGCGCTGCCGAAAACGTACCACCAGCTGGCAGTGCTGCGCGGAACGGGGTGCTCAGATACTTCGCGAATAGGAGCGGCCAGTTGCAAGCGCCGGTCAAACCAGGCTCCTAAGTGTGTAATCAGACGGCGCACGGTGGTTTCTTTCCCAAGAGAGACGCAGTCGGGGATCCCGGCGTCGGCAATTCACCCGCCTGAATAGTGACGAGACCGTTTTCGACTTTGTACGGATATTCGAACAGCCCGCGCTCCGGCGGACCGGAGGCACGAGAGCCGTCGCGGTAATATGCTCCGCCGTGGCATGGGCACATGAACAAACCGGATTGCGGAAACCAGCGGACTGGGCAGCCCAGGTGCGCGCAATTGACCGCGAAAACCTGGAATTGATCGCCGGCGACGCGCCTGACCCAGCACGCCGTGTCTATGGTCTTGCCATCCGTTGGAGTCACGTAGGGACTTCGAAATGTCGCCAGCCGCGTCTCACCTTCCGGAAACTCGCTGACCGATCCAAGAGACACCCAGGAAAGGTAGGCGTTCGCGCGTCCGCGAGTAATCGAGGATAGAAGGAAGCGCACGAGCGGTACTGCCAGCGCGGTCGCCACTATGCCGTTGAATAAAATTCCCATCTTCATGAATAGCCCGCGGCGGGAGAGCGTATTTTCATTCGACATCATCAAACTCCTAATGTTGCGCGTAATTCGAACTGGAATAGGGTTGCCCGGGGTTCTGGACCCGCCTCGAGACGAGCCAGGCAACTACGTCGGTGACTTCCTGGTCCGACATGGGTTTTCCAGACACATCGCTGCGCCAGTCTGGCGCTCCCAATTCCGGGCGGCCCGTGATTACAACCGTGCGTAGCCCTTGATCGCTGACGAGCGCGAGAAAAGAATCATCCGTAATCGAGCTGCCCTTTGCGCCTCCGCGACCACCGCCTCCATGGCATGATTCGCAGTACGTCCTGTACGCGACCTCACCTCGTACAGCGTTGCCCGCAGATGTCGCCGCATAAGAAGGCGGGTTGACGGTAGCGAGAATTCCGGGCCGGCCCCAGCGGGATCGCATTCCACTTGTGATCACATCAATCTGCTTGTCGGTCAACATTCCTCCGGCGCTCTGCGCGAAGGCAGGCATCGCGGTTCCACGCACACCGTTGCTGATGACCTTGCGCATCACGGTATCGTCCGCTACTGCCAGATACACTGGGTCGGAAAGCGCAATGGCGATACTTCCACGCCCTTCCACGCCATGGCAACCTGCGCAGTTTTCGGCGTACAGAGTGGCAAATTCCAAGACCTCGTTGGGCGCTACAGTCTCGGAACCTTTTCCGGGCTGCCCGTGCGGTGAAGCGCAGCCGAAGAACAGCATCACCGCGAGCGCGGCGGTTGCGCATAGATGCCGAAATCGGATCACGACCGTTTCTCTCCGTTTCGGCGCGGTAGCATCATGCCGGGAGCTTCAATTCCCGCGCGCAAGGCGAAAGGCATGTTCTCGAGCGTTCGAACGCGCAACTGCCGCACCACGACAAGTCCTGCGACGAGGCCGAAAGCGAACTGCGAGGCCATGAACCAAATCCAGTCGATGTGACTGCCGAGCACAGGATTGAGAATGCCCATGATGGAGTACAGCAGCCCCGACCACAGCACCGGAGCAATCATGCCGCCCAGGAGAATGGGACGGCGCGCGAACATGGGAAGCATCGCGCCATAGAGCAATCCCACAAGTACCGACGTGACGACATGTAAGACCAGGGCAATGAAAAAAATGCCTCCGTGAAAGGAATTGAATTGCGAAGCTGAAGGCACTTCCGACGGCGCGTACACGACGGCGGCAAGAAGGTTGATGGGATACCAGATGCTTCCGGTTTTCAGCAGTCCGTAGGCACAAGCCAGAATGGCCATCGCGACGCTTCCCGCCAAGCCTCCCTTCACACCGGCCGATATCGGATAAGTTTCAACGGGAAGCCACGCGCGCAGTTGTTCAGGAGCCGCTGGCAGTCGTTCGACGAACCGGCGCGCGGTGGCCACCGAGACATCCCCCCGAGCTACGGGCACAACTTCTTCATGCTCGTGGGGGAAGACTTCCCGGAACCAGCCGACGCAGCCAGCGATCGTGAGTACAGCGCCGAGAACACTCACCGAGGCGCTCGTCAGGAGGCCCGCAAACACCAGTGCAAATCCAAAAGCCAGAACCGGAGGCCAAGCTGTGTGCGCGGGAACCTCGATCTCGTTGGGTGCGCGAGGGCCTTGCTCCATTTGTTCCGCGGATAGCAGCGTTGCCATTACTTCTCCTCAGCGCCCTAGAACATAAACCACGGTGAAAACAACGACCCACACGGCATCCACAAAATGCCAGTACATAGAAAGCACATCCACGCGAGCGGATTGCTCCCGACCGACACGCCCAGCGAGGCCAAAGAGAAGCACGATGCCGAGCATGAGCAGACCTACCGTGACGTGAGTGGCGTGCAGACCAACGAGCGAGTAGTAGGTGGTACCAAAAAGATTGGTGGAGATGGTCAGCCCACGTTCGTAGATCAGCCGGTGCCATTCCTGGCCGGTGCCGAACAAAAAAAGACCCCCAAGGACAATCGTGAGAAACCACAAAGCGAGGAACGCGCCTCGCTTGCCGCGTTCGAGAAACCTTGACGCGAAGTGGATCGTCAGACTGCTGGACAGTAAACAAATCGTGTAGAAGATGGGCGCCGCGAGGACTGCGCGGGGAGACGGCCCGGTGAGGTTCTTCCCTAGGTAGAAAAGATAGGCCACCACGAAAATGGTGAAGATGGCCGATTCCGCAATAATCAGGCAGGCCATCGCGACCTTACCCTTATAGGGGAGACTCCCGGCCACTGGCGTCTGCGCGATTGGAGTCGTGATTGCGCTCATTGATCCCTTCCTTCATTCATAGCGGCTATCGGGGTCCTCTGGGTGCTTCAAATCCCATAACGGGCGCCGGCTGGCAACCGTCGGAATGGAAGCGAAGTTATAGACAGGTGGCGGCGAACTCACCGACCATTCGAGAGTCCACGCGTCCCAGGGATCGTTTTCCGCTTTAGGACCTCTGAAATAGGAAAAAACGAGGTTCGCTACAAACAGCAAGATTGCGATGCCTTGGATGAATGCGCCGATGGTGACAAGCAGATTCAATACTTCCCAGCCGCGGCCGGGCTCGAAGGTGTAGATTCGCCGCGGCATGCCGAGTATTCCGGGAATGTGCATCAGATCAAACGTCAGGTGAAACCCGATAACGAACAACCAGAAATGCAGTTTGCCTAGAGTTTCGTTGAGCATCCTTCCCGTGACCTTGGGAAACCAATAGTAAAACGCACCAAATAGACAGAACATGATTCCGCCCACGATCACGTAGTGAAAATGGGCGACGACAAAGTACGAACCGCTAAGCTGCCAATTGAAAGGCGCCGCGCCGAGCATGATGCCGGTGAGGCCGGCGATCAAGAACTGGAACAGGAATCCGATGCAAAATAGCATCGGTGTCTTGAACTGGATCTTCCCACCCCACATGGTGCCGAGCCAGTTGAAAATCTTGATGCCGGTGGGAACGGCGATGACCATCGTTGTCAGCACGAAAAAGCTGTTGGAGTAGGACTTCATCCCGATGGTGAACATGTGGTGAGCCCATACGCTCATGCTCACGAAAGCAATGCTCACCGTGGCTCCGACCATGGCCGGATAGCCAAAGATAGGCTTGCGCGAAAATACCGGAATAATTTCGGACGCAAACGCAAAGGCAGGGATAACCAGAATGTACACTTCCGGATGTCCGAAGATCCAGAAGAAGTGCATCCAGAGGGTCGCGGACCCGCCGGCCTGCGTATCGAAGAAGTGGCCGCCTAAATAGCGGTCGACGAGCAGCATAATCTGCGCCGCCGAGAGCGGGCTAATCGAAGGTGAGCCACCCAAACAGCGGCATACGGCTCAGCTTCATGCCCGGACACCTCATAGAGAGGATGGTGGCAACGATATTGATTGCCGTCCCGATGCTGCCAAAGCCGGACACCAGCACAGCGATGGTCCAGTAGTCGGCACTGTGGCCGGGTGAAAATGCACGCGAAGTCAACGGGGCGTACGCCCACCACCCCACGTCTGGAGCATTTCCCGCGCCGTAGAGGCCGCTTCCACCAATAAAACTGAAGTAGAGGAGAAATCCTCCGAAAGCCGTCAGCCAGAAACTGAACGCGTTCAGCCGCGGAAACGCCATGTCCCGCGCGCCGATCATCAAGGGAACCAGGTAGTTGGCAAAGCCAAACATAACAGGCATGATTACGAAGAAAATCATAGTCGTGCCATGCATGGTGAACATGCGATTGAAGACTTGCGGAGAAACAAAGTCGTTATGTGGACGGATCAACTGTATGCGAATAATGATGGCTTCGATCCCGCCGATGATGAGAAACAGCAACGCCAAAAGAACGTAGAGGATGCCCAGACGCTTGTGATCGACGGTCGTCACCCACTCATGCAGAGTTTGAAGCCAGGGGCGCCCCGCGCCTACTTGAGCAGTGCGGATGGTCATGGAATCCGATGACATATCTCGTCTCCCAAGCTCTCAACTAGCGGAGCGTTTCCAAGTAGCGCACGAGCGCATCCAGGTCGGCATCGCTCAACTTCATGGCTGGCATGAGCGAGCCGGGCTTGATTGCGTCAGGGTTCTGGATCCACAAGCGAAGATTTTCGCTGGTATTTTCGGCTGCGCCGGCTGCGATTGTGCTGCGGCTCATGATGTGCGTTAGATCAGGACCGAAGCGGCCGGTTGCATTCGTGCCACCCACTGCGTGACAGTTCACGCACGCGGTTGTTTCGAAAACCAGTCTCCCAGTGACTTCTTTATCGTCCCGATTAGCGGATTGCTTTTGCAGGTTAATCCACTCAGCGAAGGCTTCGGGGCTGTCCACCGAAACGCGCAGAAGCATCTTGGCGTGCTGCGTGCCGCAATACTGAGCGCACTGGCCAAGAAAGACACCTGTCTGTTGCGGGTCTATCCACATCCCGTTGACTCGGTTCGGAATTAAGTCTGTCTTTCCTGCAAGCTGAGGAACCCAGAAACTATGGTCGGTATCGGCGGAAAGCAAGTTCAAGAACGTGGGCGTAGGATGGGCGGGATCGCTAACAGGAACGTGCAGTTCGTTGGCTGTAACGACGCCGAGCGCCGGATAGCGAAACTCCCACCAGAACTGGTGCCCAATCGCGGTGACCTCCACCGCCGTCGCGGGTTTCGGAGCATCCTGGATCGCGTGGATCACGCGAGCGGTGGCCAGAAATAAGACAACGACGATAACAATCGGAATGATGGTCCAAGCCAGCTCAATTTGTGTGCTCCCATACACTTGCGCAGGCTCTCGGTTGGTATTCGCATCGTTGTTACGGAATTTCACGACCGCGTAACTCAACAGGCTGAAGACCGCCAGGAAAATCAATCCGGTGATTGCGAGGACGAAGCGCGACAAGTGATAGATCGACTCCGCAGGGGTTGACCGTGGATCGAAAATGCTCGGAACAGAGTTATCGGCCGGCGTGGTCGCGTCGCACAAGCCAGCAGCGAGAAGTATCCCACCCAGTAGAACGAGTATTCCTGTCGCCCGGACAACGATCACTCGCCACTCCGTCTTGTGCTTCTCTACCATTGCCCACTGCGCTCCTTTTCTCTCGAAGGAGCTTCCCGATGGCTTATGCGCCGACAATTGGCACCCTGGAACTATGATTCTGAAGCCGCACGATTGAGCCTCGATTGCGACGCGGTCTTCGTTGGTGTAGATGCACCTGGTACTCCAATTGGTCCATGCCCATGTAACCAACGTATCTCTCGTGGACCCAGTTGCTTGCAGACGGAGCGGCGTTCCCCCTGTGACGCAGCGCAAGAAAGACCGTCCACCGAATCGACAGCGATGTCAGCGCGTTGGCAGAAGAAACAAAAGATCTCGTTTTGCAGAGCATTTCAGGGACGCGGTTAGTTCGGTTTGTTTGGAGTGATGGGAAAATGAAAGCCGGACTTGGAGAAATTATATTCAAAGTAAGCATATGGATAGCCGTAATCGTGCCCTGGCGTAGTGGTTTTCAAAAATTGTCCGGCGAAGAGTCGGGCGTAGCCAAAACCAAAGCTCAGCCCCTTATTCATCGTGTATTCGGCAACCAGATCGAGTTCGTTGCCGATGTGGCGGCTGGCACCGGGGTGGGCGGGAACCGAAATCGCTCCGCTGCTGGCGTAAAAATTGTCATGTGAAGTCGCCAGCCAGTAGCCCTCAAGGGCTTGTTTGAATTTCCATTTCTCAGTGACGCTTTCCTCCACGCCGACCCGGAACTGCACAAGATTTCTGCGGCCCACCAGATCAGTGAAGCCGAACTTGTCATGATTAGAAGGATAGAGCTGGTCAAAGGTATTCCAGTCTCGGCCGGTCGGATTTTTCGTTCCCGAGGCGTAGTTGCCCTCGATGAAGACCCGCGGCGCTGCAGCAACATGGGGAAGTGTCTTGCCGACGCCGGCATAGCCCGCCCATGCACCGATGGAAGATGCGCCGAGAGAGCCGGTCTGTCCATCAAACTCCGTGTCGTAGTCGAAATTCGCGGGCAGAGTACCCTTCACGTGTAGGCCGATGGTGACTTCATTGAGATGGCCGGGCGCCAAACGCCAGAGAACATATGGTTCAAAGGTCGCACGCGGAACGATGTTCTTGAAGCTTCCATAGACTCCGTAGAAGTTGTTCCCCGGAATTGCGCGGTGTAAGAAGGTATTGCTGCCGGGTACAACCGAAGAGCCGAAGATTGCTATTTCGTATCCGGGGTGATGAAGGTCGACGCGCGCAACATCAAAAGTGCGGCCGACATTGAGCCAGTTCGATGGACCGATCACACGCTCGTCACCAAAAAGAAGTACTTGGCGTCCCGCAACCGCATCCGCCCAACCGGATTTGGAACTACCGACCTGAACGTAGCCTTGCCAAAGGGTCCAACTGTCCTCGAAGGGATTAGCGTTGGGAATGTGGTGATTGAAAAAGATGCGGGAGTCCTGCACTTCCCCATAAAGTTTCAGCCACTCCTTGGGCCGAATTGCCACATTCACGCGCAACCGGTCCAGCAAGTAAAAATCGCTCGTGTTCGCGAAGGCCGTACCTGTCGGACCCTCCAGGCGAGCACGATATTCACCGCCAATGTGAAGCCAGCTAGGCAAAACTTCGTCGAGTTTCTCGATAGGAAACAGCCAAGACGGAGTATCTGAGTCGGTTGCAGGTGCGCCGGGTGCAGCATTTGACTGAGTGTTCGCTTGAGCGTGCGCCCGGCCTGAAAACATGCCCGTGCCAAGAAAGAGGACAAATAGCAACGACGTACGGGTTCTTATCGAAATCATCACGCTAAGCCATTAGGGAGTTCTCGCGTCACGAGGCGCGGTGTACTGCAGGTAGATACAAAGCTACCCGGGGACAACGTCGAGCGCTTCTGACGGAATCTTACTTAAGGTGTCTGCATCCAGATTCAAATGCGACGCGACCGTCTCCGGAGGCAGGCGCCTTAGCCACTTATTCAGCGAAAAATTCATATACTCGCTGGCCTTGAACGTTTCCAGAAACACCAGGTCCGTATTGCCCGTGTTCTCGATGTAGTGACCCGCGACAGCCGGCACATAACCCACGTCATTGGCGTTGAAGTCCATGGTGCGTGCTCCTTCGCTGGTAAACACTGTCATGCGCCCCTTACCGGCAAGGTAGTACTGCCATTCAGAAGCGTTGGGATGCCAATGCAGTTCGCGCATGCCACCCGGCTTAACCATGACCAAGGCCGCCGCGATGTTTTTCGACGCCCGGAAGTTGCGCGAGTCAACGATTCGAACTTCTCCGCTCTTCGTTCGCTGCGTAGGAGCCATAGTCGACATCTTGAAAGTGTATTCGTAAGCGGATTCGACGCGACGACCGCCAACCGCAGCTTTGTCCTGTGCCAGGGATGCAGGCAAGTCTGCAGCAAATATATATAGGCTTTTATCGGGCAATTTTTTAAGAGCACTCGTTGGCAGCCCAAAATTCTTGGACAGAACTGATGGCGGTGTGCGTCTCACCCAGTCGGAAAGAAGAAAAGTATTGTCTTCGGAAAATGAACCTTGATCGAAAATCAAAATAAATTCGCAACCATCCGCTTCCAACCCTTGGATCGAGTGAGGGAATCCTGCCGGAAAGTACCAGAGATCACCTTTGCCGACATCGCCGATGAACACGGTGCCGTCGGGGTTAAGACAGGTCACGCGAGCATTTCCGTACAGCATAATCGCCCACTCGTCCGCCGTGTGCCAATGCAGTTCCCGAAAGCTGCCCGCGGTCAACCGCATCCTCACGCCCGCGAGGTCCTTTGAAGACGGCAGCACTCTTTCTGTTACTTGGTTCGTCCATCCTCCTTCTTCCACCCGTTTGGTGGTTAGATCGAAGGAGTACCAAATCGGCTCGACATGCCCATGATCGGTGGGCGGAGGGAGATTTGAATTCGGATTTTCATCCAAAAGCGCCTTGTTTTCCGGGCCCGGATTACTTGCAGAATGATCCTGGTCTGCTCTTTCAGTGTCTGCTCTCTCCTGGGCGTTGACGGCCAGAGAAGCCAGTGCCGCACCAGCTAGCCCCGCGGACCCCACCTCCAAAAAAGTACGTCTGGACAGTCCGTCCGTGCCTGTTTGGTTCTGTTGCTGTCTACTCGTCGGATTTTCTGTCTCACCCGCAGGCTTGGTGTTCTTTACTTCAGTCATTCGCGTCTCTCCTTTGGTGCGGCGTCGTCCTGCCGAACGCTATTTAATCGTGAGACAGAACAGGAATGCTCTAACGCAATTCCCTGGCCATTCATAGGCTTTGCAACGCGCTCTTAATCAAGCCGCTTTCGCTTCTTGGCTGGATGATGAGACCGAGCGTCTGACACCAATGTCAATATCGTGGACCGAGCGCGGGAGTCCTCGGGCTCCGTGGGATTCTTCATGGCTCTGCCTGTCACTCTTGGGGCCAAGTCAAGAGAATGATTAAGGAGAAAGGATCGAAATGCAGCATTGTTGCCGGTGGGCTCAGGGCCAGCAGGATACGCCAGCGAGAACATCCGCGAGAACGTCACTCCGCGCACGCGCGCAAGTTTAAGAGTGCCCAATGTGAGTTGGTTTCGCACAGCCCAACGCGAAACAAACGTAACTCCCAAGCCAGCCTCAACGGCACTCAATAAGCCCTCAGTTGAATCGATCTCCATCCTGGTCTTCAAATCCTTCCTTTTCAGGCCAGCCTGGACCAAGGCGTTTTCCACCACTCTGCGTGAGCCAGAACCAAACTCGCGCATTAGCAACGGAGCCTCCATCAGCCTTTCGGGATCAAGTTCCTTGTTGGCCCATTCATGCTCCGCTGGAACAACAAGCACGAGGTAATCTTCCATGAACGGCTCGACACGGATGTCCTTGCGGAGCGCCGGCCCTTCAATCAATCCGAGTTGTGTTTTGTGCTCGGCGAGCGCGTCCAAGACGGCATCCGTGTTTCCGCTCATCACGGAGATCGCAATGCGCGGATTTTGCCGAAGAAATCCGGCAACCACATTCGGCAACAGATACTGGCTGAGCGTTTGCGACGCGCCGAGCGCCAGCTGGCCCCCGGGAATTCCAGACACATTGGCAACTACAGAACGCGCTTCATCAGAAAGCGCCTTGAATTTCTCAGCGTAAGGCAAGAGTGCATGTCCGGCTGGAGTCAGAGTGATCCGCCCTCCGGCGCGATCGAACAACGGCACACCAAGTTCATCCTCGAGGACTTTGATTTGCTGCGTCACGGCCGGTTGCGTCAGCAGCAGTTCCTCCGCAGCACGACTAAAGTTCAGGTGAGTGGCAACCGCCCGAAAGACTTTAAGCCGGAAGTTCTCCATCGTTCTCTCTCATCAACAAAATTAGCGAAAAGGAGCAATTTAGGTTTTCTTCCTCAGCGGAGTGCAAGGCGTCACAATTCCACTTCTCCCTGCGCGTCCTCTATGCGAGATAGAGCATTTGATGTGCCAATCACTTGCACAGCCCTATCCTACGCTCAGCCGACCTGACGTGAGACCGGATGCGATTGTCCTTGGAACGCCAAGCATCTGCGTCATGAACTCGTGCGAACACGTTTACTTGAGAAAAAAATATAGCTAACGAATGGCCCGTAAGTGACGGCGGGTTGGACGGCATGTCAAAATCTAGGCGCAAGCGTTTCCGCCCAACTCGCTAAAGAGGGGCCCCCTGCGCTGTATCTTCTCTCAGTAGCAGCTGAAATTCCTGCCGTTCCCAGTCTCAGCTTTTGGCAACTCTGATGCACATGCTCCCACGGGCTGGCTTAGTCCGGCCCATAAGGCAAGCTAATCCCGAATCAAGATTCCTGCTTGGACTTGCGCAATAACCCGGGAGCAGACTCGA
>WNFT01002019.1_pt1 | contig 17299 bp, 17 predicted proteins | sample 5400191 | NCBI WGS metagenome assembly WNFT01 (sample SAMN13153359, study PRJNA577476) | soil metagenome | isolation source: 80 cm saprolite under Madrone tree | place: USA:California | collected 2016-06-14 | reverse complement strand
GGCCGTCACGAACGTCGCGGTGACCGACCGGGCGGCGGTCATCGGCACGGTGCAGAGCGCCGTCGTCCCGGCACACGCGCCGCTCCAGCCGGAGAACGTCGCGGCGGTCGCCGTCAGGGCGGTCAGCGTGACCGTCGTGCCGGGGACGAACGCGGCCGCGCACGTCGCGCCGCAGCCAATCCCGGCCGGATTGCTGCTCACGCTGCCCGGCCCCGCGGTCGAGACCGACAGCACGAAGCCCTGGAGGACGAAGACCGCCGTCACCGTCGTGTCGGCGCCGAGCGTGACGGCGCAGGTGCCGCTGCCGGAGCAGCCGCCGCCGCTCCAGCCGCCGAAGCTCGAGCCGAGGTCGGCCTGGGCCGTGAGCGTCACGGTGGCGCCGGTGGCGTAGGCGGCGGCGCAGGTCACCGGGCAGCCGATACCGGTGGGCGTGCTGGTGATCGTACCGCTGCCGGAACCGGTCCTCGCCACGGTCAGGGTGACGGTCGCGACGCCGAAGGCGGCGCTCACGCTGGTCGCGCCCGCCACGGTGACCGTACAGGGAGCGGCGCCCGAGCAGCCGCCGCCGCTCCAGCCCGTGAAGACGCTGCCCGCCGCCGGCGTCGCTCTGAGCGTCACGACGGCGCCCGCGCCGAAAGTTTGCGAGCACACGCTGCCGCAGTCGATCCCCGCTGGCGCCGACGCGACCGTGCCCGTCCCCGCGCCGGTGCGAGCGACCGTCAGCGGGAACGACTGGCTCGTCTCCACGATTCGCTGGAGCGTGCCGTTACTGCCCGATCCGTAATGCACGACGTACAGCTCGCCCCCCTCGTCCTCGCCGAACGAGGTGATCTGGAGCGCCGTGTCGATGAGCTGGGCGCTCGACCACGTCTGCCCGCTCTGGATCCCGTTCCAGATTCGGCCCGAGCAGTAATCGCCGTAGAAGTAGCGCCCGAAGAGCTGAGGGAAGCGCCCGCCGCGATAGCGGTAGCCCCCGGTGATCGAGCAGCCGAGCGAATGGTCATACTCGAGAATCGGCAGCGTCAGCGTGCCGTCGTTACAGCCGCTCGACGAGATGGGGAAGCAAGCCGTCCCCTCCATGAGGCGCCAGCCGTAGTTCTCGCCTCCCGCGCTCGTGGCCAGCTGGAAGTCCACCTCCTCCCACGTGTTCTGGCCGACGTCGGCGATAAAGAGATCCCCGAACTGCCGGTCGAAGCTGAACCGCCACGGGTTGCGGAGACCATACGCCCAGATCTCGGGCCGCGCGCCCGGCGTGCTCCGGAAGGGGTTCGTTGCCGGGATCGCGTAGGGAGCGGCGCCGTTCACGTCGATGCGGAGGATCTTGCCGAGGAGCTCACCGAGATTCTGGGCGCGGTTGCCGGGGTCGCCCCCGCTGCCTCCGTCGCCCATACCAATATAGAGGAAGCCGTCCGGCCCGAAGGCGAGCTGCCCGCCGTTGTGGTTGGCGAAGGGCTGCGCAATGGTGAGGAGGACCTGCGCCGAGGAGGGGTCGGCGACGTTGGCATCGGCGGACACGTGGTACCGTGCGATGACCGTGTCACCCGCGGTGTTCGTGTAGTCGACGTAGAAGAGCCCGTTGGTCACGTAGTTGGGATGGAACGCGAGGCCGAGGAGTCCCCGCTCGTCGCAGCACGACACGAGCGCGCTGACGTCGAGGAAGGCCGACGGCAGCACCCGCGAGCCGTCGTGGATCAGGATCCGTCCTGCCTGCTCGAGGATGAACAGGCGACGGGAGCCATCGCCTGCGTGCGTGACGCCGTCCGGAGAGTGAAGACCGGAGGCGACCGGCTCGAAGCCAAGGGTTAGCTGCGCCTCGGCCCGGCCTCCCGGCCACACCGCCGCGGCCACGGCGACGAGGAGCGCCAGCGCCACGCGTCCCTCCGGAACGGCGGTGCCCACCCGACGATCATACCTTCTCAAGGCGGTTGACGACTCTTCTGGGGCGGGCTAACGTTGCCGCGCGCACTGACCTGGAGGTGCTGACCGTGGCTAACAGATCGGGTCGAGGACTGATGATGGCTGGGGGAATCGTCATTCTCGTGGGCTTGTGCATCGTGCTGGTCAAGATGCTCCGCGTGCCCGAATACTGGGTCCCCCTCATGGTCGGCGTCGGCCTCTTCCTGCTCGGCCTCATTCGCTATCTGGCCCGCAAGAGCGGGTGAGCGTGCCGGGGCGGTTCGCGGGGCACGTCGTCTTCATCACGGGCGCGTCGTCGGGGATCGGCGCCGCGCTCGCGCGGGAGTTCGCGCGGGCGGGCGCCGACGTCGCGCTCACGGCCCGGCGCGTCGAGCGGCTCGAGCGGCTCGCGGCCGAGCTCGTCGCCGCCGGGCGCCGCGCCCTCGTGGCGCCGGCTGACGTCACGGTGGACGGCGACCTCGAGCGCGCGGTGGCGCGCACGCGCGCCGCGCTCGGGCCGATCGACGTGGCCGTCGCGAACGCGGGCTTCGGCGTCACCGGCCCGGTCGAGTCGCTGACGCTCGAGGACTACCGCACCCAGTTCGAGACCAACGTCTTTGGCGTGCTGCGCACGGTGTACGCGACGCTGGAGGACTTGAAGAAGACGCGGGGCCGCCTGGTCATCATGGGCAGCGTGAGCGGTCACGTCGCCGTCCCGGGCGGGAGCGCCTACGCGATGAGCAAGTTCGCCGTCCGCGCGCTCGCCGAGTCGCTCGGCCACGAGCTGGTCCCGCACGGTGTCGCGGTCACGCTCGTCAGCCCGGGCTTCGTCGAGAGCGAGATCCGCCAGGTGGACAACCGCGGCGTCTGGCACCCGGAGCCGCGCGAGCCCTTGCCGAGGCGCCTCGTCATGCCGACGGCGCGGGCGGCCCGGCAGATCGTCCGGGCCGTCGCCCGGCGCCGCCGCGAAACGGTCGTCACCGGCCACGGCAAGGTCGCCGTCTTCCTCCAGCGCCACGCGCCGTGGCTCGTCGCCTGGGGAATCCGCCGCTTCGCGATCCGGGGGCGCGGGGCGCCGCGCTCCACAGCGCGGACGAAGGGTCGAGTGTAAGGAGAGACGTCCTGCACCGGAGCGAAGGGCGGATTCTCGTCACGCACGTCGGGAGCTTCCCGCGGCCGCCGCGGCTCCGCGAGCTCCTGGTCCGGCAGGAGCGCGGCGAGGCCGTCGACCCGGCCGAGCTGGCGCGCGAGATCGACGCTGCCGTCGGCGCGGTCGTCGGCAAGCAGCTCGACGCGGGTATCGACATCGGCAACGACGGCGAACAGCCCCGCGTCGGCTTCTCCACCTACGTGGCGCGGCGCATGCGCGGCTTCGGGGGCGAGAGTCGCCGCCCCCCGGCCCGCGACCTCGTCGACTTTCCCGACTACGCGGCGCTGCTGGAGTTTCGCCGGCGCGCGGCCGCGAAGATCGCGAACGCGCCGCAGGCCCTGGCCGAGGTCGAGTACGTCGACCTCGGCGAAGCCGCCCGGGAGTGCGACCTGCTGCTCGAGGCCACGGCGGCGCGGCCCAAGACGTTCGTCGAGCGCTTCATGACCGCCGCCTCCCCGGGCATCATCGCGACGACCCTGCTCAACGCCCACTACGATTCGCACGAGCGGTACGTGTTCGCCCTCGCGCGGGAGATGCAGAAGGAGTACGAGCTGATCCACTCGCGCGGCCTCCTGCTCCAGCTCGACTGCCCGGATCTCGCGATGGAGCGCACGCGGCTGTTCCAGCACGAGCCCCTCGAGCGCTTTCTGCAGATCGTCGAGGCGCACGTCGAGGCCATCAATCGCGCCACGGCGAAGATCCCCGCGGACCGCATCCGGTTGCACGTCTGCTGGGGCAACTACGACGGCCCGCACACCTCCGACGTCCCCCTGGAGGCGATCCTGCCCCTCGTCTATCGGGCGCGGGTCGGGGCGCTCTCGCTCGAGCTGGCGAATCCCCGTCACGCGCACGAGTACAAGGTGCTCCGGCGGCACCACTTGCCCGACGCGATGCTGTTCCTGCCCGGGGTCATCGACTCGACCACGAACTTCGTCGAGCATCCCGAAGTCGTGGCCGACCGGATCCTTCAGGCCGTCGACGCGGTGGGCGACCGGAGCCGTGTGATCGCGTCCGTGGATTGTGGGTTCGGGACCTTCGCCGGCTCGGAGCTCGTGGCCGAGAGCGTGGTCTGGGCGAAGCTTCGCGCGCTCAAGGACGGCGCCGCCCTCGCGAGCGCCAGACTCTGGGGCCGGATGGGCCGAGGGGTTTCTCCTCCCGCGGGATGAGCATGATCGCTCGGTGGCCGCGATGGGCCCGGATCCTGGCGGTGGTCGTGTTGGCGGGGGCGGTTATCGTCGGGGTCCCCGCCATTCGAGGATCGATGCTCCGGGCCGCCGGATGGGTCCTCGTTGTCGACGATCCCGTCGAGCCGGCCGACATCGTCGTCGTGGCCGTTGATGCCGACGGCGCCGGGGTCCTCGAAGCGGCCGACCTTGTTCACAGCGGTATCGCCACGCGGGTCGCCGTCTTCGCCGACCCTCCCGACCAGGTGGATCGCGAGTTCCTCCGCCGTGGACTCCCGTACGAAGACGCGGCCGCACAGCGAACCCGCCAACTCAGGTCGCTTGGCGTGACGGCCATCGAACAGATCCCCCGGGCTGTGCCCGGAACCGAGGCGGAGGCTGAAGTGCTTCCCGACTGGTGCGACCAGCACCAATTCCGTTCAGTCGTGATCGTGAGCGCTCGCGACCACTCACGGCGTTTACGTCGAGTGCTTCATCGATCCATGAGGGGCCACACGACGAAAGTCACGGTTCGACCCGCGCGCTACTCGGTATTCGATCCCGACCGATGGTGGGAAACTCGCACTGGCATCCGCACCGAAATCATCGAGCTCCAGAAGCTGTTGCTCGACGACGTGAGGCACCCGATGTCGTGAGGAGGGCTCTCTGTGCGCCGACCGGTTCAGTTCGCCATCACCGCGCGCTCGCGAGCCCACGCGCGCAGGGCGTCGATCGCCTCCTTGCGGGTGACCGACAGCGGCCGGGTCGCCCGCAGCTCGTCGAGGAGGATGTCGGTGGTGAGCTCGACCGAGCGCGGGAACGCCGTGTAGAGCCCGGAGACGACGGCCTGCTCGATCTCGGCGCCGGTGAAGCCCTCGGCGGCAGCGGCCAGCCGATCGAGGTCGAAGGCGGCGAGACCGCGCTTCCGCTTCTGGAGGTGGACGGCGAAGATCTCCTTGCGCTCCACCGCGGTCGGCAGATCGACGAAGTCCTCCTCGGACGTCTCGATGGGCAATGAGGGGGTAGTGGGACTGGATCATCAGCTCGAGGTCGCGAAGCGGGGCCATGGCACTTCGAGAATAGCAAAAGCGTATGCGCGCCCGACTACTTCGCGTCCTTGAGCGACATCCAGACGCCGACGAGCTGCTCTGAGGATAGCGCCTGGAAGTTCGCCCGCTTGTTGACGCCGTAGAGGTCCATCTGCTGGTGGAGCGAGAGCACCGCGCCGTCGTCCAGCATCAGCCGCTGGGCCTTGGCGTACAGCTCCAGCCGGCGCTTGGGATCGACCGAGGTCTGCGCCTCGTCGACGAGCCCGTCGAAGTCCGGGCTGTAGTAGTTCGCTTGCGCGCTGCCCGAGCGGAACAGCGGGGTGAGCGTCCCGTCGGCGTCCCAGGTGGTGTTGCCCCAGCCGATGAGATACATCGGGTTGGCCTTGTGGGGGTACACGAGCTGGCTGAGGTACGTCGTCCATTCATGGGTCTTCACGCGCGTGCGGATCCCGGCTCGGGTGAGCTGGCCGGCCACCGACTCGGCGACCTCCTTGTCCTTCTGGTAGCGGCCGTCGGGTGAGTTCAGCACGAGGTCGATGCCCTCGGGGAAGCCGGCGTCAGCGAGGAGTTTCTTGGAGCGGTCTGGATCGAACTTCACGGGCTGGAGCGCCCGGTCGAAGCCGAAGTGCTTGGACGTGAGCGGCGTCGCCGTTCGAATCGCGTTCCCCTCGAGCACGTTCTTGATGATCTCGTCCGCGTTGACGGCGGCGAGGATCGCCTGTCGCACCCGCTTGTCCTTGGTCGGGCCCTCGACCGGTCCCACCGGCTTGTTGGCCGTATCGAACTGGTACGTGTAGATCGGGATGAAGATCGGCCGCACGCTGGGTGCCTTGGAGACGTAGAGCCGGGGATGCTTCTCGATCACAGACACCAGGTGCGGCGGGATGTTGACGGCGATGTCGATCTCGGCGGTCTGGAGCGCGGCGACGCGGACGGCGTGCTCGGGGATCGGGCGGAAGATCAGCGTCTTGACCTTGGGCGCGCCGCCCCACCAGCTCGGGTTGGCCTCCAGCTCGATCAGCTCGTCCTTGACCCAGCGCACGAACTTGTACGGCCCGGTGCCCACCGGGTTCCGGTCGGCGAACACCTTGTCCTTCCCGCGGAAGTGTTTGGGCGCCATGATGTGCCCTCGGAGGGCGAGGTGGTTCTCGAGCGTCGGGTACGGCTTGGCGGTGACGATGCGGATCGTGTGCTTGTCAACGACATCGATGGAGGTGATCAGGCGGAAGTAACCCGCCTGGCGGCTCTTGAGCTCGGGATCGCGGATGCGATCGAGGCTGAACTTCACCGCCTCGGCGTCGACCTCCTCCCCGTTGTGGAACGTGACCCCCTTGCGGATCTTGAACTCCCAGGTGGTCGGGTTGACGAGCTTCCACGACTCGGCCAGCCAGGGGATGATCTTGAGGTCCTTGTCGCGGAAGAGGAGCGTGTCGTAGATGTTCAGGAGCACGTTGTAGGCTGGGGTCTCCTCGTGCCACTGCGGGTCCAGTGTGGTCGGGTCCACGCCCTGGGCGATCACGATCTTGCCCTCGGGGGCCGCCAGAGCGGCCGCGGGAAGGACCAGCAGTCCGAGGAGAACCAGTGTGGCGCAGCGGCGGGTCATGGTGAGCCTCCTCTCCGGACACGCGGTGGCGGGAGCATGTGCGCCCACCTCCTGGTTGTCAAGGTCATGTCCACGGGAGTCCTCTGCACCAGGTTGGTGCAATTGCACCAGCGTGGTGCAGCAAGACGAGGCGTTCTGGCCTGTGGTGCTGTCCGAGGGAAAGATGAAACCACTAGTTATATGGCTGCCGGTGCAGGTCGTCTCTGGCACAGAGTGTGCGGTCATGCGTTTGAGCGATGGCAGCATTCACGCCGGATCAGCAGGCCATTCTCTACAGCATCACGAGGATCATCAGCGTGAAGCTCGGGGAGCTCGTCAACCTGATCGAGCGGACCAACATGCACTTAGTCGCGCTCCACAACATCCTCGGGGAGAAGGGCGTCATTACCGCGGAGGAATGGAATGCCGCCACGGCGGAGGTGCGGGCCACCTTTGCCGCGGATCTCGCCACGAATCGCCAACTTCAGGCTCTCAATGACGAGCTTCGTCGCTTGTTAGGCGGCGAACCGGAGGGAAACCGCAGTGAGAGGCGAGTGTCATGACGCACTCATACGCCGTCCTCGTCGGGAGCCCGTCTTGTGCTAGAGTGCCCCTGCCAGCCACTGTGGCCCCTAGGGTTGACGCGACCAGCGCGCGTCGAGACCCGGTGACGAGGCGTGGTCTTACCCTCCTTCACCCCGGGGGCTGCCATGCAGACCATCCAAGATCGACTCACGCTCCTGCTCTGCGCGTACAGGACCATCCGCTTCTGTGACGCCTGCCTGGCGCTGAAGATGGGCGCCTTTCCCCGAGAGGTACGGGAAGCCGTGGTCATGGTCGGCGACGGATTTCAAATTTCTTCTGGAAGATGCTCCGAGTGTCTGCAGGACAGGACGGTCGTCCGCGCCCTTGCAGCCTGAGCCGGCACGCACCTAGACGCCGAGATAGTACTTCTTCACCAGCTCGTTTTCCCGCAGCTCCTGCGTGCTGCGCCCTTCGAACTCGATCTTCCCGTGGACGATGATGTACCCGCGGTCGGCGATCTTGGTCGCCTGGTTGAAGTTCTGTTCGGCCATCAGGACCGTCAAGTGGTGTCGCTCCTTCAGTTCTTTGATCTTGCCGATCACGCGGCTAACGAGGATCGGGGCCAGCCCGACCGAGGGCTCGTCGACCAGGAGGATCCGCGGCGAGGACATGAGCGCGCGGGCCACCGCCAGCATCTGCTGCTCGCCGCCGCTCATGCTGCCCGCGAGCTGTTTGCGGCGCGTGCGGAGCACCGGGAAGGCCTCGAAGCAGAAGGCGAGGTTGCGCGCGATGTCCCCCCGGGCCTGCGGTCGGTAGGCGCCGAGCAGGAGGTTCTCCTGGACCGTCAGCTTGGGAAAGAGCCTCCGCCCCTCCGGCACCATGGCGATGCCCAACCCCACGATCTCCTCCGTGGGTCTTTTCGTGAGATCGACGCGCGTGCCGTCGGCTTCTAGAAATATCTCGCCGGCCTCCGGCCGCACGATGCCCATGATGCATTTGATGAGCGTGCTCTTGCCGTTTCCGTTGGTGCCCAGCAGGGCGACCGTTTCCCCCTCACGCACCTCGATCGAGACGCGGTGCAGGACCCGCACCGCCCCGTAGCCGGCGTCCACGTCGTGCACGACGATCCTACTCGCCAAGGTAGGCCTTCTCCACGACCGGGTTCCTCACGATCGCGTCCGGCGTCCCCTCGGCGATGCGCTCGCCGGCGTCCAGGACGACGATCCGTTCGGAGAAGCGCATCACCGCCCGCATGATGTGCTCGATCATGATGATCGTGATCCCCCGCTCGTTCAGGCGGAAGAGGATGGCCAGGATGTCGTCGATCTCCGCGCTCGAGAGCCCGGCCATGGCCTCGTCGGAAATGAGGAGCTTGGGCTTGGCCGCCATGGCCCGCGCCAGCTCCAGCTTTCTCATCTCGATCTGGGTGAGCCCCGCCGGCCTCGTGTGGGCCTTCGATTCGAGGCCGATGGTGCTCAGGATCTCCATGGCCTCGGCGGCGACGTCGGCGCCGTCGGACCGCGCGCCGGCCGCATACTCCAGCGGGATGGCCAGATTTTGCGCCACCGTCATGCTGGTGAACGGCTTCGGGATCTGAAAGCTGCGCACGATCCCCAGCCGGGTCCGCCGATGGGCCGGGACCGCCGTGATGTCACGGCCCTCGAAGCGGATCCTGCCGCCATCCGCCGGCAGCGCGCCGGACACACAGTTGATGAGCGTGGTCTTCCCCGATCCGTTCGGTCCGATGAGGCCGAACCGCTCGCCCGGCGTGACGTCGAGACTCACCCCGTTGAGCGCGGTGAAGCCGCCGAAGCGCTTCGTCAGTCCGTCGACCTCGAGCAACGCAGGGGCCATCGGCGGCGTTACCGCCCTCGGACCCGCCGCACCAGCCCGACGATCCCCTCGGGCGCCAGGACGACGAACGCGACGAGCACCACGCCGACGATGAACAGATTCATTTCGGAGGAGATCGTCACCGTCGCCAGCTGCTGCGCCGTCCCCAGCAGCACGGCGCCGATCACCGGCCCGACCCAGCTCGTCGTCCCGCCGATCATCGGCATGGCCAGGGCATTCACGGCGTAGTCGAGATTGAAGGCCGACGTGGGCTCGACGAAGGTCACGTAGTAGGGAAACGGCGCGCCGGCGACGCCGAGCAGGACGCCACTCACGGTGGTGGCGAAGAGCTTCAAGCGCAGGGTGGGGACGCCCATGCACTCGGCCGCCTCCTCGTTGTCCCGGAGCGCCGCGAGCCCTCGGCCGACCCAGGACCGCTCGATGAATCGCGCCACCGTCACCGCCACGACGGAGAGCAGGACCATCACCGCGAAGAGGAACGTGACGTAGCTGCCGAACGGAGGACCGCTCGGGCGGATGACGCTGAGGCCCCGCGAGCCGCCGACGTACTCCCAGTTGATGATCATCGTCTGCAGCACGATGGACAGCGCCAGCGTCGCGATGGAGAAGAAGACGCCTCTGAGGCGCAGCGTCAGGTAGCCGATGCCGAGTCCGAGGAGCCCGGAGACGAGCCCGCCGGCGAGGATCAGCACCGGGAGCGGCGCCCGCGTCGACTGGATGAGGAAGACGGCGGTGTACGCCCCGAGCGCGAAGAACGCCGGCGTGCCGAAGTTCACGTAGCCGGCGTAGCCGCCGAGGATGTTCCATGCCGTCGCGATGACGACATACTGAAGAATGACGTAGCCCGCGAAGTAGACATACGGGTTCACGCGGAGCGCAGCGAGGAGGATCCCGGCCCCGACGACGGCCAGGCCGACGAGCAGCGTGCGGGCGGACCGCGCCATCTATCTCCCGAGGAGCCCGGCCGGTCGCACCGCGAGCGCGACCAGGAGAATGCCGAACGAGACGGCGAGCGACCAGGAGGGGCCGAAGAACGTGGACATCAGGCTCTCCGCCACGCCGAGGATGACGGCGGCCACGAGCGTCCCCGCGATGCTGCCCATGCCGCCCAGGACCGTGATCGCGAACATCCGGCCGATGTAGTCGCGGTCGGTCGACGGCACCACCGGTGCGATCGTGATGAGGAGCGCGCCGGCCAGGCTCGCGGCCGCGATGCCGACGCCGAAGGCGATGGTCTTGATCCGGACCGGATCGGCGCCCATCAGCCGCAGCGCCAGGCGATCCTGGGACACCGCCATGACGGCCCGCCCGTAGAAGGTTCTCGAGAGGAAGAGGTGCAGCGCCAGCGTCATCGCGAGCCCCACGAGGCACGGCACCAGCAGGCGGAACGCGATCCCGACGCCGCCGAGGTCGATCGACTTGCCGATGTAGGCCGCCTCGACGAGGCGATAGTCGACGCCGTACTTGAGGCTCAGGCTCACCTCGATGATGAAGAGGACGCCGAAGAAGAAGACGAGCCCCCGGAGAGACTCCTCGCCCCGGCGCTCGAAGCTCCCGTAGTAGAGGCGATAGACGACGGCGCCGAGGACGTAAAACACCGGCGTGAAGAGGAGCCCGGTGAGGATCGCATCGAGGCCGAAGGAGCTGTTCATCACGTAGGCCGCGTACGAGCCGAGGATGACGAAGGCGGGCTGGGCGATGTTGGCGATGTCGAGGAGGCCGAAGATGAGCGAGAGGCCCAGGCTGACGGCGGCGTAGAAGCCGCCGAGCAGCAGTCCGGCGACCACGGCGTTCGCGAGCAGATCCCAGGAGAACAGGAGCGCCCGCGCTAGTTCTTCGCCGCGGAGTACGGGTAGACGATGGCGCCGGACTTGAGCTCCTCGGGGTAGAGCACCACCTTCTTGCCCGGCCCGCGGAACTGATCGATGCCCGTGCCGTGGACCTTCTGGTACTGGACCATGAGGGTGCGTCCCTTCGCCCACTCGCCGTTCTTCCCGAACTTCACCTTGCCGACGACCGTATTGAACTCGGTGGCGCGGAGGTAGTCGGCCAGCTTCTGCTGGTCGAGGCTCTTCGTGGCCTCAACGGCCTGGCCGAGCACCTGGACCAGGGCGTACGAGTAGGGCGGGAGGTAATACCCGAGCGGATCGACGCCCGCCTTCTCCGCCCGCGCCTGGTATTCCTTCAAGAACTCCTTGATGCCCGGGAACGCCAGCATCGTCGGCTCCGGCGCCCAGAAGTCGTAGTTCACGACGCCGTTCAGCATCGGGCCCATGCTCGTCATGACGCTGGTGAACTGCAGGCCGACCATGCCGCCGCCGAAGATCTTGGGCTGCAGGCCGACCTCGTGCGCCGCGCGCAGCATGCCGACCGAGTCCGGCGGGTACGACGCCACGAACACGATGTCCGCGTTGGTGGCCTTGATGGCCCTGACGATCGGCGTGTAATCGACGGTGCTGGGCGGGTAGGTCCTGTCGTAGACGGTCTTCAACCCGAACTTCTTGATCAGCTCGCGCGCGCCGACGAGCGCGTTCTGCGGGTACTCGGCGTCGGCGCCGACGATCGCGACGGTCTGCGGCCGCGGAGTCTGCTTCGCCGCCAGCTCGAAGAAGCCGATGGCCGTGCTGGTCTGTGGATCGGGCCCCGCCGGCTGGATCTGGAAGTAGTTCGGATACTGGTACTTCTCGTTGTTGGCGAGCCCGAACATCCCCATGATGGTCAGCTTGCGCTCCATCGCGATGGGCATGAGCGGAGCGATGAGGTTGGTGCCGTAGCCGGAGATGACGAGGTCGACCTTGTCCACGTCGAGGAGCTTCGTGTAGATGCCGGGCACGGTGGCCGGGTTGGTCTGGTCGTCGTAGTAGACGAGCTCCACCGGTCGGCCGAGCAAGCCGCCCCGCTTGTTCACGTCGTCCTTCCAGATCTGGACTGCCAGCAGCGCCGGCTTGCCGTTGGCGGAGAGTCCGCCGGTCAGCGCCATGCCGAAGCCGATCCTGATCGGCTCGGCCGCCCGGGCGGTGGGGGCGCCCAGACCCGCGAGCACGAGCGCTCCGATGACGCCCCCGGTCAGGGCCCAACGCCGGATCCCCTGCGGTTTCATCGGTCTCCTCCTGGTGGTCGAAGCCTATAGTGGAAACGCGGGGAAAACGCAACCGGGAAATCGTCACGGCGCCCGCCGTGCCGCGGCCTTGACTGCTCCGGATGGGCGTCTTACAGTGCCTGGCATTCATCGTCCCGAGGCACGCAGGTGACCGTGCAGCGACACTCGGTGATGGTGCACGCGCGAATGGAGGACGTGATGGGGATGAAGATCTCGGTCGAAGAGATGGAACGGACGCGGGTGGCGCGTTTCAACCGTCTCACCCCGACCAGTCGTGGCTTCGTCGATACCGCCATTCCCGGGTACGAGCGCCTGATCTACAACGTGATCGGTCGAGGGGTGACCGAGGACTCGACGCTGAGGCCGGCGATCACCGATGCTCGCGACTTCAACCTGACGCTGGTCAAGCAGGTCCCCGGCAATCAGGTCGGCCTCCACGATCATCCGACGGTCGAGGTCTTCATGCCACTGACCGGGCGCTGGGGCGTGTACTGGGGCGACGAGGGCGAGAGCGAAGTGATCCTGGAGCAGTGGGACGTCATCTCGGTGCCGCCTGGTGTCATGCGTGGCTTCCGCAACGCCGGGGCGGAGGACGCTTTCCTCCTCGCCATCCTCGGGGGCTCTAATTCCGGTCACGTCACCTGGTCGCCGAAGGTCCTCGAGACGGCCAGGCAGCACGGGCGGGAGCTCGACGCCAAGGGAAATCTGGCCGGCACGACATAGCGGCTCGCATGAAGGTCGCGACCTGGAGAGGCGAAGCGCGGTTCACGATCGACGCGGCCCCCGATCCCGTCCCCGGGGCCGGGCAGGTCGTGGTCGACGTCCACGCCGCTGGCATTTGCGGCACCGACATCCACGCCACCCAGGGGCTCTTTCCCTGGAAGCCGCCCCTGGTCCTCGGTCACGAGTACACCGGGATCGTGCGCGGGGTCGGCCGCGGCGCGAGCCGTCACCTCATCGGGCGCGTGGTGGCGTGCGAGCCTTCGTACGGCTGCGGCGAGTGCGCCGAGTGCCACGCCGGGCGCGTGAGCCAGTGCCCACGGTGCACCCGGGTCGGTGGCTTTGCCGAGCGCGTTCTCCTCCCGGCGAGCTGCGTCCATCCTTTGCCCCGGGCTCTCGATCCCGTCACCGCGGCGATGACGGAGCCTGCCGCCTGCTGTCTCGCGGGCCTCGAGCTGTTTCCCATGCCGCGTGGGGCGACGGTGCTGATCATCGGCGGGGGCCCGATGGGGCTCCTCACCATGGTGCTCGCCCGCAAGCGCGGCGCCCGACGCCTCATCCTCTCGGACCCTGTCGAGGAGCGACGGCTGATCGCCCGGCGGCTCGGGGCCTACGCCGTCGTCGATCCGATCCGGGAGAGCCTGCGCGATCGGGTGCTCGCGCTCACGCGCGGCCGCGGGACGGACGTCGTCTGCGAAGCCGTGGGGAAACCGGAGCTCGTGGCCGAAGCCCTGGCGCTCGTCAAACCCACGGGCATCGTCCAACTCGTCGGCGTGAGCCCGAAGGGAAGCCACGTTCCCCTGGACCTCTGGGACACCCACTTCCGTGAGATCAGGATCCTCGGCGCCTTCGGCCGCGGCACCGCCTTCCGGCGCGCGCTCGCCCTCATGCCGAGGCTTGGCGTCAAGCGGCTCGTCACGGCGCGCTTCCCCCTCGAACGGATCGGCGAGGCCTTCGCCCATGCCGCAGCCGGCAAGGGCGTCAAGACCGTCATCACGCCGGCGCGCTAGCTTTTCCCGCCCTTGATGAATCTGCCAATGAGTCCGAGAAGCACTCCCGCGACTATGACCGCGACCATGAAGCCGACCAGGGCCAGGCCGAGCCGATCAAGATCCGTCATCTGAGCCCTCCTGAGCACCCGCTACTATAGAAGGCGGTGGCGACGGCCACCACGGAGTCATAGGTCCGCGTACTGCCAGAGGCATCCTTGACCGTGATCTTCGTGTTGGCGCTCTGCTGGGCGGTGCTCCGCGCCTGCTCGATCTTCGCCCGTATGTCCGCCGGAACCTCATCGAGCGACCTATAAACCCGGACCTGTCCGGTTTGTGGGTCCTGGACTTCAACGCCCTCGGTACGGATCTCCGTCGTGCGTGTTTTCACTACGGTGCGCGGAGCCGGGACCCGAAACCCGAGAGCTCGCAGGATTCGTTGCACGAAGCTCGCGCGAGGCACCGGATAGTAACAACTCGGGCATCGATCCATGCCTTGGGGAAGCTGAGCGCCACATTGTGAGCACGTCATGACTTGGCTTCGAGTTTAGCGCGTTGCCCAGGACACGGGCTACTCTCTCACGGGCCCTCCACAACATAGCTGAACGTCGCAACAATCGGGATGCCCTTCCTACCGATCGTCAGCCGAAGAGTGGGCCAACGTTAGCCCGCCCGAGGAGACAGGTCAACGACCTTGACAACCTCTAGGTGGGCGCAGATGATCGCGTCACCGCCTCGACGGTCCGGCCCCTCGGGGAGGCAGTCATGCCCCTGGACGTGGTTCTGGGCGATCTTGCGACGCCCTAGCAGATCACGGGACTCATGAACGAAAACTTGGAGGAGGGGACCATGAGGACCTTGATCCGCTCGGGAGCATCCGTCGCGTTCACGCTCGTAGTCGGCGCGTCGCTCATAACGCCTAACGACGGGATAGCGAAATAGTAGCCCCGACTATGTGACCCACGAGCGCCGAGTCTCCTTCGGGCTCTCAGCAGAGAAGTCCAGGGAGAATGGGGGGCGGGTCTATGCCACGGCTTCTCTACATCGTTTCGCGTCGTAATCAGCAGCTCTACGCAGATTTGACGCGAACCTTCAACAACGATCCCAACGTTCGAGTGATCCTGGATCGTCGGGAGGGTGAACGACGACAGCGGGCCGCCCCTCATCGCGCGGACCGTCGAGTGAGAGACCGGCGCGCGGTGAACATCGAAGAACACCTCCAGCGGCTCGGTTGGGCGGTGGCGGACGAGAGGCCGGATGCGGAAGGAGCAAGGTGAGCACTCGATGCCAGAATGGGCGCGCGCGTCGTCGAGTGTGACACTTCGTGCCACTCGCCGGTCGGTTCGGACCTGCTGGTTGGATTCCAAGCGGCCGCGAGAGCCCCCGCAATTCCCAGAATTTGACGCGCCCTGACATGAGCCCGCCCGTTGGCACCCCCTGTGCTGTAGCCCTTCGCTCAAAGGGGGACCGCGATGGTTCCGGGAGGTCTCGCTTTCCTCGTCGTGGGGATCGCCACGATCCTGGTCCACCCCGTTCCGAGCTTCGCCCAGAACGGGGTCACGCCCGGGCAAACACGTATCTATTCCACGATCTACTCCGTTGGGGTCGAGTGGGACCTCTCCGGCGACGTCAATCACAACGCCACGGTCAACGTTCAGTACCGGATCCAGGGCGCGAGTGCGTGGAAGTCAGCCCTGCCGCTCGTCCGGGTCGACAACACATACAACGGCAACGGCTTCGCGGGGAGCATCCTCTTTCTCAACCCGGACACCACCTATGAGGTCGTGCTCAACTTGTCCGACCCGGACGGGGGCGCGGACAATCGGATTTTGACGGTCGCGACCCGGCTGCTGCCCATGCTGCCCACGGGCGGAAGGACCTTCCATGTGGTGCCGGGATCAGGTGGAGGCGACGGCTCGGTGACGAACCCCTTCAAGGGCATCGCTGCGGCTCAGGCGGTCGCTCAGCCGCGTGACATCTTTCTCGTCCACGCCGGGAGCTACAGCGGGCGACCGACCTTCAGCGTGCCGGGGGTCGCCCGCAACTACATCGTCTGGAAGGGCGCGGGAGACGGCGAAGCCCTCTTCGTCGATGGCTTGAACTTCGGGGCCAGCCATGTCTGGGTGGAAGGCCTGACGGTCAGGAATCAGGCCTACGCCACCTTCTCGCTGAACTGCCCATCCGATGTCGTCGTGAGCAAGAACTTTTTCTTCAACAACCACTACAGCATCTATCTCCAGCGAGGCGGCGAGGGGTGGTACATCGCCGATAACACGATCGTCGGCGATGTTGACCCCGCAAGCGGCAGCCTCGACGGCGAAGGCATCGAGTTGAACGGGTCGTTCTCGGCGTGTGGCGCGAACAACCATACCGTCGCCCACAACAGCATCACCCGTGTCGCTGATGGGATCTCCACGCCTGGCACCAACGTGGACATCTTTGGTAACGACATCTTCGACGTCTCCGACGACGGCATCGAAACCGACGACGGCCGGACCAATGTCCGCGTTTGGAGGAACCGCATTCACAACGCCTATCACAACGGATTCAGTTTTCAGCCCCAGACCGGCGCGCCCTGGTACTTCATCCGCAACCAGGTCATGAACAACACGGAGGACATCAACAAGTACCGCCAGTGGGACCGCGCCGTGTTCCTGCACAACACCTTCGTCCACTGGCAGGATCTCACCTACGTCAGGGAGGACGGCCAGCTGATGTCCATTTCGCGCAATAACCTCTGGATCTCTGTCCTTGGCGGTCGGATCTGGGGCTTGAGCGGATCCATCGACTGGCGGACCGACCTGAACTACGACGGCTTCGACTGGGGCGGGTCTGCATCGCCATTTCAGCTCAACGGCGTGAATTACTCCAGCCTGGCCAGCTTCACCTCCAGCACGGGGCAGGAGGCGAGGGGCATCCGGATCTCTCACCAGACCTGCATTCCGACCATGAACGTGCCGGGCAACTCGCCGACGACGGTCCCGCCGCAGTATCTGACGCTGGCCGTCGGCTGCCCCGCGATCGACGCCGGCGCGGTGCTGCCGAACATCAACGACGGCTTCCTCGGAGGCGCGCCGGATTTAGGCGCCTACGAGTACGGCGCACCACTGCCCATCTACGGACCGCGGCCGCTGAATCCAGATCCGGCGCCCGCGCCACCGACGAACCTGAAGGTGTCTTGGTCCTTCGCCTGTAGCTCAGCTGGATAGAGCATCGGACTTCTAATCCTTCCGGCGCGGAGCGGCTTTTCTTTCTCTCCTTGGCTGGCGTG
>WNFT01002018.1_pt1 | contig 17300 bp, 18 predicted proteins | sample 5400191 | NCBI WGS metagenome assembly WNFT01 (sample SAMN13153359, study PRJNA577476) | soil metagenome | isolation source: 80 cm saprolite under Madrone tree | place: USA:California | collected 2016-06-14 | reverse complement strand
ATTCGGACGTCTCCTTCACGCCGGTGATGTGGAGGAAATACTGCAACCAGCATAAGAATGGCCACAAGTCCGGCGCCCAGCCCGATGAAATACTGTTTCACGAGATGGTCCACGCCACCCGGCAAATGCGCGGTATTTTCAATCCGATGCCGCTGGGCTTCCTGTATGACACCGAGGAAGAGTTCTTCGCCATTCTTCTCGCCAACATCTACGCCTCGGAAACCGGGCGCCCCATCGATCTTCGCTCGGACCACCATGGCTTCGAGCATCTGACCACGGACACCAACGCCAAATTCCTGCCCAAACGGGACATGAGCGACTACCGCTATCGGCTCGTGTACAAGCTGGTTCACGAGGAGCCGAGGATGGCCCATGAGCTGAGAAACATACATTGCCCATTTAACCCGATCCGCCGGTACCACGAACTGCAGCGCACGCACGTTCACTTCCACTAATGGCGTGAGGCGGTCAAACACCCAGCGCTGCGGAACCGTCACTTCGAAACAGCTCGCGGTAGAGCTGGCGTCAGAGGGGCAAGCGCGATGAATCTGAGGGCAACTTTCACATCCTTGTCGCTGTTGGCGCTCGCTGCGCTGGTGGCAGCCGCGCTGGCTCCGGCGGCGGCGCAGCGCCGCCCCTGTGGGATAAGCCCGAGCGACTGGTGCCCGGCGCCGCCCGGCGATCCCTGCGGGCGCCACCGCAACGTCGCTGCCTGCCGCGCCGACCCGGCATGCTACGGTATGCGGTATGAGGGCGAATCGGTGGTGGCGTGCCAGTTCGACGCGCGGGGCTTCGCCTCAAACTGCCCGACGGTCGGCTGCACGAGCACCCCGCCGCGGCCGGCGGGACGGTAGCGGCCGGCGCCTGAGCTTGAGAGCTGCTAAAACAAGCTGCCCTGCCCTGGATCGACGCGGCGGATTTTGCGCCGCGTGGGCCGCACAGGCGAGGGAGGGCCGGTCAAGGCGCGGGCCTCCGCCATCGCCCGTACGCGCCCATCGGCGAATTCGATGTCGACCCGCACGCCGGGGTTGACGGCCGCGGCGGTGCGCAGCGGCCGGCCAGCCTCGCTACGCACCAGCGCGAAACCGCGGGCCAGCACGCCGTGGTAGGAGAGCGCGGCGAGAAGCTGGGCCGCACGCTCCAGCCGCGCGTCCCGTCGGTCGAGCAGTGTGTCGATGGCGAGCGAGGCCCGCTCCAGCAACACGTCAACCCTCTCGCGGGCGCGCGAAATGTGGAGGCGCTGCGCCTCGACATTGGCGCGCAAGCCGGCGGAGAGACGGACCGAAGCGGCAGCGAAACGTTCACGGCGGCGCTCGCTATTTACCCGCATGCAGTGAGCCGTGCGCGTCGCGAGTGACGCCAGTCTTTCTCGGTCCCGCGCGACGCGCCCCACCACCTGTTGCGGCGTCAATCGACCGGCGATGCGCGAATAGACGGTGTGGTGGACCTGCGCGTTGGCGATAAGCGCGCGCGGCAGTCGATCGGCGACGCCGTCGAGGCGTTGGCGCGGCACCGCCAGCAGCGTATCGGCAGACGGCAACACTCGCGTGGCGGCGCGCAGTTCAGTGCGGCGGCCGTCCTGGCCGCGCGCCCAGCAAGAGAGTGCGCGGCGAACCAAGCCATCGATGCGGCCGATCATGTCCGATCTCACCGGCACGGCGATTTCGGCCGCCGCGGTCGGGGTGGGCGCACGACGATCGGAGACAAAATCGATCAGCGTCACGTCCGTCTCGTGGCCAACGGCGGAGATCAGCGGGATCACGCTGTCGGCGGCCGCCCGCACCACGATTTCTTCGTTGAAGGACCACAAGTCCTCGATCGATCCGCCGCCGCGCGCCACGATCAACAGATCAGGCCGCGGAATCGGACCATCGGCGGCAAGTGCGTTGAAGCCCCGGATCGCTGCGGCAATCTCCTCGGCCGCACCGTCGCCTTGCACCCGGACCGGCCACACCAGCACATGGCGCGGGAATCGCTCGGCGAGGCGGTGCAGAATATCGCGAATCACCGCCCCGGTCGGAGAGGTGACCACACCGATGACGGCCGGAAGATAGGGGAGGCGTTGCTTGCGGGCCTCATCGAACAGGCCCTCCGCTGCGAGCTTCCTCTTGCGCTGCTCAAGCAGCGCCATCAGGGCGCCGAGCCCGGCGGGTTCCAGACTCTCGATCACGATCTGGTAGCTCGAGCGGCCTGGAAATGTGGTGAGGCGGCCGGTGACGATCACTTCGAGCCCTTCCTCGGGCTTGATCCGCATGCGGCCGAACGCGGTTTTCCAAACGACTGCGTCGATTCGCGCACCTTCGTCCTTGAGGGCGAAATAAGCGTGACCAGAGGAATGGCGACCGCGGTAGCCGGAAATTTCGCCGCGCACGCGCACATGCCCATAGGTGTCCTCGACCGTGCGCCTCAGAGCGGCCGAGAGTTCGGAGACGGTCCATTCCGGAATGTTGACACGGGGCTCGTTCATGCGGGGAAGGGTATCGGCCATTAAATGCGCCCAGTCCAGTTGGATGTTTGGTGGTATCTCTACCTGCCGGTGTTCCTGTGCCAAGGTCGCCGCGCCCCCTCGACCGGCTTGCGGCAGGTCGGCGCCGTGCTACATCACGACCGTCCCTTTTCGCTGCGGCGGCGTTAAATGAACATACTCATTCTCGGCTCAGGCGGACGCGAGCACGCGCTCGCCTGGAAGCTTGCCGCAAGTCCGCTGACGGACCGGCTCTATTGTGCGCCCGGCAATGCCGGCATCGCCCAGGAGGCCGAATGTCTCGCCATGGATAACGGCGATCATCAGGCCGTTGTTGCGTTCTGCAAGGCCCAGGCGATCGACTTCGTCATCGTGGGGCCGGAAATCCCGCTGGTGGCCGGCATTGTCGATGATCTCGAAGCCGCCGGCATCAAGGCCTTCGGTCCATCCCGGGCGGCCGCCCGGCTCGAAGGCTCGAAGGGTTTCACCAAGGACCTCTGTCGCACCAACAAGATCCCGACCGCTGCGTACGAGCGCTTTACGGCCGCCGCGCCGGCCAAGGCGTATGCGCGGCGACGTGGCGCGCCGATCGTGATCAAGGCCGATGGGCTCGCAGCCGGCAAAGGCGTGGTGGTGGCGGCGACGATCGCCGAGGCTGACGCCGCTATCGACACGATGTTCGGCGGCGGGCTCGGCGAGGCCGGCACAACGGTCGTGGTCGAGGAATTTCTCACCGGCGAGGAAGCCTCGTTCTTTGTCCTCTGCGACGGCGACAGCGTCGTGCCGCTCGCCACCGCCCAGGACCACAAGTGCGCGTTCGATGGCGACCGCGGGCCCAACACCGGCGGTATGGGCGCCTATTCGCCGGCCCCGGTGATGACGCCAGAGATCGAACGGCGCGCTCTCGACGAGATCGTGCTCCCGACCATCCGGGCCATGAAGGCAATGGGAGCGCCATACCGGGGCGTGCTCTATGCCGGATTGATGATCACCGAGGAAGGACCGAAGCTCATCGAGTACAATGTTCGCTTCGGCGATCCGGAATGCCAAGTGCTGATGCTGCGCCTGATGTCGGACCTTCTGCCGGCGCTCATCGCGGCGCGTGACGGCGTGCTCAAGAACTTTGCGCTTCGCTGGTATCCAGAAGCGGCGCTCACCGTCGTCATGGCCGCCAAGGGCTACCCGGGCAACTACGTCAAAGGCTCGGAGATCGCAGGCCTCGCCGACGCGCAAGGAGTTGAAGGCGTCGAAATCTTCCACGCCGGCACGCGTCGCGAAGGCGGCGGCATTCTTGCGAACGGCGGTCGCGTCCTCAACGTCTGCGCGCTCGGCAAAACGGTGGCGCAGGCGCAGGCGCGCGCCTATGCGGCGGTCGACAAGATTAAATGGCCGGAAGGTTTCTGCCGCCGCGACATCGGGTTTCGGGCGGTGGAGAGGGAGAAATCGACCAGCTAAGCCTTGCGCATATGCGAGATAGGAGTATATATCTTCCAAGATAGCGTATATACGCCCTATCGAGTGCCTCATTGGATCATCAAAATGGGCGTGATCATCAAAAATGCGGCCACCGAAGCCAAAATCCGCAAGCTCGCCAAGCGCACTGGCGAGACCTTGACCCAGGCTGTCGATCGCGCGGTGGATGAACGATTGGCCAGGACTGTGCCGGAACGTCGGAAGGGTCGTGTCGACCGTGCAAAGCTCGCGAAGGTCCTCGCATACTTCGACTCCTTGCCGCGAATCAATGAACATCTGACCGACGATGAACTCATTGGGTACGACGAGTACGGCTTGCCGAGATGATCGTCGTGGACAGCTCGGTTGTGGTCGCCATCCTGCAGCGCGAGCCCGATGCTCCGACATGGATCGACATTCTTGATCGAACCTCGAAGGCGCTGATGTCGATCGTCTCATTTGTCGAGACAAGCATGGTGATTTGCGGGCGGCGTCCCGATCCGGATCCACACGAAGTCACTTCGCTGCTCAATGCGCTGGGGATCGACATTATACCGGTCACGCCCAAGCAGGGCGAAGCGGCAGTTGCAGCATTTTTGCGCTACGGCAAGGGCCGTCATCGCGCCAGCCTCAATCTCGCCGATTGTTTCTCCTATGCCCTGGCGAAGGTTCAGAGGGCGCCCCTGCTTTACAAAGGGAATGACTTCGCCATGACCGACCTGACGCCGATCCCGCAATCGCGTTAGTTGCATGCCCGATCTCGCCGATCTCTATCCCGGCTTTGCCTCCCATTGGATCGACACATCGGCCGGGAAAATCTTTGCACGCGTCGGCGGCAGCGGGCCGCCGCTGATGCTGCTCCATGGTTACGCGCAAACCAACGTGATGTGGCACAAGGTAGCCGATATGCTGGCAAAGCATTTCACGCTGGTGATCCCGGACCTGCCGGGCTACGGCTGGTCGGCGGTGCCCGACGCCGGTCCCGATCACGCGCCCTATACCAAGCGCGCCATGGCTGCCGCGATGATCGACGTGATGGAGGCCCTCGGGCATGCGCGTTTCAACCTTGCCGGCCACGACCGCGGCGGCCGTGTCGCCTATCGGCTGGCGCTCGATCACCCCGGGCGGCTGATCCGGCTGGCGACGCTCGACATCGTGCCGACCTACGCGATGTGGCACGATCTCGATGCACGCCTCGCCTATCGGATCTGGCACTGGACGTTCCTGGCATTGCCGGCACCGGGCCCGGAAGACATTATCGGCCGGGACCCCGTCGCCTTCTGGAACTGGAAGACCGCACCCGGCACCAAAGCCAAGAGCCTTGCGGCTTTCGATCCACGCGCGCTCGCTCACTACCGCGCGTTCTTCTCCGACCCGCTGCGCATCCATGCGACCTGCGAGGACTACCGTGCCGGCCGCACCACCGATCTCGCTCATGACGAGGCAGACCGCGCGGCGGGAAACAAGATTGCCTGTCCGATGCTGGCGCTGTGGGGCGCGAGCGGCATTCCGAGCGAGACGCGGAGCCCTCTCGATACGTGGCGCGAATGGGCCAACGATGTGCGCGGCTTCGCGATCGACTGCGGGCACTATCTTCCGGAGGAAAATCCGCAGGCGACCGCAACGGCGCTCATCGATTTCTTCGGCGGTGGCTAGGCGGATTTCGATCCATCAGAATCGCGTGTAGGGTGGCAAAGGCGCGCTCATCGAAATCGGCTGTTGCCGATTTCGACAAACTTTGAATGTGCCAAAGTCGGGCAAGCCCGACTTTGGTGCGCGCCGTGCCCACCGGGCTCCGCCGTGGTGGGCACGCTTCGCTTTGCCCACCCTACGATGCTACGTGCTACGATGCCATGCCATGTCCGTCTTGGATCACCAGGAAGCGTTCACCGGTATCAAGGAAGTTGCCGCGCCTTTGCGCTTTGAGGAGGCGCGGCTTGAGGCGTGGCTCGCAGTCTATGCACCGGGATTTTCCGGGCCGCTCACGGTGCGCCAGTTCAAAGGCGGGCAGTCGAACCCGACCTACTTGCTGCAGACTCCCAGTCGCCGTTATGTGCTGCGACGTAAGCCCCCGGGCAAGCTGCTGCCGTCCGCCCATGCGGTGGACCGTGAATTCCGCGTCATCTCAGCGCTCTTCCGCCAGAACTTCCCGGTGCCGGAGCCGATCGTCTATTGCGAGGACGCGGCGGTGGTGGGCACCCCGTTTTTCGTCATGAGTTATGTCGACGGGCGCATCCTCTGGGAGGCGCATCTGCCGCGCTCGCATCCGGCTGAGCGGGCCGCCATCTACGACGCCGCCAATGCGACGATAGCGCGCCTGCATGGCTTCGATCCGGCCGCGATCGGACTTGCCGACTATGGCCGTGGCGAGAACTACGTCGCCCGTCAGGTCGAGCGCTGGTCGAAGCAGTATCGCGCCTCGGAGACGCAAGCCGTCGACGACATGGAGCGGCTCATCGTTTGGCTGCCGAACCATTTGCCGCCGCCGGCGCCGATACGGCTTATCCACGGCGATTTTCGCCTCGACAACACCATCCTGGCCCCGGAGGCTCCCACCGTGCTCGCGGTGCTCGACTGGGAACTCTCGACGCTCGGCGACCCGCTGGCCGATTTTTCCTATCATCTGATGAAATACCACATGCCGCCGACCGACAGCGGCGGCGGCACCGGCTCGCTGGTCGGCCACGATCTTCGCGCGCTCGGCATTCCATCGGAGGCGCAATACATTGATGCCTATGCGGCGCGCACTGGCCTCGATCCGCGAGCGCATCTCAACGCTTACCTCGCCTACAATTTTTTCCGCATCGCCGCGATCCTGCAGGGCATTGCCGGGCGGATCCGGGACGGCACCGCAACCAGCGAGCACGCCGCCGCCAAGGCGCTCATGGTCCGTCCGCTGGCGGCAGTGGCGTGGTCGTTTGCCTGCGCGGCCGGTGCCTGATGAAAAGCCTGGCGCTCGCGCTCGGCGCCGGCGGCGCACGCGGACTGTCCCACATTGCGGTGTTCGAGGCGCTCGACGAGCTGGGCATCAAGCCGGTTGCCATTGCGGGCTCCTCGATCGGCGCCGTGGCGGGCGCGGTCTATGGGGCCGGGATGAGCGGCAAGGCGATCCGCCGTTACGTCGTTGACTTTGCCCACAACCGCCCCGAGGTGTGGCGCCGCCTGATGTTGGCCCGCGCCGGCACCCTCAGGGGCATGTTCAACGGCAACTTCGCCGCCGCGGTGCGGCTCGACGCCGAGAAACTCATCGCGCAGTTTCTTCCCGATGTGGTGCCGGACGATTTCGGTGCACTCGGCATTCCGCTCACCGTCGTGGCGTCGAATCTCTATGGCCGCCGCGAGGTGACGTTCAGCTCCGGCCCGCTCAAGCCGGCGCTCGCGGCCTCGATCGCGCTGCCCACCATCATGCGGCCCGTGGTGCTCGGCGAACGCGTGCTGATCGACGGCGGCGCCACCAATCCGCTGCCATTCGATCTGTTGCGCGGGCGCGCCGATATCATCGTGGCGGTGGACATCTCGGGCCCCCCGGACGAGGACCGCAAGGGCCTGCCCAACGCCATCGAGTCGCTCTATGCCACGGTGCTGGTCATGACGAGCGCCATCATCAACGAGAAGCTCCGGCGCGAGGCGCCCGATCTCCTGGTGCAGCCGAATGTCGGCACGTTCCGGACTCTCGATTTCTTCCAGGCGAGCGCAATTCTACGCGTCGCGGAAGCGACGAAGACGGATCTGAAGGCGAAGCTGGAGGCGTTGCTCGGGCTTTGACTGCCGGTGTGGAACGCAATCGCTTGTCTTTCCACGATGCTTAGGGGCGTCTCGTTTGCCACAATAGCCAAGCACGCCGGCGTATGCGATCGTGGTACGGTATTTTAATACCTCAATCCTAGACTTGCTCTGACGATTTTGGCAGAACGAAATACCCTTTTTTATGCAAGGGAAATCAGTGCCTTGCAGAGGAGTTTCGTAACAGGGCAAAACTCAGGTTGCGTCAGGTGCCGGAGGTCATCGAACGACGGCCTACCGCCGCTCAGCAAAAAAATCGCGCAACAGCGCCGCCGCCTCGATTTCGGCAATGCCCCCGTACACCTCGGGCCGGTGATGGCAGGAGGGCGACGCGAAAAACCGCACCCCGTTATCCACCGCTCCGCCTTTGGGATCGGCCGCCCCGTAGTAGAGCCGTCGGATGCGGGCGAACGACAAGGCACCGGCACACATGGCGCAGGGCTCCAGCGTGACATAGATATCGCATGCGGTGAGGCGCTCTGAGCCGAGCGCGGCGGCGGCCGCCTTCAATGCCAGCATCTCGGCGTGCGCCGTGGGGTCATGGTCGGAGACCGTACGGTTGTGCCCGCGCGCGATCACGGCACCGTCGCATACCACGACGCAGCCGACTGGCACCTCGCCCTCCGCCGCAGCAACGCTGGCTTCCGCAAGCGCCAGATCCATGAAATTCGCCACGCTCGTTATCGCCTGTGATCTCTGCTAATCAGCCGTATGTTTATCGATGAACGCAGCCATGGTCCGCAACAACAACAGTGACCGCCGCGGCGGCCCCACCCCGGATCGCCTGCGGCGATCCGACCCTTCCCCTGCAGGGGAGGGTGAAGGAGACCGCATCGCCAAGGTGCTGGCGCGGGCGGGTTTGTGCTCGCGCCGGCAAGCCGAGGAATGGATCGCGGCGGGCCGCGTCGCGGTCAATAGCGGAACCATTTTGTCGCCCGCCGTAAACGTGACGGCGCGCGACCGCATCACGGTCGACGGCAAGCCGCTGCCGCGGCGCGAAGGCACGCGGTTGTTCCTCTATCACAAGCCGGTCGGCCTCGTGAGCACCAATGCGGATCCGCAGGGCCGTCCGACGGTGTTCGATGTCCTGCCGAAAAACCTGCCGCGGCTCATGAGTGTCGGGCGGCTCGATATCGGTACCGAGGGCCTTTTGCTGCTCACCAATGATGGCGGGCTCGCCCGGGTGCTGGAACTGCCGGACACCGGCTGGATCAGGCGCTATCGCGTCCGCGCCCACGGCCGGGTCAGCCAGGGCAATCTCGATCGGCTCAAGGACGGTATCACCATTGACGGCGTTCATTACGGGCCGATCGAGGCGACGCTCGAGCGTGAGCAGGGCGCCAACGTCTGGCTCTCCTTCGCGATCCGTGAGGGCAAGAATCGCGAGGTGCGCAACGTGCTTGCCCATCTCGGCCTTCAGGTTAATCGCCTGATCCGGATCGAATTCGGGCCGTTCGGGCTCGGCGGGCTTGCAGACGGCGCCATCGAGGAAGTCGAAACAAGAAATCTCCGCGCGCAGCTTGGCGCCCGGATCATCGCGCAGGCCGGCTGCGATTTCAGCTCCCCGATCGCCGTGCGGTCGGCCGAACCGCCGCGTCGCCGCGAGGAGCGCCGGGAACTGCGCCAGATGCTTCGCGATCGCGACCGCCCGCACGACGGCCGCCGCGGCGAACATGCCTCTGTTCAACGCGACAGCGACGACCGCCGCCCGTCGCGCCGGAGCGAGCGCGACGAGCGCCCCGAAAAGCCGTCCGGCCGCCCGCGCCGCGGCCACGCCTGGCGCAAGGAGGATGCGCCGCTGCGCCGAACCTATCGCGGCTCCCGGCGCGATGACCTCGAGATCGCGGACGAGGCGAGGCCTGACAAGCGCGCGGGCCTGATGACCGACCGCAAGGGTCGCCGCATCCTGGTGGAGCGGTTCGGCACGAAAAAAGAAAAGCCGCAGCCGGCAGAAAGACCTGCCGGCGGGCGCCCGCCGCGCAGGCGCCCGCCGCGTGATCGAGCGTCCGGTCCACGGCCGTCGCGGCCGCGATTTTCCGATGAGCGCCTCGATGAGGCCAGATCGGAAAAGCCGCGGAAATTCGGTTCCCGGGCCGAAGGCCGCCACAAGGGCGGGCGCGGAGAGCCCGGCCCGCGTCCACCGGGTCCACGAACGTCGAGGCCGCGACCGTCCGGCCCACGGCCGCCGCGGGCGCGCTGAATGCGCATCGTCGGCGGTCGGCTCGGCGGGCGCACGCTGGCGGCGCCGAAGTCGCTAAACATACGGCCAACCAGCGACCGCCTGCGCGAGTCTCTGTTCAATATCCTGGCCCACGGCTATGACGACGCGGTCACCGGCGCCCGCGTGCTCGACCTCTTCGCCGGCACCGGAGCGCTCGGCCTCGAGGCGATGTCGCGTGGTGCGGCCTTTACCCTCTTCATCGATGATGGGGCCGAAGCGCGCGCGTTGATCCGACAAAACGTGGAGGCGCTCGGCCTCGGCGGCGTCACCCGCATTTTCCGCCGCGATGCGACGCGACTGGGTGCGGTGCATCCGAATGAGCCGTTCGGGCTCGTATTTCTCGATCCGCCCTACCGCAAGGGGCTGGCGGAACGGGCGCTGGCGTCGCTGCGCGACGGCGGCTGGCTTGCGCCAGACGCTCTGGTGATCGTCGAGGAGGCGGCGGACGCAGGGTTCGCGGCGCCGGGTGGGTTTGTTGAGATGGAGCGCCGACGCTACGACGATACCGAGTTCGCGTTTCTGCGGGTGTCGAAGCTTGACACCGGACTTTGCAGCAACAAGTAGTCAATGTAGGTTGGGTTGATCGCAAGCGGGTATGGCATGAGATCACAGGCGTCAAATGAACGTCCAAGAGGCGGTATCGAAGGCTAAGAAATTTACAATGGAGGTCTTTGCGGAAGAAAAGATCGCCGATCTTGGCCTTGAGGAAGTGGTTCGAGATGACGAACACGGCCTTTGGCGCATAACCCTCGGTTTTTCCAGGCCATGGAACGAGGAAAGACACCCGCTCTCCTTGATAACTGGGCAGCCCCAGATGCGTCGATCCTACAAAGTGGTAACGATCAGGGACGCGTCGAGCGAAATCGTCTCGCTCACCAACCGGGATACGCAGTAACAATGCGAAAAGCGGTGGCCATAGATGCGAACTTATTGGTGCTGTTTATTGTTGGAATGACTTCAACTCAGTACATAGCTAAACACAAACGTTGTGCAGTATTCGAACCCGGCGTTTTCGAATTGCTGATCGCCGTGCTGTTGGAGGCAGCGGAAGTGGTCCTGACTCCAAATACGGTGACCGAGGCATCAAATCTGCTGCGGCAAATCAGCGGACCGGCGCGTACCGAGGTCAGTTTGGTGTTTCAGGCTTATGTTCAGAAAGCTGCAGAGCGCTACGTTGAGAGTCGCCAAGCCACGAAGCGCACCGAGTTCATCCGCCTTGGTCTCGCTGATGCAGCTCTGTTGGAAATTCAAAACGATGATATCGTACTTCTCACAACAGATCTGGATCTGTATCTTTCGGCATGTAGCGATGGCCGTCGTGCTTTGAACTTTTTTCATCTGAAGGAGGCGCGTACCTGAGCGAAGCAGCTCGCAAGGGTTCGATCCTCGGCTGGTCATTCCTCAATCCGCGCTGATCCCCGCCGCCCGAATAGGCTTTGCCCAGCGCTCAATATCCTCGGGCAGGAACTTGGCGAGATATTCCGGCGTACGCTGCTCCGCCGGAATGATTTCCAACCCCAACTCTTCCAGGCGCCGGCGCAGAACCGGATTCGCCAGCGATTGGTTGACGGCGGCACTGAGCTTGCGGACGATGGCGTCCGGCGTCCCCTTGGGCAGGAAGAATGCGTTCCACACGCTCGATTCGACTCCCGCCAGGCCCTGCTCGCCGGAGGTCGGTATCTCCGGAACGATGGCGACGCGGTGGGGCGCCAGCACCGCGATCGGCTTCAATGCGCCCTGCTTCGCCAGTTGAGCGCCGGTCTGGATGGTGTCGCACATGTAGTCGATACGGCCGCCCATCAGGTCCTGGATCACCGGGCCGGCGCCGCGGTAAGGCACGTGGGTGATGTTGACGCCGACCGCGAGGTTGAACAGCACGCAGGGCAGGTGCGTGCCGGTGCCGACGCCGGCGGAGCCGAACTGGGCCGTGCTTGCGTTGGCCTTGAGCCAGGCGACGAACTCTTTGAGACCGTTGACCGGCAGGTCTTTGCGGGCATTGAGGATGCGCGGCGATTCGGAAACGAGGCCGACGGGTGTGAATTCGGTGACGGAATTGTAGAGCGGCTTCTTGTAGAGCGACTGGTTGTAGGCGTGGGTGCCGGTGTTGCCGATCATGAAGGTATAGCCGTCCGGCGCCGCGTGGGCGACGCGCACGCCTGCCGTCATGCCGGCGCCGCCTCCGATATTCTCCACGATGACATTCTGCCCGAGAATTTCCCCGATCGCCTGCGCCTGCAGCCGCGCCGAAATGTCGACGCCGCCCCCCGGCGTGAACGGCACCACCAGCGTGATGGTGCGGGTCGGCCATTCCTGCGAGGCCGCGGGCGAGAACATCGCGACGGCGAAGAGGAATCCCAAAACGATGCGCGACATCGCATTCTCCATTGTGCTCGGAGATATCATATCTGCACCCCTCGTCCGGTGCCATCGCCCGGTCATGGGAACAGCCGAGCCGGTCCGCCAACATTAACGGCGCTATCTCCGCCCAAACAACCGCTCGATATCCGCAAGCTTCAATTCCACATAGGTCGGCCGGCCATGATTGCATTGGCCGGAATTCGGCGTCTCCTCCATCTCGCGCAGCAGCGCGTTCATTTCCTCAGGTCGCAGCCGGCGTCCGGCGCGCACCGAGCCGTGGCACGCCATGGTGGCGGCGACGTGCATGAGGCGGCGTTCGAGCGGCAGCGCTTCGTCCCATTCGGCCATATGCTCGGCGAGATCGCGCAGGAGGGCGGCGCTGTCGATCTCCCCCAGCAGCGCCGGCGTCTCGCGTACCGCAACGGCGCCGGGGCCGAACGCCTCGATGGCGAGGCCGAAACGGGCGAGCTCGTCGGCGCGCGTCACGAGGCGCTCGACATCGGTCTCGTCGAGTTCGACGATGTCCGGGATCAGTAGAATCTGGCGCGCCACGCCCGACTTCGCCAGCGCCGACTTCAGGCGTTCATAGACCAGCCGCTCGTGGGCGGCATGCTGGTCGACGATCACGACGCCGTGGCGGGTCTGGGCCACGATATAGGTCTCGTGGACCTGGGCACGCGCCGCGCCGAGCGGGTGATCGATCTCTTCCGGATCGTCGATGGCGGCGCCCCGTGCGTCGCCCGACGGCGGCCCCACATCGAAGGCGGCCTGTGCGCCGCTCTCGAAACCGGACCTCGCGGCATGGTCGTCGGCACTTGGCGGGATGTCATCATAGATGGCCTGCGCGGCCTGGCCGAAACCTGAAGATGCGCCGGGAATTCCACCGCCTTGCCTGGGTAGGGCGGGTCGCGCCGGAGAATTGCGCCAGTCCCACCGGCTCGAGCGCGGCAAGCCGGGGCGGAACGCAGAGATGGTCGCGGCGCCTCCGGTCGATGCGGCGCGTCCGCTCGCGCGCACCAGCGCCTCCCGCAGTGCCCCCACCAGCATGGACCGCACTAGCCCGGAGGAGCGAAACCTCACCTCGGTCTTGGCCGGATGGACGTTGACGTCGACCTCGTGCGGATCGAGTGTAATGAACAGCGCCACCACCGGATGGCGGTCGCGCGGCAGATAGTCCGCATAGGCGGCGCGCACGGCGCCGAGCAGAAGCTTGTCGCGCACGGCGCGGCCATTGACGAAGAGATAGAGGCTGAGCGCGTTGGCCTTGGTGTAGGTCGGCAGCCCCGCAAAGCCTGCGAGCGAAAAGCCGTCGCGGCCCGCGGCGATCGGGATCGCGTTGGTGCGGAACTCCGCCCCCAGCACGTCGCCGAGGCGGGCGAGCCGACCGGCGGCGTCCGGCAGCGCCGCCGCCCAGGTCACGAGCGCGCGCTCCTCGCCCGCCAGCGTAAAGCCCACATCGGGGCGGCTCATGGCGAGGCGGCGCACGATATCGCGGATGGCTTCCGCCTCGGTACGATCGGTCTTGAGGAACTTGAGCCGCGCCGGCGTCGCGTAAAACAGGTCGCGCACCTCAACGCAAGTGCCCGGCCCCAGCGCAGCCGGCCTGATGGCGGATTTCGCCCCGCCGTCGACCGCGATCATCCAAGCATACGGTTCGCTCGCGTGACGGGTCGTGATCGCGAGCCGCGCCACCGCGCCGATCGAGGGCAATGCCTCGCCGCGGAAGCCGAGCGTACGGATGGCGTTGAGATCATCGTCGTCGAGCTTCGAGGTGGCATGGCGCTCGACCGCGAGCGCGAGATCCGCCCGGGTCATGCCGGCGCCGTCATCCGCGATACGAATGAGACGCCGTCCGCCGCCGTCAGTGAGCACATCGATACGGCGGGCCCCGGCGTCGAGCGCATTCTCGATGAGTTCCTTGACGACGCTCGCAGGCCGCTCCACCACCTCGCCGGCGGCAATGCGGTTGATGGTGGCGGGATCGAGCTGACGGACCGGCATGGGGCGACTCAGGTGGCGCTGGGTGCCTATGATACGCAGGAGTCGTAGGGTGGGCAAAGGCGCCTGGCAGGTCGCGCATTGGCGCGATCGGCCTCGCGCGCCTTTGCCCACGCTGTACCGCCTTGCCGTCTGACCGCGTGGGCAAAGTCGCGCGGCGCCAGCGCTCTATGTCCTAGCTCCGGCAGGCGACTTTGCCCACCCTACCGGGGCCCCTCACTCCTCAACCGGCTTCGCACTTCGCAACGCCTTGATGCCGCCGCGGCGCTTCTTGCCCTCCAGGCGGCGCACCTTGGAGCCGAGCGTTGGCCGGGTTGGCCGGCGCGGCGTTGGCCGCACCGCGGCAGCTTGGATCATCTCGATAAGCCGCGTCAGTGCATCATCGCGGTTGCGCTCCTGGGTGCGGTGACGCTGGGCCGTGATCACGAGCACACCGTCGCGGGTCAACCGCCGCCCCGCGAGCCGCTCCAGCCGCGCCCGCACCTCGTGCGGCAGCGACGGCGAACGGCGCACGTCGAAGCGCAATTGCACCGCGGTGGCAAGCTTGTTGACGTTCTGCCCGCCGGGGCCGGAGGCGCGGATGAAGCTTTCCGAGATCTCGCTCTCGTCGATCGCGATGTGGTCGGTGATGCGGAGCATGGTTCAGATGACGGATGTCAGATGTCAGATGTCGGATAAACGGGGCATTGATCATCCATCCACATAGTCAGTCCTCTGTCATCCGCCATCTGACATCTGTCATCACATCCCCAAATACGCCTGCCTGACCCGGTCATCCGCCAGCAGTTCCGAGCCTGTGCCGGTCAGCGTGATGCGGCCGTTCTCCAGCACATAGGCGCGGTCGGCGAGGCGCAGCGACACGGCGACGTTTTGCTCCACCAGAACGCAAGTCAATCCATCGCGGTTGAGTTCGCGGATGGTCTTGAGCACCTCCTGCACGATCGCGGGCGCAAGTCCGAGCGATGGCTCGTCGAACATCACGAGGTCGGGCCGGCCCATCAGGCAGCGGCCGATGGCAAGCATCTGCTGCTCGCCCCCCGACAGCGTTCCGGCCGCCTGGCGGTCGCGTTCGCTGAGAATCGGAAACATCGCAAACACCCGTGCGAGGCTCTCGGCGCGCCTGCTGCGGGCCCGCCGCAGCAGGCCGGCGACTTCAAGGTTTTCCCGCACTGTCAGGGAGGGGAACACCTGGCGGCCTTCGGCGACCTGGCCGATGCCGGCGTTGCAGACGCGATGGCTCGGCCATCCGGTGATGTCGGTGCCGCGAAACCTGATACGGCCCCGCGCCGGGCGCTGCATGCCGGCGATGGTGCGGATCAGCGAGGTCTTGCCGGCACCGTTCGCGCCGACGATGGCGATGATCTGGCCTTCCGCCACGTCGATGCTGACGCCGCCCAGCGCCTGCGCATCGCCGTAGAAGACGTCGATATCGCACACCTCCAGCATCAGGAGGCCGCCTCCACACCGAGGTAGGAGGCGATCACGGCGGGCTCGCGCACCACGGCCTCAGGCGCGCCTTGCGCGATTGTGGCGCCGTGGTGGAGCACCAGCACGCGGGATGCGAGCGCCATCACGGCGCGCATCACGTGCTCGATCAACAGGATCGTCATTCCGGTGTCGCGGTTCAGCCGTTTCAGGATCGCCACCATGCGGTCGGTTTCGGTCGGGCGGAGTCCCGCCATGACCTCGTCGAGCAGCAAGAGCTTCGGATCGGTCGCGAGCGCGCGGGCAACTTCGAGACGCTTCCGGTCAGGCAGGGTGAGGGAGGAGGCTATTGCGCCGCGCTTGTCGGCGAGATCAAGCATCTCCAGCACCGCCCGCGCATGGGCGCGCGCCGACGGCATGTCGGCACGGCGCAAGAGCGCGCCGATCACGACGTTGTCTTCGACCGAAAGCGCGGGAAACGGCCGCACAATCTGGAAGGTGCGAGCGATGCCGCGCCGGCACACCGCGTCCGGCGTCAAGCCGTCGATACGCACACCGGCGAACGTCACGGTTCCGTCATCGGGCGCAAGCGCGCCCGCGATCATGGCGAACAGGGTGGTTTTGCCGGCGCCGTTTGGCCCGATCACCGCGAAGACTTCACTCGCCGCGACCTCGAAGCTCACCTGGTCGACCGCAACAAGACCGGCAAACCGCTTGCTCAGATTGGCGGCGGCCAGGAGCACCGTCATAGCGGGCGGCCTTTGAGGCCGAACAGCGCGGCGAGCCGAGGCCATACGCCGTTTGGCATCGCCGAGATGATGACGATCAGGATGACGCCATAGAACACGGCTTTGACGCCCGGCGCGTTGATCCCTAAGCGGGCGGTGACGGCGATCAGGGCTTCCCCCAGCGGGGTGAGCACGAAGGCGCCGATCACCGGACCGAACGCGGTGCCGAGGCCGCCGACAATCGGGGCGAGGATGAGCTCGATCGAACGGGACATCTCGAACACCTGGGACGGAAACAGATTGTTGTAATAGAAGGCGTAGAAGACGCCGCCGACCGCCGTCATGGCGGACGAAATGATCACCGCCGCCATCTTGACCGCGAAGGCGTCGATGCCCACGGCGCGCGCAGCCACTTCGTCTTCGCGTACGGCCCGCCATTGATAGCCGAGCCGCGAGCGTGCCATCAGGGCAACGAGAAGAACCGCGCCGGACGCCAGCGCCAGCGCCAGATAGTAGAACAGGAGCTGCCCGCCGCGCAGGTTCCACCACTCAGCCATGCGCTTTTCTTCGAACGGCAGGAACAGCCCGGCGGCGCCGCCCGTCAGCTCCAGGTGATCAAACCCGATCCGGGTGAACTCGGCGAATGCGATGGTGAGCAGCGCGAAATAGACGCCCGCGACGCCGAACCGAAAGCCGAGCCAGCCGATCACGGCGCCAAACGCCGACGCCACTGCGACCGCCGCAAACACGCCGAGCCACGGACCGATCCCGAGCTTGAGCCACATGAGCGCCGCCACATAGCCGCCGACGCCGACATAAAGCGCATGGCCAAGCGAAAGCTGGCCCGCATAGCCCATCATCAGATTCCACG
>WNFT01002017.1_pt1 | contig 17302 bp, 13 predicted proteins | sample 5400191 | NCBI WGS metagenome assembly WNFT01 (sample SAMN13153359, study PRJNA577476) | soil metagenome | isolation source: 80 cm saprolite under Madrone tree | place: USA:California | collected 2016-06-14 | reverse complement strand
TTTGACGAGAACGGCAAATACCTTGACGAGTGGAGCGTGGGCCGGCCGCCGGCCGACATCCACCTGATCTACATGGACGGTTCCCGCTATCTTTGGGCGTTCGACCGCGCCTCGTCGAAGATGATCAAGTACGATTTGAGCGGCAACTTCATGTATGCCTGGGGCACGTGGGGCAATTTCCCCGGAGGGTTCTGGGGCGTACACGGGATGAGCGTTGACTCGGCAGGTAACCTGTACGTCGCCGAAGTCGATACCGGCGGAGCCCAGAAGTATCGGCCTCGCGCCGGCGCGAGTCCGGCATTCCTTTTAACCAAACCGGCGGTCCCGGCGAGTGGAACGAGATAGCAGAAATGGAGGCGGCGGTCATAGACCCAGAGCTGTCCAAAATGCGTCGCCATGAACAGCCGCTCCGCGGCTGAATACAGGCGTGGGTTTCAGCGCAAGCTCACTCGAAAAGGTCTCTTGACCCTGATCACAATTTGGACAGCTCCGTTCATAGAGCGCCGCTACAGTTCGGCTTCAGTCGTTCCGAACGTTTTTCCGCAGCCTGATTTGCAGCAGTTTGGCCCCAGGTGTTTTTCTCTGCCACCGAATCCTGTTATCGTCTCTATATGGCGCAGATTGCGTTTTGGGATCGGATGAAGATGGCGTGGCGGGTTCTCATCAGCGCTGAATTCGCCGGCGAAGTCACCGAAGGGTTGGAACTGCGAGCGACGGCTCGGGCGAAGAAGGCCGCTCCGCCCGAACGCGTGCACGCATCGGGGCTGATGCTGCTCGCGGCGTTTCAGCGCGAAGGCCGGCTGATAGACTTCCTTCAACAGGATGCCGGCGGATATTCCGATGAAGAGATTGGGGCGGCGGCCCGTGTGGTGCACGGCGGTTGCCGCAAGACCCTCGCCCAGTTCTTCGATCTTGTGCCGGCCGCGCAGACTGCCGAAGGAGCGCCCATGACCGTACCCACCGGATTTGATCCGGAGCGCATCCGGCTAACAGGGAACGTCAGTGGAAAGCCGCCGTTCAAAGGCACATTGAAACATCACGGATGGATTGTGACCGGCGTCCGCATGCCGTCCATTTCGGAAACCCTGGACCCGCGAGTCATTACACCGGCCGAAGTGGAGTTGCCCTGACGCCATGGCGCGGCATGTTATCGGTATCGATCTTGGCACTACAAATTGCGCTATTGCGTGGCGGGACTTGGACGAGGGATCCGGAGACGTCGTTTCCATTCCGCAATTGACGGCGCCCGGCACGGTCGAAGAGCGGCGGCTGCTTCCTTCCTTTATATATCTCGCCCAGGAAGGTGAGTTCCCCCCCGGCGCGCTAGCGCTCCCGTGGGATAAGCGGCCGGCTTACGCCACTGGCGAATTTGCCCGCGCGCATGGCGCGAAGGTGGTCACACGTCTGGTTGCATCTGCTAAAAGCTGGCTGAGCCATACCAACATCGATCGTACCGGGGCACTTCTACCGTGGCAGGCGCCGCCAGAAGTCGAGCGTATCTCGCCGGTCGAAGCGTCGGCTCGGTATCTGAAGCATCTTGTGGAAAGCTGGAAGGCCTCACTACAAAAGGACAGCGATGCCGAGGAAATCATCCTGACCGTACCCGCTTCTTTCGATGCCGCTGCGCGCGAGCTCACAATGCAGGCGGCCGGCCAGGCCGGTCTTCAAAACGTGACGCTGCTCGAAGAACCGCAGGCCGCGCTCTATGCCTGGCTTGAAAAAATCGGCGACGGATTTCGCAAACAGGTGAAGGTCGGTGACGTCATTCTCGTTGTAGACGTCGGAGGAGGCACAACCGACTTCTCCCTAATTGCCGTAACGGAACAAAACGGCGACCTCCAGCTAACACGCATGGCTGTCGGGGATCACATCCTTCTCGGCGGCGACAATATGGACCTGACGCTGGCGCACCATCTTGCGCAAGGCAAAAATTTGGACGCCTGGCAGTTCACGGCGCTGACATACGGCTGCCGCGAGGCGAAGGAACTTCTCTTTGCTGATCCGAAACTCAAGAAGGCGCCAATCTCAATTCCCGGCCGCGGTTCCGCTCTGATCGGCGCAACGATCAAAGCGGAACTCACGCGCGACGATCTTGGTCGCATCCTTGTCGATGGCTTCATACCCAAGGCGGGGGTGACAGAGTTGCCTCGCACTGCCCGCCGCACGGGTCTAACGCAGGTGGGCCTGCCATATGCGCAAGATCCGGGCATCACACGCCACCTTGGGGCATTTCTCGCGCGGCAGTCGCGAATCGCAGAAGGAAAAGCTTTCGTTCATCCCACAGCCATTCTCTTCAACGGAGGTGTTTTTAAGGCCGCAATCTTGAAGCAGCGGCTCGTCGAGGTCATCAATGACTGGCTGTCACGAGATGGCGGCTCCCCGGTCAGAGAACTCGAAGGCGCAGATCTCGACCTCGCTGTTGCGCGCGGCGCCGTGCACTACGCGTGGGTGCGGCATGGTCACGGTATCCGCATCCGCGGTGGGACGGCCCGCGCCTATTACGTCGGCGTGGAGCCCGCCATGCCCAGCGTGCCCGGCTTCGATCCCCCGATCAAGGCGCTGTGCGTAGCCCCATTTGGAATGGAAGAAGGAACCAAAGCGGATGTGCCGCCGCAGGAATTTGCGCTCGTGGTGGGCGAACCAACCGTGTTCCGATTCTTCGCCTCATCGGTGCGCCGCGAAGATCGCGTCGGCGACATGATCGATGACGCCGCCCGAAACGAAGAATTCGAAGAAGTCGCGCCCATCGAAACAACACTGAGCGGCGAGTCCGGTAAGCTCGTGCCGGTGAACTTGCAGGCAGCGGTGACGGAAGTCGGGACGCTGGAGCTTCGATGCCTGGAGAAAGAAGGAGGGGGGCGGTGGAAGCTCGAGATGAACGTGAGGACGAAAGACGGATGAGGCCGCAAAAGGCTCAGGTTGGCGAAGCCGCAACGAAAGGGAACTTCCCTCCAGGATTTCGCAACCACACTCATGAGCGATCTTGTAATCGGCATTGACCTTGGCACTTCCAACTGCGCCGTGGCCTGCATCGATCCGGCGCGCGGTACGGAGGCGCCGGTCGTGGATTTGCCCGTCATGCAAGCCATCCAGGCGGGAGACATCCGGCCTTCCCGGCTTCTGCCGTCTGCAATCTATCTCCCGCACTCGAACGAGCTGCCGCCAGACAGGTACGCGCTTCCCTGGGACCCCGCTCCTTCACACATCGTGGGCGAATTCGCCCGATGGCAAGGAACCCGCGTGCCGTCACGTCTGATCACATCTGCGAAATCGTGGCTTTCGCACTCGGGCGTCGACCGTACCGCTGCGATTCTTCCCTGGGGCGCGCCGGCGGATGTCGAAAAAATGTCTCCGGTGGAAGCCTCGTCGCGGCTGCTTCTCCATATCCGTCACGCCTGGAACCACGAGCATCCGGATGCTCCACTGGAAAGCCTTGAGGTGGTCATCACGGTCCCTGCATCTTTCGATGAAGCCGCTCGGGCGCTAACCGTTACTGCGGCGCGGCACGCCGGCTATGAAAAGTTCACGCTTGTCGAAGAGCCTCAGGCCGCCTTCTATGACTTTACCGCGCGGCGCCGGCACGATCTGGCGGCTGCACTCGAAGGCGTGACCCTGGTAGCCGTTATCGATGTGGGCGGCGGCACCTCGGACTTCACGCTGGTTGAAGTCAGCGAAGGGGCCGCTCTGCGGCGCATTGCCGTCGGCGACCACCTCATATTGGGCGGCGACAACATGGACGCCGCAATCGCGCGCAAAGCTGAAGAACAGATGACAGCCGGTGGACGAAAACTCACTCCCGCGCAGTGGAGCGAACTCCTTCAGGCGAGCCGCGCGGCCAAGGAGTCGCTGCTCTCGCTGCATGCGCCAGAAACCTACCACTTGTCCATTGGCGCCGAAGGCGGCCGACTCATCGGCGGTTCAATGTCGGCCAGGCTTTCGCGCGAAGATATCGAACGCATCGTCCTCGATGGCTTTTTCCCACACTGCAATTCCGAGCAGGTGCCGCGCCGCACGGCGCGCGTTGCGCTTCAGGAATTCGGATTACCGTATGCGCAGGATCCCGCCGTTACCCGGCAGCTTGCCGGTTTCCTCCATGCCCATTCCGAGGCCGGCCGGCCAGACGCGATCCTGCTCAATGGCGGCGTTTTCAATTCGCCTGTGATAGCGTCGCGATTGCTGGAAGTGATTTCGAAATGGTGGCCCGAGGCCGCGGGCATTCGCGTTCTCGAGCACGATTCACTGGAACTGGCGGTGGCGCGCGGCGCCGCATGGTACGGTCTGGTTCGCCGCGGCATGGGACGCCGTATCGGCGGCGGTGCTGCACATTCTTTTTACGTCGGCGTGGAAACAAAGGGTAGCGAAGAGCCGAAAGCGCTATGCCTGATACAGCGGGGCCACGAAGAAGGCCAAACAGTGGAATTGGGCGGCCGCACATTCAACCTTACGCTCGGCAGGCCGGTGCAGTTTCCTCTGTTCACGTCGACCTCCGACCAGGTGGTGTCTTCGGGCGAGATGGTCACCGTCGGTGAAGACCTTCATCCGCTGCCTCCGATTCATACTGTCTTGAAGAGCGCGAGTGGGAAAACGGGACAGGTGCCCGTTTACCTGCGCGCGCTTCTGACGGAGATCGGAACTCTCGAACTATGGTGTGTGTCCGATGGCTCACGAGAGCAGTGGCGGCTCGAGTTCGAGCTTCGTGCCGCGGCCGGGACCGCCAGGGAAACGGTAATTGAATCGATGCCGTCGCAGTTCGCTGCGGCGCGCCAACAAGTCGAACACATCTTTGGAGGCAAAGCAGCGGCCGGCGGCGTGCTGCCGGAACCGGCAAAGGTCAGGCAGCTTTGGCGCAGCCTCGAGCAGACATTAGGGCCACGCGAGCAGTGGCGAGTCCCGTTGCTGCGCGAATTGTGGAGCGCACTTCACGCGGGGGCCGGTAGGCGGCGTCGATCGGCCGATCATGAGCGCGTCTGGTTTCAGCTTGCGGGTTACACGCTGCGCCCCGGCTTCGGCTATCCCCTGGATGAATGGCGATGCGAACAAACGGCCGCGCTGTTTGCGCAAGGCGTAGCATCTCACAAAGAAAAGCCGGTCTGGATCGAGTTCTGGATCATGTGGCGCCGCATCGCAGGTGGGTTGAGCGAAGAACGGCATAGCGAGATTTGGAATTATCTGAAACCGCACTTGGGCCGGCGCCTGGCTCCGAATCAGCCGAAACAGCAGCCCAAACTGAAAGGCATTCACCCCGAGGGTCTCGATGAAATGGTTCGGCTCGCGGCAGCCCTGGAACACCTGGATCCGGATCAGAAGGTCATCCTCGGCGACTGGATTGCACCGCGGGCCTCCACGCCGGGACCATGGGCATGGGCTCTCGGCCGTGTGGGTGCGCTCGTCCCGTTGTACGGAAGCATTCACAAAGCAGTCGATCCGGTGAAAGCTTCCGAGTGGCTTGTCCTCTTATTCGATGCCCACTCCCGCAATATCGAAGGCGCCCTCTTCGCCATCGTGCAACTCGCCCGGCTGAGCGGCGACCGCTTGCGCGACCTGGATGATTCCCTGCGCGCCCGTGCCCTCGATGTCCTCCGCAGGTCACAGGCGCCTGAATCATGGCAACGCCTCCTCCTCGAAGTTGCAACTATGGAAACTGCCGACAAGGCGCGTGCCTTGGGCGACACGCTACCGGCTGGTTTGGGGGCATAACAGATACACCAATGCAGCCCGACCCAGGTTCGAGGACAATTTCTTAGCGTGGATCTCTGCTGGCGTGTGTCCGCGCCCGACTCAATAGATCACTGATGTTCAAAAAGCCGGCCCACCGTTCGAGGTATGTGAAATCAATAGAATTTTCCTGAATCCGGAGTATTCCGAGGACGTCGTTCCACTGCGTATCGGATAGGTGTCCTCCCATTCTGTAGAGCAGCTTGTGCAGAATTGTATCCTCAGGACTCGAAAACCGAACCGCCAGCCGTCCTTCGGGCCGCAGGACTTCCGTTCGAGCCCGACTCATTTCTTCGCGGGACCATTCGTTATCTGCGGGAACAAAAACGTCGGCTTTGAACATTGTTTGGAGGTGAATAACGTTGAAAGACTCTTGCCGGCGTATCGCATCTGCGATCAACTCGGCCGCTACATAGAATTCCGGTTCAAGAGCCGCCGTCAGTCGATCCACGTGCTCGAGTTTGACGTTTGCCATTAGATCGACATCCTGCGTGGCGCGCGGTATTCCGTACATTGAACTGGCGATTGAGCCTCCCACCACGTACTGAATTTCCAGTTGGTCGAATATCTGAGCGAGCCTGGTAATAACGATGAGCGGGTCGGAGAGCATCAATAACCTGCCTCCCGACTATCCCAACCGAATGCGCGTAGCATCAATTCGGGAGGAATCCATCGCGATGCCAGACGAAGACTTTGTTCTGTGATATCCGCTTCGGGATAACGGCGGCGAATGTCAAGGAGGGCGAGTTCCTGAATCGCGAACGTCAGGGCACGGACGCGCTCGATTTTCTGGATTGACGTCATCTTGCGATAGCCTTCCAGGAGCAGAGTTTCGGTTGCTGGATGCGTATCATTCGATCCCCGAGCCGGCTCTGCGCTTGCGCATTTCAAAACCAAAGCTTCAAGCGCGCGCTTGGAAACCTCGCCAGGCAACTTTTCCTGCTCGAGCAGCAGGTTTTCGGACATCACTTTATTTAAGGCGGCCCGTTCCGCCAAGTTGAGATTTAGTGCGGCATCTGTGCGACATCCTTTGCCCGGCAGGGCAAGGTGAACGAACCGCTCCAGCGTAGCTTCGTCCATGAGTACGGTTTGAGTTTTGGGAAACGTCTCGCGCAGTCTGCTCAGAATCTCGAAGCCGCTGACATCAATGTCGCCCCAATAGATGACCTGACAAGATTTGAGCCAGCTAACTGCTGACAGAAGGCTTGCCGCATTGCCGCCTCCCCAGATGCCAATCGTGTTTGGCAGCCTGGGCAGCGTAAGGAAGTTCATTTTGTTTTCCGTGATGACAACCGATACGCCGTCCGCTTTCCACTGTGCAAACTCGTCAGCGGGAACGGAGAGATCGGTAAAAACCAAGCCGAGTCGCGGGCGCAGCGCTTGGTCCAATACGCGGAATCGTATGAGCGGTGGATCGAACAACAGCCCGAACTTCTTTTCAAAAGATCTGGCCTGTAGATCGACGGAATCCGGAATCAGGTACTTCAACAGATTCGCAATGATGGCTTCGTTTCTTTCAATAAACTTCGTGTCGGTAGCGATGGGAAGCTCGCGTACGAACCTGTTGGGACGGGGATTATCCAAAAAATAGCGGCAAACCTTCAATATGTCCGGCCAGATATCGCCGTTCTCGACAATCTTCAGTGCGTTGCCGCCGAGCCATCCCTCCATTTCGGGACAGACTGAGCGCGTTAACTGCAGGTTTTGGACGAAACGCTCAGCTTCACGAATCTTTCCAATGGATGACAGAAAATCAGGCGCGGTCGCAAAATAGACTTTCGCAGGGAACTGCTGGCGTCCCCACCGCCGATCGATCTTTTCCACCCATTCAACAGTGAATTTGGCCGGGGTCTCTTTGAGAGCGGCGATTTCACGGCGCAGTGTCGCGAAGTCAGTATCCCGGATGGCGGTCTTGCCAAAAGGTATCACCAGCGGGAAAAACTTTTCTCCAGCGATCACGCTCCGCAAATATGCGGGATACGATCGGGCGGCCCGTTGCAGGATTTCATCAGGTCCGTACATTTTATTAATCGCTGCGCCCTGTCGGGCTTGCATTCGCTCCGCTCATGTGTCCTATGCGCGATGGGCAGCCTTCTCTGCCCGGTATTCCTCGATTGTGAGGTTGCGGAGCATTGAGGCTCGGCCGTCGTCGTTGTGAACAAAACCGACGCTCGAAACGAAGGGTTCGATGATGTGAATCTTCTGAAGAGGTGTGACGACCAGCAATTGTAGATTCAGTTGTTGAAACAATTGCAGTCCATACTGCGCCGATTCGTCGGAGCCGCGACCGAATGCCTCGTCGATCACGACGAATCGGAAAGTACGCGAGCGTAACGAACCCCATTCGAGGCCAAATTGATACGCGAGGCTCGCCGCAAGGATAGTGTAGGCGAGCTTCTCTTTTTGTCCGCCTGATTTGCCTCCGGAATCGGAATAGTGCTCATGCTCCGTGTTGTCCTCACGCCATCGTTCAGAGGCGGCGAACACAAAAGCGTTGCGCACGTCTGTAACCTTTTTTGTCCAACGACGATCCAACTCTGTTTGTCCTTCGCGGCCCCGGAAACGTTCGATGATGTGCTTGACCTGGAGGAACTTGGCTTCCGAGTACTGCTCGTCCCCCGAGCCTGTAAGGGCGCCCTCGGTGCATGCGCGCAATTCGAGTTGAAAATCCCGAATATCCGCGTCGGCGCTCGGCTGCGCCTCCAATACGATGTACCGGCCCGGGTTGTAGTCGATCCTTGTCAAGGATTCGTTGATGCTGGCGATCCGCTCCTTGATGAGCTGTCGTTCACGGCCGAGCTGGCTCTGAAAATTCGCGACTTCACGAATCGTGTTTTCGTTCAGCAACTGCTTGAAGCGTGTTTCAAATCTCGGCAAATCGTCCGTGCGGAGACGTGCAAGCATCAGCGCGTATTCCTCCGCAGCGTCAAGGCTGACGTCCATGTCCTGCGTATCGAGAGGATAGGCGTCACGGAATCGCCTCATCGAATCGATGATGCGTTCGCGTATACGAGTAAGCTTCTTGTCCTCCGCATCGATTCGGTTCTGCAACCACTCTCGGAGTTGTTGTTCACGCGTCTCGCAGGACTCCACGGTCAGCGTGTGGTCGCCCAGAGCTTCATTACGGAAAGCTTCGATGCGGGGAAATGACGCAGCATGAGTTTCCAAAGTACCGGAAGCGAGCCGAGCTTCCGCGTCTGCCAGCAGCGCTAACGCGGTGAGGCGCCTGTCATCGGTTCGGCTTCTCTCGTCCTTGCGTTTGTCGAGCAAGTCGCCGGTTTCCTTCTGCTCGCCGAAGAGCCTGGACAGCCGCTCGTTCAGAGTTTTCAAAATGTCGGATGCGCGCTCGAGGTTTTGTTTCTCCTCCTGAAGAATGGCGATTTCTGCGGCAAGAGGTCGCCAATCGATGTCCCTAAAGTCGAGGTACTCGACAATTTTGTCGAGGGTTTCGAGGCGTTGTTTCACTTTCCGCAGGCGGCTTTGCAGAGACGCAATGTCGTTCCCGAGCGAGGCGGCCCGATCCTCCACGATTTTGGCCTTCGCCTCCAAAGCTGCGATTTTTGCTTCATTGTTCCAGCCAAGCACATATCGGCTTCGGTCATCCAGGCGGTACCGGTCATCTTTTTCATGGCGCTCATCGCGCCCTTTGATCTGACCCGCGCGAGTGATGGCTTTGATTTCGCGGCGGAAGTCTTCGTGGCCGGTGCAGCATGCCAGATCGAAACGGTTGGCAACTTCCCGTTCGAGCCAATTGTAGTAAGGTGTGTCCGTCTTGAGAGCGAGCTTGTGTACTAACGAATTCGGGTGAAGCGATGGCATTGCCGAATGTTGCATTTCACGAACGCGATAATAGACCAGCCGGCCCCGCAGGTTCGTGCGATCTACCCACTCCTCCACTCTTGCGTAGTGGCGGTCCGGCACCAGCAGCGACAAACCGAAACTGCGCAGGAGGCGCTCGGCAGCTCCTTCCCAGTCCTTTTCGTTCTCTCGCACCTGGATCAACTCGCCTGCGAAAGGGATTTCTGCCTGCGGCACCTGAAGCGCGGCCGAAATTGCCTGCCGCATGGAGATTTGGGTCTGATCGATATTGCTTCGTCGCGTTCTGAGTCCGGCGATTTCGCTCCTCAGTTCCTCGTGCTCGGACAACGCCTGCTTGAATTCGACGCCCTTGTCAGTCAGGAGGTTTTGAATGTCTGCCTCTTCCACGTTTGCCTTATCACGGATCGGGCCAAGTTCGGAGAGTTGACTCAGGAACTCTTCCGCGGTCGAGGCGATTCTAAGATTGAGCCCGTCTGCCAATTCCTGATATCGCTCCGCCTTCTTCTTTCTTCGCTCTTGTTCGATCTGTTTCGATGCGATCTCTTCTTCAATATGGGCAATACGATCGCCTCCGTTTTCACTGATAGCTCGGCGTAACTCGCGTTCATCCGATTCCTGCGACCGCCGTTTCTCTTCGAGGCGCTCGACCTGTAGGTTCAGCCGTTCGAACTCATCCCGAAGCTTGAGAATCCGCTCGCGCAACAGTCCGGCTTTCAAACCGGTGAAGTAGGGCCTCAGCGCTTCACGGCAGGCGCGCAGGTTTTCGATCTCTGCGATGAGTACTCCATGACTCGAGCAGTCCGCCACCAGCGGAGTAAGTCGTTCAACCTGCGCCTTCGCCTTGAGCACGGCTTCGTGCGCTCGATTGAGGTCGTCGAAATGGTCGATCAACGCCTGGATGCGTGATTCGACATCGAAGGGTTCAAGCATGTGAGTGCGGACGAAATCGGTGAGATTGCCGACGGACTTCATCGATACCGTCTGGTGAAACAGTTCCAGGGCCTGGTCATTATCGATGCCAAAACGCCGTCGAAAATACGATCCGTAGGGCGGGAAGGAGTCAAAAATCTCAATACCGGACTTTCGTAAACGCTTCCGGAGGTCGCCGATGTCCGAGCCGAAGTTGGCGAAATCCCTGGCGATGGTGAGGTCTCGGTCAGCCGCGGCGAAGAGGCGGGCCGGCTGACCCTGCGGGTCCTTGAACCAGAAAACCTGAACGAGCGTGACCGTGTCTCCAAAACCGGCATTGTGGAACACCCCGAGAATTACCGAATAACTGTTGTAATCGCGCAAAGGCACAGGTTTCGCTCCGCTGACTTCATTGCGCTCAGACTTGTAATGACCCAAGACATAGGAACGCAGCGTTCGTTCCCGATTGTCGGCGCCTGCAGCCTTGTTGTAGGCAACACGATTGGCGGGCACAATCAGGGTTGTGATGGCGTCGATGAGCGTGGACTTACCGGAGCCGATATCGCCTGTCAGCAGCCCGTTCTGGCCATTCAAATGGAGTGGCCATACCTTTCCATCGAACGTCCCCCAGTTGAAGACTTCCAGGCGGAGAAGGCGGAACCCGCTGAGCCGGTCCTCTCCGACGAAATCGAGTTTCGATGGCTCAATCATTGGTCTCTTCTGCTTTACCGGACAGCAACGCACGGTAGCCCGCGAGGCGTTGGTCGAATTCGGCCAGCCACTGAGCATCCACGAATGCTTTCAGGATGCGGCGAACCTCAAACATGTTGTCCTGACCCTTCAGTGGACGCACAAATCCCAATTCCGTGATTTTGTTCAAGTGCGTATCGACATGGTCGCTGATTCGAGTTTCGTTAGTGCCTTCCGGAAGAAATATACGGATCAGATCAACGACTTCCTCCCGAGAAAGCACCAGCCGCGTGTCCCCACCGCCGGCATCGAATTCGGCCATCTTTTTTCTCAACAGCGCCAGGAGCAAACTGACGGGAAACGAAAGCTGCCTCCGCGCAACAAGGCGCGGCAACTTTGGCTCGGTCTCGCCAGGCGTTTCAGGGCTGGAGCGGAGAAACGCGTAGCCCTCCGCCTCATCCAGCACGAGTCCCAGCCCGAGCACGGCGACATAATCGCGCACACGAGCCTGTAAGTTGAGAAGGTTGTTCCATAGTTGAGGATCGGATTCCTGGTAGACCACGCCTCTGAGCAAAGCGACGACAATGAGGGAAAGGCTTGAAGAATCGACAGGCTGAGACTCCATGCTACCTCACGAAAATAACACGCGGCATTTCCGCGGATTTCCAGTTTCCATGCTTGTCCTGCCACGCCACGGGTTCGATCCGTTCTTCATCGAATAACGCGCTCGAGCTGTCGACTGCGAGTTGCAAGTATGTCACCAGTTCGGCTAGTCCGTGTTCCAGGGGGTGCGATTCGATAAGTGCGCGAAGTGTGATTTGATTTTGATTCTGCAGCGCCTGGCGAACATAACCTGCAAGCTTTGCCTTGTCGACGACAACTTGCGAGAACAGTGCTTCGACGTCGATTTCCGTGTCACCCGCTTCTGCGAGTTGACTGGCGATCAGGGGTTTGAGGGACGCCGAGTACAACGGCCTTTCCATCGGCAGTTCGATGGCAGCTCCTGGTTCGGCAACGCTCATGAACTCGCCCCGTGGTTGCGTGTCACGCACGGCGACAGCCTGCACTTCGATGCTGCGGAGGATATTCATGATGCGGCGATTCTCCAGATACGCCTGGTCGTCCATGAAGCGCCGTAGCTGTTGGGAGAGCTGCGCGACGGTTCGCTGGGTGTGTTCGCCGGCGTCAAGCCAGTCGTAATGAACACGATTGAGACGCTTGTCCGGTTTGGTTTTCGCAATTGCAGGGAGTCGCAACACCTGCTCGAGGAGACTGGACAACTCCTCCTGCCTGGACTGCGACATGAGAAAATCCCAGAAGGCGCGGAAGCTTCGGCCCTGATCCGAATCGGCGATGGCATCGCGCTGGCCGAGGATCTCATCGAGCAGGGCGCCCTTGGCTCCTTCCCAGAGCGTGATGCGTTCGCGTACCTGGCGGTCGAGGTTACGGAAGTTGTGCTCCACCTCGCGGAAGTCCGAAAGGAGTTCGCGTGCCAAAGCGACGAACTGCTGGAACCGATCCTTGAGAGCGGTATCGTCCAGCAACGACAGATCCCCCTGCTGGACGCGCGCAATCTCCGCATCGATTTCGTCTCGACGTTTTTGCAACTCCGCGATTCGCACGTGAGGATCCGTCTCGGAGCCCTGAACCATTTGCCGCAGAAGCTCAAAAAGCGTCAGCAAACGCGATTCGGTACCGACGAAAGCGCGTGCTGTCAGGCTATCCAGCCAGGCGATCGTCTTTTCCGTTGTTGGAGTCAGATCGAAATGAGGCTCGTCGGAGTTCTGTGGATAAAACTTGCGCAGCCACGCTCGATCGTTCGATGCCCATTCATTGAGATACTCTTGTGCACGACGCGGAAAGGCTCCCCCGCCAAACCGTTCCCTCAATCCATAGAGTTCGTCCTCCAAAGCTTCTATAAGATCAACCTGAGACAATACCCGAATGTTGGGCTCAATAAATGCTTTGCAGAGAAAACTCACTACCAGCGGCGCAGAGTCAGCCAGCAGTAGCTTCCAGCCTGGGTGATTCTTGCGCAACGTCTCCAGAGTGGCAAAATCGAGGTTCATCTTTGGTGCGGCGATTATAGATGAAAATGCGGATCAAACCGTCTTCGACGCGCTACTTGCCTAGACAACATTTCTTATACTTCTTGCCGCTTCCGCACGGGCAGGTCTCGTTTCGTCCGATCTTTGGAATGGTGCTTCCACCCAAAACGCCCGCGGTTGACACAGGCTCCATACGATTCGAAACGAAAGCTTCATGCGTCAGTTTGGTTTCGTCTTTCCTGTCGGACCGGAAGCATGCCCACCACTCCATTTCCTCAATAGTGTTTCTGACCATGCGATGATGTGGATCGTCTGCGAGTCTCGCAAGGACTCGACCTTTACCGAGGGCGAGATCATGCTTGACGTCCTCCATACTGATGTTCCCCGGATCGACGAGGCCCCCTCGGTAAGCCTGTTTGATATCATCGAGCAGTTCGGCCGGATAAATATCGCAGCTGGAGGCGACCAGTGAATTCCAGACCTGAGAGTGCCGCCGCTCCAATTTGGTTCGGAACAAGTGCACGAAATAATGGACCATTGCTTCGCGACTCGTTTGTCCCTCGGCGACGAGCGTAAGGAGTCCATCGAGAGCTGCGCCGCGAACCCATTCATCCGCGTGCTCGTTCTCGACGATGGACTGGATTCCACCCAACTCACCGCCACTCACTGAAGCCAGGACTCGGCCGAGGGCCTCCGTAATGAAGTCGCCGCATAGTGAATAAAGAAGTTCACCGTCAAGCGAACAGAACTCTATTAGTAGCGGATAGGTTCGAGGCTCACGGAATTGCGCCAGTAAGAACATGGCATACAAGTGGGCCATGTAGTCGTCTTCAGCATCAATCTCCCTGGATCTCTTGATCGTACGTTCGAGGATCCGCAGCAGCTCCGGTGTTATTTCCTCCTGACGTGCCATAGCCGCTTCGACGGCCGCGCGTGCGAACCTTCCGCTTACCGGCTCGATTTGTCGCAAGATTTCTGCGGTTTCCATGATGTCAGGCTTCGGAGCAGTAGCCACTGGGTTGCCGAATAGATCGTCGAACATTTGATACTGGTGGGCTTGATCTTTCCTCATGGTGAGGTTGTATACGCCTTGCCATTGCCAGATGAGGTCCAGTGCGCGATCGTTGGGACCTGCGTCGTCCGTGTTTCAGCTATCGTTTTCGCATGCGGAGATTTCCGAAGCTGAGCTCCAGGGAGCGAAAAATTGAGGAGATGTACGGGTTCGTTCATCAGTCGCACATCTCTGAGAAAAATGTGGCTCGCCTGCGTGTTCTGCTCGATGATCCGGATGACGGCGTTCGCAAGATGGCCTATGTTTTGATCCGAGTCGCCGCGGTTCGTCCTTATAAACGGAAGCGGCTCAGATACATCGTCAAGGTGGACCGAACGCTGGCTAAAGAGTTCGTCGAGATGTTCTTTGGCGATGAGTGGATTGACGCGCCACCCGATCCGTTTTACGAAGAATTATCGCTCGACCGACACGAGGATGATGAGAGCTCAAGATGCCTGACCAATGTTGACCAAAAGATGGCCAACATTGGGGGTTAAGTTATTGATTTTACAATGGAGGCGGCGGGAATCGAACCCGCTCCCATTTGAGTAGAATCAAGGACTTGCAGAGGTGCTGTGACCAAGTTGTGACCAAAGCGCAACCGCCTTGTTGCCTGCTTCGGGCGCGTCATCGGGAATCCAGCGTGAATACGTCCGGGCCGTGAATGCCCAATCCGTGTGCCCCATTTGCTTCGCCACCCACATTACGTGTTCACCGGCCATCAGCATCATGCTCGCGTAAGTGTGGCGCGTTTGGTACGGGTTCCGATAGCGCACACCGGCACGTTTTAGAGCAGGCAACCACAGAGTTTTTCGGATTGCCTGATCTCCTGTCCAACGTTCGCCGGTGCGAGGATTCTGGAAGATTTCGGCGCTCTTTAAGAACGTGTGCGTTTTCTGCGCCTTGAGTGCTTCGAGGGCAGGCGGGAGCAATTTTACGTCTCGAAGTCCGGCATCCGTCTTTGGTTCTTCCGCTTCGTCGGACCCTTGCGTGAGAGCACGCGAAACGCGGACCATGCCACGAACCCAATCGATGTCTGTCCAATCGAGAGCGCACAGTTCAGACGTTCTCAGTCCTGTCCAGAAGGCAAACTTAACGAAGTTATGAGCCTGGCCATCAATCTTGCTGAGAATTGCTTCGCGCTCTTCCGAAGAGAATGGGTCAATCTGACGGGCCTTGTTTCTGTTCAATCCCCTACCATTGCTCCGGCGTCGTTTGATCTTCCAGCCTGCAAGCGGATTGTGCTCGATGAATTCGTCCAGAACTGCGTCATCCAGTGCGATACGAAGTGGAGAAAGAATATTGCCTAACGTTTTCGGCGTCATCGTGCGCTGTGCTGTCCACTCCTTAACGTGTTTGCGTCGAAGATCGGAAAGAGAGAGTTTTCCGAATCCTGGTATGAGATGGCCGCGAACAATCTTTTCATAGCCGCGCCATGTCGAAGACTTCACGTTCTGACACTCGGATTCGAGCCAACTTTCAAGATAGGATTCGATGGTGATTTTGTCGCCAGGCATTCTGGCGAAGAACTTGACCTTTGGCGAGTCCGGAAAGTGCTTCGCATAATCAAATTCGTTCTTTGCGATCTCGTCTTCAACGCGGGCTTTCAATCGTTCACAGTACTTGATGTTCTTGTCCGTAGGTTGAAGCTTGATGCGTTCCCGGCAGCGCACGCCTCGATAATAGAAATCGATTTCTATCGAGGATTCGCTTCTGACGCGAACACCTGCTGATGACTTGTTACCCATTTCTCGAAGCCCTCGGTGTCTATGAGAATCCTTCCGTCCGGCGCTTTAATCCAGACCTGGCCTTCCAGCCAATCGCCACGCTTGATCTTGGACCGCACGGCGTCAGGAGTATAGCCCGATTCTGCCGAGAATTTATCAATTGTGAGCCAGCGCAGCATCTCAAACCTCTATGATGCCCTTTGGCCAACGAGGATAGAAGCAGGTCTTCAGAATGCGATGAAAAAGCACTCCATTCGTCGTTTTGACTTCCAATGAAGAGCGACGGATTTCGTTTGTGAAAGCACGTCTCCTTCGCCGGGTCATTGAAAGAAATGCGGCATTTAACAATTTGGGAAATGCATTAAAGGATTTCATCGCTGTCTATTTTTCCGAGAAAGAACGATGCTTCACGTATGTGAGTCACCTGTTCGGGTATCAAGCGCAGAGCACGTGTGCACACCGCATCAGCGGCAACGGGATCGTTGGAAAGTACAATTTTGTCCAACCTGCATTCAGTGCCGTTAAGTGGACCGTCGCCATTCATGGCAACGACGGCATCAGCAATAACGAAGTGAGGCCGAACCGTGGCGCAGATATCGACGATACTTTCGTGGATTCCGGCCCAATGAAGGACATTCTTCGGCCAGCCGCAGCGGCATCCGGGCACAATGCCAAACATGTTTTTCATGCTGAGCGTGACACCGGTCCAGTGATGGGTTTTCACTTTCGGCATGGATACGATGAAGTCCGATGCGCGGACGGTGCGCGGAAGCCACAAGTGGCGAAGACCGCAATAGTCGGCTTGAAGCCTCGTTTTGATCAGCTCATCACGATTCAGATCCACAAACGCGATCCTGCGGTGCGCAAGCTGATCGCCGAGGCCGGTCTCGTGTAGGAGCAGATCCGTGTCGCGATGATGCCCCGGGCCTTCGCCAACCGTTACTGAAGCAGCGTCGAGGCGGAGGAAGGCTTCGGCCGCGGCGCCGATGAGCCGCGCATCGGTGTTCACCGGTTTTCCCGGGATGCATTCAACAATATTGGGTTTAAGCAGAACCGATTTTCCGCGGACGTCGAGATTGAAGAGCCGAAGGCCGTCGAACACCAGTTCGTCCAGTTTGTCCGAATATTGATCTGCATGGAGAGTTGCAACGCGCGAGACTTTCGGACGGAGATCACGAGAGTACTTTCGGCGCCGGGATTGCAGGGTCAGCGCTGAACCGGTAACTGCTGCCGAGGCGACGAGCCAATCGCGTCTGTTCATTTCAAATCACCATGGAAAGGATTCGCGTCGCCTTCAGCAGCTTTGATAGCAATCGCCGCAAGGCTCAGAATTTCAATGGAAA
>WNFT01003665.1_pt1 | contig 17310 bp, 19 predicted proteins | sample 5400191 | NCBI WGS metagenome assembly WNFT01 (sample SAMN13153359, study PRJNA577476) | soil metagenome | isolation source: 80 cm saprolite under Madrone tree | place: USA:California | collected 2016-06-14 | reverse complement strand
CTGGTCGTTGGAGGTCAGCACCACAGCGCTCGGAGCCGCCATTTCACCAAGCCAGCCGCTCGAATCGAATGCGATCGCCTCGGTCGCCGCCTGCAGGATCGCGCGGGTGTCGTGCTTGGCGACCTGCTCCATGACCCAGCGGCCCTGGCCGTCGTACGCCGATCGAGGAGCGAGCACGGCCATCATCGCCGCCCGCCGCACTCTCTCAGGTGCAAACTGCGCAGCGCGTGTGAGCAAGCGCATCGCCATGCCGCCTCCGGCAGACGCGAAGTTGTGGGCGGTCGCGCACAGGACCAGGCCGCGCACCAACTCGGGATGGCGGTGCGCGAAGAGCTGTGCCACCAATCCGCCCAGGGAGTAGCCGACCACGATGACGCGACCGAGCTCGAGAAGCTCGACGATGGCCGCCAGGTCGTCCGCGCACTGCGCGCCGTCGAACCTGTCGGTGGGAATGCCGTCGCCATGGCCTCGAAGGTCGGGGGCGACGACGCGAAAGTGTGCGGCGAGTTCCGGGACGGCGAGCGACCAGTTGAGGTCCGCGCTCGCGAGCAGGCCGTGCACCAGGAGCACAGTGGGCGCTCCCGAAGGCCCAGATGCCTCGCGCACGAAGATCGTGCCGCGCCCGGGCAGGTCGAGCCGCCGACCGGCCGGCATCTCCGCCGCGAAATGCAATTCCGCGAAGTCGAGGCGTTCGAGGCCCGCGCGCTTGCCGGCTTGCCGGCGACGAGTGGTTGGTCGGCCGTTCCAGGACATCTGGCTCCTCCTTCCGGCCCGGTTGGGCTCGGTGAGGGGGAGCGTCGAGACAGACCTCTCCCGCTGAGGTCCGAATCAGGTCTGCAAAGAGTTGGAGCGCGAAGGCGAGACTGGTCCAGCGCCATAGGTGGACAGGTCTTAGCCCCAAAGCTGGGATCAGCCGGTGGTCGCTTGCTCCTCGAGCTCCTTCAGGCGGTCGACCAGGCGCCGGACGCCATAAGAGCGCCGGTTGAAGTAGGCGGCGCGGCTAAGCCCCACGCGGCGCTCGACGGCGTAGTGGCCGCCGATTCGTCGGACGTAATAAAGACTCAGAATCTCGCCCGCCTGCGCATCTATTTGCGACGGGGACGCGCGCAGTGCTGAGATCGCGTCCTCCATGACCTGCCGCAGCGACGCAGCATTGTGCGATGGCAGACAGCGCAGATGCACGAGAGGGCTCTCCGCGAGGTCTCTCAGGTTGTTGAAGACCTTGAGGGCGTGCTCGAGGCGCTCCACCGTGATGTCGGGTGCTGAAGGACTCGACTCCTGGTCGGGCGGGGGCCACAACACCGCCGCGGCCTTCGCCACCTCGCGGTTGGGAAATGTGAAATAGCTCACAAGCCAGCCGACCAGCCCGCAAGTGAGAATCGTGCCGTAGACCACGTCCTGCCCCCAGTAAGTCCCGCCCTCCCAAACAGCAACGTAAGCGAGATAGGCGGCGGGCAGAAGCGCGCCCGTCAACGCCGCAAAGACTCGGAGCTGGGTCAGCCGGTCCGACCGAGGCTGGGCCCAGTAGAGGAGCAGATCACTGAGCACGCCCACCACGGCCGCCACGCCAACGTATTGGAAGCGCGAGAACTGGGTGCTGACCAGGAATGCGGTGGCGGTCAGCATCACAGTGATGCTCCCGCGTGGCAGCCGAATCTGGCGGAGAAGAAGAAGGATGGTGGCGGTGACGATCGCGGCCTGCATCATCAAGGCCAAAGCGCCGAGCTCCTGGCCGACCACTTTGTAGGTCCGAGGAAGCCCTCGGAGATCGAACGCCCATTGGTCCACGTATGGGTGGTCCCATTGAGAAAAGAACGTGATCGTGGCGAGGAGGAGCGTCGCCGAGATCAACGCAGTTGGTCCCGCGACCAACTCGCCGCGGCCCACCGCGGCTCGAAGTGGACCGGTCACGATCAACCCGCCGGCGGCGATTTGAATCAGGTTGGAGGGCCTGAAAATCGCCGCGAGACCGGGGGTCTCTGGACCGTATACGTCTTGCCACCAGATTCCACTGAGGATCCCGGCCGCGAAGATGGCACAACCAAGGGCCGATAACAGATAACCCTCGGGGAGGATCGAGTCCGGCCGTCGTTCTCGAAGCCAACGAGCAAGCGCCGTGCCCGTGAGGAAGACGGTCACCAGCAGCCAGGCCCCTTGCGATGGGGCATGGGCCCACGCCTGCGGCTTGAGGTGGCGGTCTATCCAGGCGTCGTAGTAGCCGGCAAAAACCAGGAGCGTGGCGAGGACAGAGAAGGCCCAGTCGAAGCGCGACCCGGGCCAAGTCGACGGGTCCAGGCCGGCAAACCGACGCGTAGCAGCCACGGTCCGACACAGGATGCTCTGACCTTTCCATCACCGCAAGCTTCCGCCTAAGTTTCAGTACATCCCCTGACGACACCGCCTTCGTTCGCACCTAAGGTCGCGGCTGGAGGTGATTCATTGCATTCGAATCGCTGAGCAGCGCGGCCCACGTTCGAACCATCCGGATTCAAGTCATTCAAGGAGATAACCATGCTCAGGACTTTTGCGCGCTTGCTCGCGGTGGGGGCGTTCGTGCTCGCCGCCGCAGTCCCGACGACAGCGTCGGCCGCCGGCGGTGGCGGCGGCGTCGGCATGACGGTCGCGATCGGTGCACCGATCACACTCACGGATCGCATCCTCGTGACATTGCCGGTGACCGTCACGTGCACCACAACACTCCCCAACCCATTCCAGTTCGGCAGCATCTTCGTTTCGATCCAGCAGGCAAGCGGAAAATCCGTATCCCACGGGAGCGGCCGCCTGGAGCTGACATCGTGCCCGGCCACCCCGCAAACCTTCAACGTTCTGGTCACGCCCGACGTGTTTTCGTCGCCCAGCAGTCCATTCCACGGCGGCGGAGCGATCGCGTTCGCTGGGGCCAGTGCGTGCGACATCACCTTCATTTGCATCGGTGGCTCGGTAGGACCGGTTAGCGTCCGACTCTGACCTCGCGCTGCTCCGGGAGGCCCGGCGATTCGCCGGGCTTCCCTCAATCGCGCCTCTCGTACACGGGGTTCACGGGACCGTGGCCCTTTCCCAGCTCGAGCGAATGCTCGATGGCGCCGTTGATGAAAGCTTTGGCCGCGCGCACGGCCTCGAGCGGTGACTGGCCTTTGGCCAGACCCGCGGTGATGGCCGCCGAGAAAACGCACCCGCTGCCGTGGGTGTTCTTCGTGTTGATGCGGCGGCCGGCCAGCTCGACCAGGTCTCTTCCGTCCCAATAGATGTCAATAGCTTCTGCGTCAGCCGCGTGACCGCCCTTGACGACCGCTGCCCGTGGGCCGAGCGCGACGAGGTCGCGCGCCGCCTGGCGCCGATCGTCGACGGTGGGCAGGGACCGCCCCAGCAGTACCTCCGCCTCGGGGATGTTGGGCGTCACGACCGCCGCCAGCGGGAGCAGATACCTGTACAGAGACGCGATGGCATCGCTGTGCAGCAGCCTCGCGCCACCTTTGGCGACCATGACCGGGTCGACCACCAGGTTGATGATCCCGTGGTCCCTGATCGCCGCTGCGACCGCCTCGATAATCGCCGCGCTCGCCAGCATCCCCGTCTTGGCCGCCTGCACCCCGATGTCCTCGACGACGGCGTCGATCTGCGCGCGGATGACGCGAATCGGCACCTCGTGAATCTCAGAGACCGTGACCGTGTTCTGGGCCGTGACGGCGGTGATCGCCGACGTTCCGTGCACCCCGAAGGCGGCAAAGGTCTTGAGGTCGGCCTGGATGCCGGCTCCTCCGCCGGAGTCGGAGCCGGCGATCGTGAGCGCGACTGGGACTATCATGCCGGCCGCACGCGGCGAGAGCCCCAGTAGACGGCGGCGGCGACTGCGATGCTCACCAGCCCGCTGGTGTCTGCTCCATGGAGGCTCGTGATGAGACCGTCGTTGAAGAAGTGCGGCGAGGAGATCAGGTTGCCGAAGAGGTTGTCGTAATTGACGAAAAGTAGGCTGGCCGCGGTGCCGGCAAGCCACGCGATGATGGCAAGCCGCGGTCGCGCTTTGCCCTCGAAGACGAAGAAGCTGAGGAGCACGACCGCGGCCCATGCCGGCGCCCAGAGATAGGTGAGGATGAGGAAGTCCTCGTAGGCGACGTGCAGGTCGCTCACCAGGACCGCGTACGCGGCCAGCGCCGTGCCGAGGATGCCGCAACCCAAAGCGGTCTGCCATCGAGGAAGGCGGATGCCCATGGCCAGCGTGACCAGCCCCGCCGTGTAGACGTCAAGGTAATTGGCCCAGATCTCACCCACGACGACAAACACGAAGAACGGGATCGCGACCCAGCCTGGGGCGTGCGCGCTGATCACGGCGAGGACGCCACCCGGACCCGCGGCAAGCCCTGCGTCGATGGTCGGCAGCAGGAGGCCGAAAAGGCCGAGGAGGATCATCGGCAGCGCCACACCGGCGAGAGGCCAGAACGTGACGGATCGGGTCGGGCTGGATGCCGGCAGGTAGCGCGAGTAGTCGCTTGCGAACGGATACCAGGACGCCACGAGCGCGAAGCAGGTCATGAAACCGAGCACGAACGCGCCTGGGTAGTCGGCACCGGAAACGGATGGACCCTGGCCCCAATGGAACTGTGGCGCGAGCAGAACGAACAGGACAGCTGCCAGCGCGGCGAAGATGACCGCCCCGTAGGTCTCCAAGACTTTGATCGTTCCGTGTCCGTAGACGGCGACGCCGACGCTGATGGCGGCGATCAGGATCACCAGCGCGAATGTGATCACTCGGTTGCCGCCGCCAAAGAGCTGCGCGCCGGCGTTGGCGGCGATGACGCAGTCGACCGCAAACCAGCCCACGGCGAGGAACAGGGTGAGCGCGGCTCCGACGTACGAACCCCGACGTCCGAAGATGCGACGCGTGAAGACGATCTGGGGCAGTCCGCTCCTCGGCCCGGTGTTGCTGAGGAGGCCGAGGATGAGAGCGGCGGCGACTGTGCCCAACACTGTGGCGGCGAGGCCGTCCCAAACGCCGAGCCCGTAGTAGGTCGTCAGCAGGCTCGCGGTAAACAGGCTCGCGTAGTTCGTGAAAGCGCCGGCCCACAGAAAGCCGAGCTCGCGCGGCCGGCCGTGGCGTTCGGCGGCCGGGATCGCATCGATGCCGTGCGTCTCGACCTTTCCGAAAGCGTCGGCATCAACGCTCTCAACGGCGCTCATAAGTGCGGCGCGCCGGAAGTACGAAGGCGGTGGGCGGCATCGGCGGGCGACGCCAAGGAGAGGCGAGGACGTACGAGGAGCGCATCTTGATCATGCGCGACGAGAACGCCCGGAGCCTCGACGCCGGCGTCAGCGCCCTTTAGGGCGCTCGGCCGCCTAGGCCGATCCACCGCCGAGTTCCTTCCGGCGTGCTGCACTCTATCTCCCTCCGCTGGCATTACCCAGTTCAGGTTCTTGCGGTCGGCGCTGTGCGCCCTCTCAGCCTCTTTTGGCTCCCGCTGGTTCGATTCTAGTGGGGTCGCGTCCTTACTTTATGTATGGGGCCAGAACAGCAGCCCGACACCCGAGAACGATGTATGCCAGATGGCCCCAGGCCACATTGATCGCGTCCGGTAGAAGACGTACCCGAGCAAAAGGCCTGGGAGGAGTCCAAACAGTGCGATTCCGAGCGCCAGCCCTAGCGAGTACCCGGCGGCCAAGTAGGAAGGGACATGCAACAGGCCGAAGGCCATCGAGGATATGGCCAGGCTGTTGCCGGGCCGGCCCAGCCAAGGCATGAGCCGGTTGAAGATGACGCCGCGGTACGCGAGCTCCTCGGGGATGCCGTTGATGAGGGACTGGAGCGCGATCGCACCGGTCACGGCGGGAACCGTCGCCGACTCCCACATGAGCCCAGGATGCCCGCCGGTGGCGATGGCACCAAGTCCAAGGGCGATTCCGATGACAGCCAGCACGACCCCGAGGAGCAAATCTCGCGGGGTCGCCGTCAAACCCACCTCGCCGGCTCGGAAGCGGAAGGCCGCCACGGCGACCAGGGTCGGGAGGAGCAAGAGTGGGACCGCGATCGCGGCGTTTGCCGCTTTGGCCGCTACCAGCGACGGAACGCCAGCGGCTCTCAGGTCGGCCGCCCAAGCGTGACCAAGTCCAGAGGGGAAGATCACGAACCAGAAGATCGCGGCACCAGCGAACTGCAGCGCCGCCACCGTCACAGCAAGGCCGATATCGCGTGAGCGGGCGTCGGGCCGGTGAACAGCCGCCACCGCCGTGGGCCGGTCACGTGTAGCGAGACGGATCACGGAGACGTAGACGACCAGAAGGACCAGGTTGATGGGGACGTTTGCAGGTCCGAACGCGAATACGACTGCGAGCAAGTTCATCGCTGCGTAGACGACGAGCAGCGGCGTCAGCAGCGGATGGTCGCGCAGCAAAGCCACTGCTCGCGCCAACACCTACTACCGGTCCAGGAACTCCGTCACAAAAGATTGGAAGTCGTGGACGCCGTTCTCACGCTTCCCGGCTCACCGAAGTACCATTCGCAGATCGTGACCTGGATGACGGCAGCCTCTGTGCGAGCGCGATGTCTGGGCCCACGAAATCGAGCGATTTCGCGCGGATCCTTGGGTCGATCTCGAGCTGCATTCGGGTGACATTCTCGCACTCACGGGATTCTCACCTCCGCCCCTGAACACGCAATGAGGGCGATCGTCTTCGGGCTCGTGCTCATGGCGGCCCTGAGCGTGATCGTGCTGTCCATCCGGCCGGGCGGGCTGCGCCGGCAGCTTCGGTTGGCGGCTCGCAGGCTCCGGCTCGTCCTCCTCTTCGGCGGCGTGTATCTAGTCTTCTCGACTGTGATCCGGGTGTTCTTTCCGGAAGGTTGGGTGTCCGACTACGGTCCGCCGGCGGTGGCGCTCGTGCTCGCCGGAGCGTTTCTCGTGCTGTCGCAGGAGCCGGCCCTGCCGCCAGAGACAAAGCGGTGAGCGACCGCGAGCCGGATTCGCTGACCCTCGCCGACGTGGAGGAGGCACGCAAGCGCCTCGCCGGAATCGTGCCCCGCACGCCGCTGATCCGATTGGAAGACGGGGGCGAAGGCGAGCTCTATCTGAAGCTGGAGAACCTGCAGCCTGTCCGCTCGTTCAAGGTTCGCGGCTCTGGCAACGCGATCGCTGTGCTCGATGCCGCCACGTTGCAGGCCGGCGTGTACACCGCCAGCGCTGGGAACATGGCCCAGGGCCTGGCGTGGAACGCCAGACGGCTCGGAGTCCGGTGCACGGTCGTCGTCCCCGACGGCGCTCCGCGTGTGAAGCTCGAGGCCATCCAGCGCCTTGGCGCCGAGACGATCTCGCTGCCGTTCGACGACTGGTGGAACGTGATGGCGACCCACCGTTATGCGCCGCTCGAGCCCGCTCATTTCATCCACCCCTCGAGCGACGTCGACGTCATGGCCGGCAACGGCGTCATCGGCCTGGAGATCCTGGAAGACCTCCCTGACGTCAACTCCGTACTCGTCCCCTTCGGCGGCGGCGGGATGGCCTGCGGCATCGCGACGGCGGTTCGGGGCCTTCGCCCGGAGGTCCGTGTCTATGGCTGCGAGGTGGACACGGCCGCTCCCCTTGCCGCCGCGTTGACCGCGGGTGGCCCGGTGCCGTGCGCGCGCACCGCCACGTTCGTGGACGGGATCGGCGGCCCGGCGCTGCTGCCCGAGATGTGGCCGCCCTCGTCGCGCCTGCTGGCCGGATCGCTGGTGGTCAGCCTGCCCGAGGTGGCGGCCGCCATCCGCCACCTGGTCCAGCACGCCGCGATCGTCGCCGAGGGGGCCGGCGGCGCGTCGGTGGCAGCTGCGCTCAAGGGCCTCGCCGGACCAGGTCGCCATGTCGCCGTCGTCTCGGGCGGAAACATCGACCCGGAAGTTCTGACCACGATCCTGTTGGGGCAGCTGCCCTAGGGCCCTGTCCGGAGACAGGGCCCTTAGTCGACCTTGACCTCGGCGCCGTCCTGGGCCCATCGCGTGTGGAATGCTCCCTCGCGGTCAACCCGGTGATAGCTGTGGGCGCCGAAGTAATCGCGCAGGCCCTGGATGAGGTTGGCCGGCCCACGCGCACGCCGGTAGCCGTCGTAATAAGCAAGCGATGACGAGAAGGCAGGGATGGGCACGCCGCGATCGACGGCGGTCTTGACCACACGCCGCCATGCCTCCTGCCCGGAGGCAAGAGCGTCCTGGAAGAACGGTGCGAGCATCAGGTTCGGCAGGCGCGGCTGCTCCACATACGCATCCTTGATCCGGTCGAGGAACTGTGCTCGGATGATGCAGCCGCCACGCCAGATGGTGGCCAGCGCCCCGAGGTCGAGGCCCCACTCGTATTCCCGCGATCCGGCCTGCAGGTGCTCGAAACCCTGGGCATACGCGACGATCTTGGCCGCGTAGAGCGCATCTCTAACGTCGTCGACCAGGCCCATGTCCCTGTCGTAATGAACGTGGTCCGCAGCCGGACCGGTGAGAATGTCGGCAGCCTTTACCCTCTCCCCCTTCTGACTCGACAGGATCCGCGCGAAAACCGCTTCCGTGATGCCTGTCAACGGCACGCCCAGCTCCAGGGCCGACTCGCTCGTCCAGCGGCCCGTGCCTTTCTGCTCGGCCTCGTCCTCGATGGCGTCCACCAGCGGCGCTTCAGTTCCGTCCGAGCTCTTGGCGAGAACGTTGGCGGTGATCTCGATCAGATACGACTGCAGCCGGCCTTCGTTCCAGCCGCGGAAGATCGTCGCCAGCTCCGCGGGGGTCAGGCCGAGCGCAGAACGCAGCAGGTCGTAGCTCTCGGCGATCAGCTGGATATCCGCGTACTCGATCCCGTTGTGGACCATCTTCACGAAGTGCCCGGCCCCGTCTGCTCCGATGTACGTGCAGCAAGGCACGCCATCGACCTTGGCGGCGATCGCGGTCAGCATCTCCTCGACGTGCTCGTAGGACTCGCGGGTTCCACCCGGCATCAGGCTCGGTCCGCGCAGCGCGCCCTCCTCGCCGCCTGACACGCCCATGCCCAGGAAGCCCAGCCCAGCCCGAGCCGCGGCCGTCGCCCGCCGGCGCGTGTCGTGGAAGAGGGAGTTGCCGCCATCGATGATCGTGTCGCCCGGTTCGAGCAGGGCAGTCAGCGAATCGATGCCCTCATCGACCGGCGAGCCGGCCTTGACCATCAGCAGGATCGCGCGCGGCGGGGCCAGGATCTGGACCAGCTCCTCCAGCGTGGCGGCCGGCTTGAAGGCGCCCTCGTCAGCGTATTTGGCCATGAACTCATCGGTTCGCTGCCGCGTGCGGTTGTAGACGCCCACGCGGACGCCGTGCGACGCAAGGTTGCGCGCCAGGTTCATGCCCATGGTCGCCAGCCCGACGACGCCCAACTCTTGGTCTGCCAGCTCGCTCACCCCCCGGCATTATGCCAAGCCGGCGGTCAGCGCCTAGGGGGTCGGACTCGCCTTCGCCCTGGCGTTTTCGGCCGCCTCCTGCGCGGCCGTCTCGCCGGTTTCGTGGGTCGCGGTCTCGTTGGAGGCTCCGCCGGGACCTGCCGGCCCGCCATGGAACGTGCCGTTGTTTTCGGCCGTCTCGCGCGCGGCCGACTCGGTGGCTTCGTGCGCCGATGCCTCGTTCGACTTCGCTGCGGGCGTCGGCGAAGCTGCAGCAAGGAAAGTGTTTGGGCCGGCGCTCCTGCCGGCAGCCGAGGCGGCCACCACACCGACAACGGCCATCGCCGCCGCCACCACGGAGGCGATCAGTAACGTGCGTCCTTTGCTCATATCACGCATGGTCGGGCGCGAACCTCAAGGAACGCTTGGAATCGGATGTGAGTTTCTGGCCCTAGGCAGAGAATTCCAAGCTGCGGATCCCGGTCAGGTCCAGCCAGTACCGGCCGCCGCCCTTCACGATCCGCATCTGCACCTGGCCGCAGGCCGGGCATCGGACGACCACGCCGGGCGCATGCATGTAGACCTCGACCTGACCGACCGCATGCACCTTAAGGCAGCCCGCGCACGTGCTCTCCGCGGTTGTCATCTCCATCGTGAAGATCTCGCGCAACAGCCCGCCGATCGCGTTGCCGTCGAGCTTCAAATCGGATTGCTGCACAGTCATGGTCTCAACCTCCTGTGGGTCCGAACCGCTCGGTCTTGATTGAAGGCGCATCAAAGCCCATGTCGACGAGGTGCCCTGCTACGGCTTCCACCATGGGCGTGGGCCCGCAAACGAACATGATCGGGTTCTGCGGTTTCGGCCATCCCACCTCTTCCAGCATCGCGCGATCGATTCGCCGCGCGTAGCCGCGCCAACCTGGCGGCTGCATTCGAGTCAGACAGTGGGCCACAGTGAGGCCGTCCCCCGCGGCGGAAAGAGCGTCCAGCTCAGCCCTGTAGATGATGTCGTCCTCGGAACGCGACGAGTAGAGCAGCCTGGTCGGAGTCATCGACTTGATCGCTGAGCGGTGGCGGATCATCGCCATCAGAGGCACCACGCCCGATCCTCCCGCCACCAGCAGCAGGGGCCGGTCGTCGCCTCCCCGCCATACGAAGTAGCCTCCGATCGGCCCGCGAAGCTCGATCTTGTCGCCTTTGCGAACCTCGCCGACCAGATACGGCGACACCTCACCGTCGTCAAGCCTCTCCACTGTGATCGCCAGGCGCGGGTCTTCCGGTGCCGACGCGATGGAGTAGCTCCGCTCCGCCTGGTAGCCGTCATCCGCCGTGAGGCGGACGTCGACGTGCTGGCCCGCGAGGTGGCCTTGCCACTCGGGCACGTCGAGCACCAGGCTCGCCACCCGCGGCGTTTCCTGGACCAGCTCAGCGACCGCGCCGAGCTGCCACTCTAGTAAACGGGGTCCCCGCGAACTCACGGCTTTAGCCTCCGAGTTCGTGGGGATATTAGTCGCCCCAGTACCGCTGTTCGCGCCATGGATCCCCGTACATGTTGTAGCCGTTCGACTCCCAGAATCCGGGCTCGTCCTTATTGATCAGGCGCAGCCCGCGCACCCATTTGGCGCTCTTCCAGAAGTACAGGTGCGGGACCAACAGCCGAGCAGGCCCGCCGTGCTCCGGGTGCAACGGCTGGCCGTCGAACTCATACGCGACCCACGCCTTGCCGCCGCTGACGTCTTCGAGCGGGAGGTTGGTCGTGTACCCGCCGTAGGAGAACGCCATGACAAATTCGGCGGCGGTCTCCACGCCTTCGAGGATCGTATCGACGGAGACGCCTTTCCAGGCGGTGTCGAGCTTGGTCCATTTGGTGACGCAGTGGATGTCCTTCGTGACCTCCTCGGCCGGCAGTTTGCGGAAGTCCTCCCAGGTCCACTTCTTGGGCTCGTCGATCTCGCCCTCGACGACAAACGTCCACTCAGCCAAAGCGACTCGAGGCGTCGGGCCGGCTGAGAGGACCGGAAAGTCGTTCACGACGTACTGTCCCGGCGGCAGTCGAGAGCTGCTCGCCGAATCTCTTCGCTTGCCGCGGAATCCGCGCGAGATGAAAGACATGGGAGTGGTCTCCTCTCTAACTTCAGACGAATTCCAGCTCTGTCGTGATGACGATGCAGCCGCCGATGGTCTTGGCGACCGGGCAGCGGCCGGCGTGGAAGGCATGCGAGCGCTGGGCCGCCTCCTGCTTGTCCTCCGGGCACCCGGCCAGGTGATACCGCACATGGATGCTCTTGATCACGAGCACTTTGTCCTCCAGCACGACAATGCCTTCGGCATCTGAGGTCAGCCTACCCTCGCTCGCGTCGATCCCGCGCGCCTCCAGCGCGCCACCCAGGGTTCCCGTGAGTCAACCGGCGGTGGCGGCAACCACGTAGTCGAGCGTGGTGGCATGGTCGGGATACTGCCCAGGGGCGGTGCCGTAGTGCTCGCGGACCTCATCGTGCGTCCCGAACATGACGGCTTCCGTTTCCGCCGGAATGTAGGCGCTGCGGATCGGCCCGCGCTCACGGACGATCCTGACCTTCGAAACGTACTTCGGCTCATCCATGCCGACCAGATTAGTGCCGGGCGGGCGTTGTCGCGTTACGCGCGTTAGGCTAGTGCCGTCATGGACCCGGTTCCCGCTTCCCAGTCCGCGGGACAGATCTCGGCCGACGGCCAGTTCCGGTGGGACGGCCAGCAGTGGGTACCGCTGGGGGCCGGCCACCGCGAACCGACTCCGTGGACACGGCCCATGCAGCTCGCGGCAGCGGGTGTCCTTGCCGTTTCCGCGCTCGTGGGGGTGATCACGACGCTGGTCTTTTACAACCACGATGCTGTGGTGAGCGCTCTGCACGCCCAGGGCACGCCGATCCCGGCCGGGACCACCGAGGACACTGTGGTCAACATCACGATCGGGTTCGCGATTGCTTTCGCCATCGTCGTCGGCATCCTGGAGCTGGTGGCCGCGGTCGGCAGCTACCTCGGCTGGCGGTGGATGTTCTGGCCGGTGCTCGTGATCTGCGGCCTCACTGCGATTGGAGCGCTCCTCGGCCTGTTCTCGTTCGCACGGACGAGCTCATCGCCGATCGGGGCCGGAGGCCTGGTCATCTCGGAGCTCCTCGACCTCGCGGGCGCGGCGGTGTTCGTCTGGATGCTCGTGGGCCTGGTCAAGTACGGGCCGTGGGCCATGAAGAGGCCCGGCACCTAAGAAGACCGGAACGCGGGGGGTTGAGCGCCGTGGACCTGGTGAGTCCGAAAGTTCGCTCGCTGCGGACCGCACGGGTCTACCCGGAAAGTCGCGCTCACGCTTCCATTGTCCGCGCGCCCCGCGTTCGCGACTCGGCCCCAAGCGCATCGCGCACGACTGCGGCCAGAGCGTCGATGAACTCCGGCCGCGCATTGAAAGACTGAGTGCGGCGCAGCTCAAATCCATGCTCGCCGGCGAAGGCCATGGCTTCCACGTCGATGTCGTACAGGATCTCGAGGTGGTCGGCGACGAATCCGACCGGACACACCAGGGCACGCCGCACGCGCACATGCGCCAGCGCCTCGAGCAGGTCTGGACCGAGCCACGGCTCGCCGGTGTGACTGGCGGACTGGAACGCGAACTCCCATTTCGGGAGCTGCGATCCCGCGGCCACGAGCCGGCAGCTCTCCAGGAGCCGCTCGCGATAGCGATCGCCTGCAGCCTCGATTCGCGCCGGCAGGCTGTGGGCTGTGAAGAAAATCCGCTCGGCCTCGAATCCGGTCAGCGCCTCGTCGACGAGCGTGCGCACGGCCGCGATGAACGTGCTTCATGCCCGCGAACACCGGCAGGTCGAGCCGCGCGGCCAGCGCTCGCGCCTGGGCGCGGGTGATCTCGGTCAGCGGCGACCCGCCGACCGCGCGGTATCGTTCGCGCAGTTCCGCCAGCGCTTCGGCCGAAGGCGGCCGGCCGCCCCGGATGTGGGTGTAGTACGGCTCGATGCCCTCCTCCCCAGCGGGGCTGCCGTAAGCCATGCAGAGGACTCCGGTCCGGTCAGGCAACCGCGGTGACACCTTCGCGAACGGTTTCGACCAGCGCTTGCAGGTTCTCGAGCGAGCTGCCGGGCAACACGCCATGACCGAGATTGAAGACGTGGCCAGGCCGCCCGGCCGCCTGCCTGAGCACCTGCCGCGCCCCGTCGACCACGAGCTCGAGGGGACCGAGCAGCACCGCCGGGTCCAGGTTGCCCTGCACCCCGAGGTTGTGACCGACACGCCGCCAGCCCGCATCGAGGTCGACGCGCCAGTCGAGCGAGATGACGTCGGCGCCAGACGTGGCGATCAGCTCCAGCAGCCCCGCGGTGGAGGTTCCGAAATGGATCCTGGGCACCCCCAGCACGCGTGTGGCCTCAAAGATTCGCCGTGTGTAGGGCAGCACGCGCGCCTCGTAGTCGGCGGGCGAGAGCGCACCGACCCAGCTGTCGAAAACCTAAGGCTGGGGGCATTCGCAGCGCATGAACGGCTTCCGCGGTTCGAATCGGATTCGCCACCACGGGCCCTATCGATTCGACCAGCTCGAAGTCGATGCCCATGCCGCGCAGGGGCAGCATGATGTCCGCGAACATCACGGCCGCATCGACGCCCAGCCTGCGCACAGGCTGCAGCGTCACCTCAGCGCACAGCTCGGGCTGGGCGACGATCTCCTCCAGACTCCATCGCTCACGCAGCGCGCGGTATTCGGGCAGCGAACGGCCCGCTTGTCGCATCAGCCAGATCGGAGTCCGCTCGACGGGTTCTCGCCTGCAGGCCCGCAGGAACAACGGCGTCAGGGATCCCCGCGAACTCAAGGCGCAGCCTCAGAGTTCGTGGGGTACTTTGTGGTCACGCGCCGAGCAGTTCCGCCAGCTCGCTGAGGCGGCGATGGATGCCCGCGAGGATGGGCGTGTCGCGCACGGTCGAGCGCCGGCTCTCCGTGGAGCGGAGCGCGCGGACGAGCTCGCCGAAAGCGGGGAGATCGTCCGTCTCGTACGCGACCACGAAGTCTTGATCGTCCAGGCCGAACGAGTAAGCCAGCAGCTGGCGCACCTGCGGGTACTGATGGCCGACCTTCATGTGCTCGTTCATGACCCGTTGTCGCGTGTCTTTGTCGAGCAGGTACCAATCGGCCGACTTGGTGAAGGGATAGACGATGAGATATCGCGATCGTTCGCCGCTGAACAGCGACTGCTCCTGCGGGGTCGGCCTCTTCACGTACTGCGAGGGCTGGATCAAGCCGAGGAAGCTCTCCCTCACGCTCATCCACGTTCCCATTCCACAGCGAAGCGCCGCCGCAGCCGATTCTTCGAGGGCGTCAAGAGATGGGGCCAGCCGCCACAGCACCAGGTCGATGCCCGCCTGCAGCCCGACCATCGTGTACGCGTAGGTCGTGACGGAGGTCGCCTGGTCGATCGTGGAGACGAAATCAGCGCAGGTGGATCGGCGCTGTGCGTCCGGGAGACGGCGCCACGCAGGATCCAGGCCGAGCGCGAGCGCGTGAACGTACTGCTCGCTCACCGGGCCGGATCCTCCCGCAGCCAGCGCGCGGCATCGGCCGCCAGGTAGGTGATGACGATGCCGGCCCCTGCACGCACGATCGCAGTCAGCATCTCCAGCCCCGCGGATTTGCGGTCGAGCCAGCCATGCTCGGCGGCGGCCTCCAGCATCGCGACCTCGCCGCTGACGTGATAGGCGGCGAGGGGTACGTCGAAGCGCTGGCGAGCGCGAGCCAGAAGATCCAGCGACGTTAGCGCCGGCTTGACCATGAGGATGTCGGCGCCCTCCCGCATGTCGAGCTCCATCTCGCGGATCGCCTCGCGGGCGTTGGAGTAATCCATCTGGTAGCCGCGCCGGTCGCCGAAGGCGGGCGTCGATCCGGCGGCTTCCCGAAACGGGCCGTAAAAAGCCGAAGCGGCCTTCGACGCGTACGCCATGATCCCGGTCTCGGTGTGGCCTGCGGCGTCCAGCGCCGCGCGAAGGGCGGCGACCTGGCCGTCCATCATGCCGCTGGGTCCGACGATGTCCGCGCCCGCGTCCGCGTATACGACGGCGGCCTCGGCAAGCAGCGGGAGCGTGGCGTCGTTGTCGACCTGGCCGTTCGCGATCACGCCGCAATGTCCGTGGGACGTGTACTCGCACATGCAGACGTCGGCGGCGAGCACCACCGGCAGGTCGGCCTCTTTGAGCGCGCGCAAAGCGGACGGCACTGGTCCCGCGGCGTCATATGCGCCGGTGCCGTCATCGTCTTTGCGGTCCGGGATGCCGAACAGCAGCACCCCGCCCACGCCCAGCTGCGCCAGCTCGCGCGCCCGCGCGACTGCGCGGTCGACGCTGATGCGCGCGTGTCCGGGGAGCGATTCGATCGGCTCAGACCTGTTGCGGCCGCTGATCACGAACAGCGGCATCACGAGCTGACCCGGCGCGAGCCGCGTCTCCTTGACCAGGGAGCGCAGCGCCGCCGTCCGGCGCAGCCGTCGCGGGCGGTCGGCGCTCGGTACGGGCACGCTCCGGGTGCGGATCAGCTCACGCATTGTTCTTCACCTCCAGCGGCAAAACCCGCGCGACCGCCTCGACCAGGCCGGCCACGCTCTGGGTATCGGCCTCAGCGATGACACGGAAGCCGAGGTCGCGGGCGCGGGCGGTCGTACGCGCTCCGATCGTGATCGCGGGCACCTGCACCGTTGACCTCTTCGACGGTCGCGCCGCGGCGGCGCAGGATGTCGGGCAGCTCGGTGCCCGCAGCCGAGGCGCGGACCAGGGCGACGCGCTTGCCCTCGACGTCCGGAAGTGACTTGCCCAGGTCTGCGCCATCAGTCGTGACCGGCATGTGCGCGGGTTCGACGCCGCGGGCTCGCAGAGCGTTTGCAGTCTCTGGCCCAACTGCGGCAAATCTCGATCCGAACGGCAGCTCGTCAACTGCATCCACACCCCGCGCGCTCGTGAACACGACCCAGTCGAACGAGGCGAGTGAACGCGAGTCGAGCTCCTCCGCCTCTGTTTGCACAGTCGGCACGGCGTGAACACGGTAGCCCCGCTGCCGCAGCGCCTGCACGAGTGGATCTAACTCGCCGCCTGGGCGTGTGACGAGGACCGCGATCATCGGAGCGTGACCTGCGCGACCAGCAGCCTGCCGAGGCTGGCCGCCAGGCTCGTTGCGTCTGCTCGATTGCCTTCGACCCGTTCGACCAGCCTGCCGGTTCCATCGCTGTTGACGCCGGCCGCGAGCAGCGTAAAGGCGTTGTTCTTGACCGATGCAAGAGCTCCCACCGGCGCTCGGCACGTGCCACCAGTCGCCCTCAACACCTCGCGCTCAGCCTCGACCGCCAACCGGATGTCATCGTCGTCGATCGCAGAAACAGCCTGGACGAGTCGAGCGTCGGCCCGGCGCACCTGGACGGCCAGCGCGCCCTGGCCCGGCGCGGGTGCCACCACCTCAGGATCCAGGCGCTCATCGATCCGCTCCTGTCTCCCCAACCGGTCGATTCCGGCCGCTGCCAGTAAGACGGCGTCGGCAGCTCCCTCATCGAGGCGCCGAAGCCGGGTCTCGACGTTGCCGTGCAGCGGAACCACCCTGAGATCCGGCCGCGCGGCCAGAAGAAAGCCGGTCCGCCTTGGGCTGTCGGTGCCTACGACCGCACCTTGCGCCAGCGATTCGAGGGAAGCTCGTCCAGTGCTTGTGATCAAGACATCGCGCGGATCCGCGCGTTCTGGGTAGGCGCCAATCACCAGGCCCGGATCTTCGTCAAGCGGAACGTCCTTGGCGCTGTGCACCGCGACATCCACCTCACAATCGAGGAGGGCGCGCGCGATGGCCGCGACGAAAACGCCCTCGCCGGGCGACATGTCGACGGGCCGCACGTCACCTTCGGTCACGATCGGGACGAGGTCGACTTCATAGCCCGCGGCGCGCAGCCGGTTGGCGACCAG
>WNFT01002015.1_pt1 | contig 17310 bp, 13 predicted proteins | sample 5400191 | NCBI WGS metagenome assembly WNFT01 (sample SAMN13153359, study PRJNA577476) | soil metagenome | isolation source: 80 cm saprolite under Madrone tree | place: USA:California | collected 2016-06-14 | reverse complement strand
CGATCAAAGACGCCGAAGCAAAAACTTCCGGCCAGATCGGCGTTTATATTCAGCGCGGGACGTTGAACGGCGATCCGCTGATTGCGGCGCAGAAGAAGTTTCACCGGCTTGGGCTGCACAAGACGGCCGAAAGAAATGCCGTGTTGATTTTTGTGGCGCCACGCGCCCGCAAGTTCGCCGTGGTCGGCGACAAGGCAGTTCACGAGAAATTCGGCGAAGCTTTTTGGCAGCTCCTTGTCGACGGAATGCGCCCGCATTTTCAAAACGAGAAATTTAGTCACGCGCTGGCCGAAGCGATCGAGGAAACAGGCCGGGCGCTGGCCGAACACTTCCCGAAAAGATCGACCCGCTCCGCGCCGAGGGCAGCCGATTGAAACCAATCAGCTGGATCGCCCAGCTCCTTCTTTTTGCGCCCTTATGTCAACCGCCCGGTTTGCGTTGAAGGAGCTGCCCCGCTTTGCCGGGTTCGGCGACATCTTCCAATGCTTTGCCGGACGAAATTATCGAAGATTGATTTTGCGCGAACGCTGTAGGGGAAACCATTGCCTTCCCCTACAGGATTTGGGTTGCAAAGTTCTCGAATTGGTCTTTATTCCACGTTCCGCAGCGAGTTTTTACAATTACGCCGTTGGTCCCTGGGTCTCCGTCGCTGGACGTGAAGCCGCACTCGCCAGGGGAAACCCGGTGAAGAGGAATTCAGTGATTCAGAGATTGAATGATCGGGTGATTTGTTTTCCGCAATTCGCTAATTCGCTCACTCGCTAAATCACTCATTGTTAATATGCCAGTTCGTTACGGTCGTTTTGAAATGCCGAAGACTCTCGTCAAGGACGAGACCACAGCCACAGAAACTTACGCAAAGTTCGTTGCCGAGCCGTTTGAAGCCGGTTATGGGCACACCGTTGGAAATTCTCTCCGTCGAGTCCTTCTTTCGTCACTCGAAGGCGCTGCCATCACCGCCGTGAAAATCACCGGCGCGCAACACGAGTTCGCGACCTTGCCCGGGGTGGTGGAGGACGTGACCGATATCGTGCTCAACCTTAAAAGGGTGAAATTCAAAGCCGAGGACCACGAGTCGAAAAAGCTCTCGCTGACCGTGAACAAGGAAGGTGAAGTCACCGCCGGCGACATTCAGGTGGTGCAAGGATACGATGTGCTTAACCCCAAGCAGATCATCTGCACGCTCGATAAGAAACATAAATTTGATGCCGAGCTCGAAGTGCGCGTCGGTCGCGGCTTCGCCACCGGCGAGGAAAACAAGCGCGCCGATCAACCAATCGGTCTTATCCCGATCGACTCCATTTTTTCACCCGTCACACGAGTAAAATATGCGGTCGAAAACACGCGGGTCGGCCAGCGCACTGATTACGATAAATTGATCCTGGAAGTCTGGACGGATGGCCGCCTCACTCCGGATGACGCATTGCTCCAGGCCTCTGCGATTCTGCGCCACCACCTCGACGTTTTCGTCAATTTCAACGAGGACGTCATCGAATTCGACGAGACGCCGGCCGGTGTGAGCGAAGAGAACATGAAGCTGAAAAAGCTGCTCAACATGAGTGTGAACGAGATCGAGCTCAGTGTGCGCGCCGCGAATTGCTTGAACAACGCAAACATCACCACGGTTGGCCAGCTCGCGCAGAAAACAGAGGGTGAGATGCTCAAGTATCGCAATTTCGGCAAGAAATCGCTCAACGAGATCAAGGACAAACTGCAACAGTTGGGACTGAGTCTCGGCATGAAGTTCGATCCGGGTTTGGTCGACATGCCGGCTGGACCCGATGGCGCGGCGGCAAATGGCGCCACCGATCGGACGAAGGCTTAATTGCTTGTTGGGAAATTCTGCACTGCGACTGCGCAGATTATGAGACATCGAAAAAAGACGCTCAAACTCGGCCGCGCCGCTGAGCATCGCAAAGCGCTGCTCGCCAATCAGGTTTGCAGTTTGATCGAGCATCGGCGCATCAAAACGACGCTGGCGAAAGCCAAAGCCGTCCGACCGCTCGCGGAAAAAATCGTTACGCTCGGAAAAAACGGCTCACTCCACGCGCGACGCAACGCATTGTCGATCTTGCGGCAGAAGGCCGCGGTTAAAAAATTATTCGACGAGATCGCGCCCAGATCGACGGACCGTAACGGCGGTTACACGCGCATTGTGAAACTCGGCCAGCGCAAAAGCGATTCCGCTTCCATGGCGTTCATCGAATGGGTCGACGCCGCCAAAGTGGTCGAAGAAAAACCGGCGGAAGAAAAGAAGCCAAAGCGGAAAGAGACCGCCCCAGCTCCGAAACAAAAAGAACCCGCCGCACAACGCGAAGAAGCAGCGCCGAAAGAAAAGGAGCCGGCCGGGCCAACACCGACCGAAGAACCGAAACCGAAAAAGCGCAGCTGGTTCGGCCAAAGATCGAAGGAAGAAGCAAAATAGTTCCCGAGGTAGGGGCGGTTCACCGAACCGCCCGCGGCCGATTGCGGTCAACTTCCTGCCTTAGTGGCACTAATCGCCAATTCACTTTTCCATCCTTAATTTCCAGCCACGCTACGCTCGCAGGCGATCCGCGATTGGGTCGGGTCACGCAACCGGGATTCAAAAACAACACGCCGCCGCGTCGCTCATTTCGCGGCACGTGCGTATGGCCATGCAAAACCGCATCGACACTTTCCGGCGCGCGCTCCGGCGGAATGTGAACCAGGCGAAATTTTATTCCCCCGCGCACAAGATCGACAGCCAACGGCCATTCGAAATTGCTGTCGCAATTTCCACGGACCACCGTCACCGGCCGACCGGCCGCGCGCAGTTCGTCGAGGATCCTTTCCGCACAAACATCGCCGAGATGCCAGATTTCATCGGCATCGCGTGCCAGAATCGACAACATCTCCGGAAACTTATTGTGCGTATCGGCGAGAACGAATATGCGCCGCGGTTTTTCCATTCAAGAGACTCTCGCACAAAGGCCACAACGTTCACAAAGGTCGCCCCTCTCAAATTTCGTTGTGATCCTTTGCGTCCTTTGTGTGAGGCATTAACTTTCTATCGTGTCATTTAATAATTTTGGCCTTTCGCCCGAGGTCGTGCGTGGAACGCAGGCGATGGGTTTCACCGAGCCGACCCCAATCCAGCTCCGCGCTTTCCCCATCATTCTCGCGGGCAGAGATTTGATTGGCACCGCGCAAACGGGCACAGGCAAGACGGCGGCGTTCGCATTGCCAATTTTAACGTTGCTCGCGCGGCATGGAAAATTTCGTTGCCTCATGCTCGAGCCGACGCGCGAACTGGCCGCGCAGGTCGAGACCGCGTTTCGCGATTATGGACGCTTTACCGATCTGCGCGTGACTGTTATCCACGGCGGAGTCGGGTACGGAAAACAGCGGGCCGATCTCAAGCATGGCGTCGATATCCTCGCGGCCACACCGGGCCGTCTGCTCGATCATCTCGAGCAAGGCACGCTGCATTTTCGCGACGTCAGCATTCTCGTGCTCGATGAGGTCGATCGCATGCTCGACATGGGATTTCTGCCCGACGTGCGCCGGATCGTGGGAAAAATCTCGGCCGATCGACAAACACTGCTCTTTTCGGCAACCCTTCCGCCGGAGATCGAGCGACTCGCGGCCTGGGTGCTGCGCGATCCCGAGCTGGTTGAAATTGGGGTGCGCCGTTCCCCGGCGGAAACTGTCACGCACGCCGTCTATCCCGTGGCCGCGGAACAGAAATTCGATCTGCTCATGGCGTTGCTCGAACGCACCAATTTCGACAGCGCCCTGATTTTTTGCCGAACGAAACACGGCGCGGACCGCATTGCCCATCAACTCAAAGAGGGCAATCATTCGGTGGCCGTTCTCCATTCGAATCGCACCCAGCGCGAGCGGATCGAAGCGCTGGACGGTTTTAAGAGCGGCAAATACGAAGTGATGGTCGCGACCGATATCGCGGCGCGCGGCCTCGATATCGCCGGCGTCAGCCATGTCATCAACTATGACGTGCCGGAGCATCCAGAAGATTATGTCCATCGCATCGGTCGCACCGGCCGCGCCCAAAATGTGGGCGACGCCTTCACGCTCATGAACGGCCAGGAAGTTCAAGCGCTCCAAGCGATCGAACATTTCATCGGCCGAAAAATTCCGCGACTGAAGTTGGAAAACTTTCCCTATCTTTACACCGTTCTTTTCGAACCGGAATCCGCCTCGGCCGGCAAACGCGCCATCGGCGGCGGACGCACTCATCGCGGTTATTCTTTCGGACGCAGACGTCGCTGATTTTTTGTCATTCCGAGCAAAGCTCTTCCGCGGAGCCACCACCGCATCTCGGCAAGCTGCCGAGAGAAGGACGGGCTGCTGGCAGCTTGTGCTCCCCCCAGATCTTGTCATTCCGAGCGAAGTCGAGGAATGGAGCGAGTGGGACGAGCGACATGGACGGTTGCGCCGCAAGGGTAGCGGCGAGAGAGTCGGGAGACGAACGAGTCAATCTCTTACTGATGAAACTAAGAATCACGCTCGCTCTCGCACTGTCGATCTTTGCAACCGCAGCGCAGGCCGAGAAAATCGCCCTCATCAACGGAACGATGATCAACCCTGCTACCAATCAGATTTTGCCGGAGGCGACGATTCTTATCGACGGCGATCATATTGCCAACGTCGTAGCTCCACCCGACAAATTAAATGACGCGAAAGGCGCGCGTGTCATCGATTGCAGAGGCAAATTCATTTTGCCCGGCTACATCGATACCCACGGTCATTTCTTTCAATCCGGTGGATTGTTCACGCGACCGGATGCCGTCGATCTTACAAAGATTCGTCCGTACGCCGATGAGATCGCGTTGATCAAAAAAAATCTGCCCGACACTTTCGCGCGCTACCTCCGCTGCGGCATCACATCGGTTGTCGATGTGGGCGGACCGTTTTGGAATTTTGAAGTCCGAAAACAGGCGAATGCGACCGCGAAAGCGCCGCGGGTCGCCGTGGCCGGGCCGTTGATCTCGAGCGTGTCGCGATCGCAACTCGATCTTGGCGATCCGCCCATTGTCAAGGTCGATAATCCCGAACAAGCGCGCGAGTTCGTGCGCAAACTCGCCGAACAAAAGCATCCGGTCGACAGCTTTCGCCCAATCGTGCGCGCAACCGTGGAAGAAAGTCATGCGCGCAAAATACGCGTCGCGGTGCACGCGACCGAGCTGGAGACGGCTCGCGCCGCGGTGGAAGAAGGCGCTGATGTACTGGTACACAGCGTCATCGACAAGGAGGTCGATGACGCATTCGTAAAGTTGCTAAAAGATCGACATACGATTTTGTGTCCAACACTGGTCGTCTTTGAGCGTTACAGCCGCACCTTCGCGAACAAGTTGAATCTCACACCGGAAGAAAAAGCGTGGGGCAATCCGGACGTGATTGCGACACTCGACGTGACCAAGATTCCGCAAGAGCAATTGCCCGATCGCATCAAGACCACCCTCTCCGATCCCGAAGCAGCCCTCGATCGCATTAAGAAAACGTACGATGTTGCGCTGAAAAATCTGAAGACGCTCGAAGACGCCGGCGTCACCATCGCGGCCGGTACCGACGCTGGAAATATCGGCACCATTCACGGGCCGGCGATTTTCCGGGAATTTCAGTTGATGAAAGAAGCGGGCCTGACGCCGATGCAAATTCTGCAATGCGCCACCGCCAACGCAGCCAGGCTTTTCGGCGGCGAAACCGGCGCGCACATCAGCAAGATCGACAAGAACAATTTCGCGGATCTCGTTATTTTGAAATCAAATCCGGTTGACGATATCGCGCACGCTTCCGATATCGACAGCGTAATCAAGAACGGCGTCGTTTACACTTCGGATGCGCTAACGAAGGATTTGGCTGGACGCTGAAAACGATAGCGTCCTTAGCTCAAAATCGGTTGCAGGGACGGCGGCGTTACGCGTTCATTGCTCCCTCATGAAAATCAGTCGTCTCCTTTTTCTAATCACAACGACGTGCGGCCTCTGCCTGACGAATCTGCCCGCGACGGAACCGAGTTCGCAGACGGCGAAGAAGCCAGTCACGGAGGAGTATCAAGGCGTCAAGATCGAAGACGATTATCAATGGCTGGAGAAGGACGACGATCCAGAGGTGAAAGCGTGGTCGGATGGTCAGAACCAGCGGACCCGCGCGTACATCGACAAGTTGCCGGACCGAGCAAAGACCGAGAAGCAGCTGGCGGAGTGGTATGCGAAAACTTCGCCGAGTTACTCCGGGCTGGTCTCGCGTCCTGGGATTTTGTTCGCGATGAAGTTTCAGCCGCCGAAACAACAACAAATGTTGGTAACGATGGCGTCGGCCAACGATTTGAAATCGGAGAAAATGGTGCTCGACCCGAACGCGCTGGATGCAAAAGGCACGACGGCGATCGATTGGTTTGCGCCGTCACGTGACGGCAGATACGTGGCGATCTCAATTTCGCAGGGCGGCAGCGAAGACGGGACATTGCATATTTACGAAACCGCGACGGGCAAAGCGCTGCCGGATTCGATCGCGCATGTGCAATACCCGACGGCCGGCGGCAGCGCGGCGTGGAATGCCGACGGAACCGGGATTTACTACACACGCTTTCCGCGGAAAGGCGAGCGGCCGGATTCCGATCTGAACTTTTATCAGCAGATTTATTTTCACAGGCTGGGCGCGGCCGATACCGAAGACACGTATTCGTTGGGCAAAGACTTTCCGCGGATCGCCGAGATCAAACTCGAGGCCTCGCGTGACGGAAAATACATTCTTGCGACTGTCGCGAACGGTGACGGCGGCGATTTCGCTCATTACTTGCTCGGGCCGGACGGAAGTTGGAAGCAAATCACGCAGTTCAGCGATCAGATTAAAGCTGCCCGCTTGGGACACGACAATGCGCTCTACCTGCTCTCACGCGCGGATGCGCCGCACGGCAAAATTTTGCGGTTGGCACTCGATAAGCCCGAATTGGCGAACGCGGCGGTGATTGTGCCGGCGAGCGACGCAGTGATTGAATTCATAGAGCCAACGGCGATTGCACTTTTTGTCGGCGACTTGTTAGGCGGGCCGTCGCAAATTCGCCGCTTCGGCTTGGACGGTAAAGGCGAGACGATTATTCCAATTCCAAAAATATCCGCGGTATCGGAGATGGAATCGCTCGAAGATAATTCTTTGCTGTTTCGCGATGTTAGTTACACGGAACCGGCGGCGTGGTTTCGTGTCACTGAAAACGGTGCGCCGCAAAGGACGACGCTAGTCAATACATCTCCCATTTCATTTGCCGATATTGAAGTGACCCGCGAATTCGCGCCTTCCAAAGACGGCACCAAAGTCCCCCTCAACATCATCCGCAAAAAAGGAACCAAGCTCGACGGAAATAATCCAACTCTCCTTTACGGCTACGGGGGTTACGGCATCAGCATGGGGCCGAATTTCGAGTTTACCCGCCGGCTCTGGTTCGATCGCGGCGGGGTTTATGTGATAGCGAATATTCGCGGCGGCGGCGAATTCGGCGAGGAATGGCATAAGGCAGGCAATCTCACCAAGAAACAAAACGTGTTCGACGATTTCGCGGCGGCAGCCCAATACCTGATCGAGCACAAATGGACGCGGCCTGACAAGCTGTCGATCTTGGGCGGCAGTAACGGCGGCCTGCTCATGGGCGCAATGATCACGCAACACCCGGATTTATTTCACGCCGTCGTGTCGGCGGTCGGCATTTACGATATGTTGCGCGTCGAGCTCGCACCCAATGGCGCGTTCAACGTTACGGAATTCGGCACCGTGAAAAATCCCGAGCAATTCAAGGCCCTCTACGCTTACTCGCCGTATCACCACGTTGTCGATGGAACCAAATATCCCTCGATCTTGTTCATGACGGGCGCGAACGACGGGCGGGTGGCGCCGTATCATTCGCGGAAAATGGTCGCGCGGCTTGATGAAGCAAACAAATCACCCAATCCGATTTTGTTGCGCACAAGCTCGAGCGCAGGTCACGGCATCGGCACAGCTCTAAGCGAGCGCATCAAGCAGCTTTCGGATCAATACTCGTTTCTGTTCGCACAACTGGACATGCCTGCTAAAAAATAACGATTCTGATTTAGGTTTCGAACGAGCCGCTGCGAAACACTTATTCAGGCAGCGCTCTTCTGATAATGCGTTAGATTTTCGATGTTCGCGATCATGCGCCGTAAACGATGGCGGATCGCCGCAGAAATTGCGGGGGCATTGCTGATCGTGTGCGCTACCGGGATCGCAATGTCGAATCCGCTGTTAACGCGCTTTGTCGAGAGCGATCAATTTCGCGCGGAGTTGGAGAAAGAAACGGCGAAAGGTTTGCATTTCCCGAGCGGACAATACGCACCGATCAGACGCACTGGGTTCCTCACAGGATCGAGTGCCGGCTTTCGCGCGGAGAATGGTCGCAAAGCGATGCATTCGCTCGACGCGCGTGGCGTCACCGCGAAATTCAATCCGCTGGGCATGTTCTTGCGGCGATGGCAACTCGATGAAGTACACATCGATTCCGGTGAAGTCGACATCCAGACTTACACGCCGATGCCGGAACCGACACCGGCGAAATCGTGGTTTCACGTTTTCCTGCCGGAGCGCGTTTATTTGAAGCGCGTTTGGTCCGAGCCGGCCGATGTGACCTGGCGGTTGCGCGGAAAAAAATGCGGTTTATTCGGAACACGATTGCTGATTACGCCGCACGAGCGCGATTTCGAATATCAGGCCAGCGGCGGGACGACGAAGATGCCGGTCATGCCCGAGATGCAATTGCGCCACACCCACCTGCTCGTCACCAGGACGTGGTTGAATTTGTACGATGTCGATCTTGCGGCGAATGAGAAAAACGACGGAACGATTCACGCGGAAGGAACGGCCGGAACGGGCGAAGACCGGCGAGTCGATTTCACAATTGATTTCAACAAATTGCCGATTGGTGAATGGTTGCCCACCTCGTGGAAAGAACATTGTTCAGGCGCAGCCACGGGGAAAGTTCATTGGACCGGGAAGAATCCGAAATTGGAAGACGCGTCGGTGCAAGGCGCGTTCCGCGTCTACGAGGGGCGTGTCGCCGGCCTGCCTTTTCTGGAAAATCTCGCCACGATTACCAAAAGGAAATCAATCGCGCACCTCGAGCTGAAGGAGTGTTCGGCCGAGATCGATGCGAATCACGCGGAGATCGACATCCGCAAGATCGATATCGAGGACACTGGCAAGTTCCGAATCGAAGGCGAGATAACGATCCGCGAAAAGATGTTGAGCGGCACGATCCGACTTGGCGTCGCGCGCGAATATCTGGAATGGTTGCCGCATCCGGAGGAAGTTTTTCCGCGCCAGAGCGGCGGCTATTTGTGGACTAGGGTGCATTTGTCGGGAACGACCGGAAATCCACAACAAGATCTTAGCCCGCGCATTGTCGAGGTGTTGAAAGAATCGCCAACCGCATTTCTCGGGTTAATTTTTCGGCAGCTCGTCGATGCGATCACAAAGGCTTTCGGCGGCGAGTGACCGACAACGTCGGTCTTGACCGTATCGCGGCGGTTGCAAGAAACGAAACCGCATGGATGCTTTCTGTCTATGGCAACAAACCCAACGCAATACGCGCATCCGGAGGCGCTGGTGGAAACCGATTGGCTGGAGAAACATCTTAAGGACGAGGACATCCGGATCGTTGAATCGAACGAAGACGTTCTGCTTTACGACACTGGGCATATTCCCGGCGCGGTGCACATCGATTGGCGCGCCGATCTGCAAGATCAGGTGATTCGCGATTACATTACGCCGGAAAAATTTGCCGAGCTTTCCAGCAAAAACGGCATCGCGCCGGAGACAACCTGCATTTTCTACGGCGACAAAGCGAACTGGTGGGCGTGCTATGCGCTCTGGGCCTTTCGATTGTTCGGGCACGAGAAAGTGAAAATTTTAAATGGCGGCCGCGACAAATGGAAAGCAGAAGGGCGTCCGATGACGAAGGAAAGATCGACGTATCCCCGAGCGAATTATTCGGTGCCGAAGAAACGGTTCGATAAGGAGATCCGCGCATTTGCCGGTGAAGCGCTTGCGCAAAGCAAAGCAAAGAAGCCGCTGATCGATGTGCGTTCGCCCGGTGAATTCAAAGGCGAGGTCACACATATGCCGGAATATCCGCAGGAAGGTGTGCTGCGTGGCGGCCACATTCCCGGCGCGAAAAGCATGCCGTGGAAAACAGCGACGAACGAAGACAACACGTTTAAATCGGCGCCCGAGTTGGCGAAAATTTATTTCGATCAATGCGGGGTGAAAGCGGGCACGGACACGGTCGTGTATTGCCGAATTGGTGAACGCTCAAGTCACACCTGGTTCGTGCTCACGTATCTGCTCGGCCTCGATAACGTGCGCAATTACGACGGGTCGTGGACCGAATGGGGCAATAAAGTTGGCGCGCCGATCGAAAAGGGCGCGTGATTTTTGTAGCGGCGATCAATGACCGTCGAATCGATCCCGGCGCTCATAGAGCGCCGCTACGGTTTAAAATCCGCGTAATCGCGGTAGAATGGAGGGGTTATCGATGTACCCAACCAAGCTAAACAAGATCATCCATCTCTTCGAGACGCTGCCCGAAGATGAGCGGCGCGAGACGATTGTCTCTTACGCGGAGAACGCGAAGAAACAGGAGCCGCGCAAAGATGAACAGTTCGATCTGGTCGATGTCCGGAAGGACGAGGAGTGCATGGACACGGTCGGCGTTTATTTGCACGTCGATGAAAACGGCAAGGCGCAGATTCGCATGACGCTCGGACCGGAAGTGCAAACGCTGACCCGCGCGATGACGGCGATTCTTTGCAAAGGCCTGGAAGGCTGCACGCCACAGGAGATTCTCGATCTTCCGAGCGATTTCGTCACGCGCATCGTCGGCGCCGAGCTCGTGCGCATTCGCAGCCAGACGATTTACTACGTGCTCACGCGCATCAAGGGGATCTGTAAAGTGTACCTGGATCGCCAACGCATGGCCGCAGTGGCGTGACGATCCGTAACACAGCCATCTTGGCTGTTTGACGCCAACGGACAGCCTGGAAGGCTGTGTTATACGAAACGAGTTTCGGGCGTGAAGTTCTGCTTATTTCGTTTATTCTCGCCGGCGCAAGATGCCGCGGAATAACGAACTCAAAAAAATTTTGCTCATCGGCTCCGGTCCGATCGTGATCGGGCAGGGCTGCGAATTTGATTATTCCGGGGTGCAAGCGTGCAAGGCATTGCGCGAGGAAGGTTATCAGGTCGTCCTGGTCAACTCGAACCCGGCGACGATCATGACCGATCCGGAGTTTGCCGATCGCACCTACATCGAGCCGATCACGGCGGAAGTAATCGAGGCGATCATCGAGCGCGAAAAACCCGACGCGCTTCTTTCGACCATGGGCGGGCAGACCGCGCTCAACGTCGCGATGGAACTTTATCGTAATGGGGCGCTCGCGCGCCATGGCGTAAAGTTGATCGGAGCGAACGCGCAAGCCATCGCGAAAGGCGAAGATCGACAATTGTTCAAGGAAGCGATGCTGCGCATAGGTCTCGATCTTCCGCGGTCTGGGATTGCGCATTCGCTTGCCGATGCAAACCGCGTCGCCGATGAAATCGGGACGTTTCCCCTGATCATTCGGCCGGCTTTCAGTCTCGGAGGCATGGGCGGAGGCATCGCTTACAATCGCGACGAGCTGGAAGAAATCGCGGACCGCGGCCTCAATCTTTCGCCAGTCACCGAAGTCTTAATCGAGGAGTCTCTCGTCGGTTGGAAGGAATTCGAGATGGAAGTGATGCGCGATCGCGCAGACAACTGCGTGGTTGTTTGCTCGATTGAGAACTTCGATCCGATGGGCGTGCACACCGGCGACTCTATCACCGTCGCGCCGGTCCAGACACTAACGGACAAGGAATATCAAATGATGCGCGATGCAGCGTTCGCTGTCATCCGCGAGATCGGCGTCGAGACCGGTGGATCGAACATCCAGTTTGCTGTCGATCCAAACAACGGGCGGATGGTCGTGATCGAGATGAATCCGCGTGTCTCGCGCTCGAGCGCGCTCGCCTCGAAGGCGACCGGCTTTCCGATTGCGAAGATCGCCGCGAAACTCGCGGTCGGTTATACGCTCGACGAAATCAAAAATGATATCACGCGCGAAACTCCGGCATGCTTTGAACCGACGATCGATTACTGCGTCGTCAAAGTACCGCGGTTCACGTTTGAAAAATTTCCACAGGCCGACGCGACGCTGACGACGCAGATGAAAAGCGTGGGCGAAGCGATGGCGATCGGCCGCACGTTTAAGGAAGCGCTGCAAAAAGCGCTGCGCTCGCTCGAGATCAAGCGTTTCGGGCTTTGCAATGACGGCGCAGATAAAGACGTCGATCTTGAAATATTGCGGCTGAAACTCGCGATCCCGAATGCAGACCGAATTTTCTACCTCGCGCAAGCATTTCAAAAGGGCACCTCGATCGATGAGGTCTTTGAACTAACCAAGATCGACAGGTGGTTTTTGCGAAACATTGCTGAAATCGTGTCCGAATCGGCATGCTTGAAAACGAAAAGTTTTTGGCACGCGAAGAAGCTTGGCTTTTCCGATCGCCAGATCGCGATCGCATCTGGTTCGTCGGAAAAAATAATTCGCGCGAAACGGATAGCGGAGAATGTCCTTCCGACTTATCGCCTGGTCGATACGTGTGCGGCGGAATTCGAAGCCTACACGCCGTACTATTATTCGACTTACGGCGACGAAAATGAGCGACGCGAGAGCGGCAGACGCAAAGTAATGATTCTCGGCGGTGGGCCAAACCGGATCGGCCAGGGAATCGAGTTCGATTATTGTTGCGTCCACGCGGCCTTCGCGCTGCGCGAGCTCGGATTCGAAACGATCATGGTAAATTCAAACCCGGAAACGGTTTCAACCGATTACGACACGAGCGACAAACTTTATTTCGAACCGCTCACGCTCGAGGACGTGCTCAACATTTATGATCAGGAGAAACCCGAAGGAGTCTTCGTGCAGTTCGGCGGGCAAACGCCCCTTAACCTTGCCGATGGATTGAAAGCCGCCGGCGTTCCCATTCTCGGCACTCAACCGGAGAGCATCGAGACCGCGGAAGATCGACAGTTATTCGCAGCGATGCTCGATAAACTCGCCTTGCGCCAGACGCCAAGCGGTTCGGCGGTCAACGCGGATGAAGCGGCGGCGATTGCAAAAGAAATCGGCTATCCGGTTTTAGTGCGGCCTTCCTTCGTGCTCGGCGGCCGTGCCATGGAGCTGGTTTATCACGAGGAAGACCTTCGCCGATACATGCAGAGCGCCATCGAAGTGAGCCCGGATCGACCGGTCCTGGTGGATCGCTTTCTCGAAGACGCGATCGAAGTGGATGTCGACTGCGTTTCAGACGGCGAAACGACTGTGATCGGGGCAATCATGGAGCACATCGAGCAAGCCGGCATTCATAGCGGCGATAGTGCTTGCGTGATTCCGACTTTTTCTTTGTCGAAAAAAGTCCTCGATGAAATTTCCGCGGCGACGAAGGCGATGGCGCGCGAACTGAATGTGCGCGGCTTGATGAATGTGCAATTCGCGGTCAAAGGCGAGGATGTTTACGTCCTCGAAGTGAACCCGCGCGCCTCGCGCACCGTGCCGTTTGTGAGCAAAGCGATCGGTGTGCCGCTGGCCAAGCTGGCCGCCAAGGTGATGACCGGAAAGACTTTGCGCGAGCTCGGATTCACAAAGGAAATTGTGCCGAAGCATTTCTCGGTAAAGGAAGCGGTTTTTCCATTTTTGCGCTATCAAGGGATCGACATCGCCCTCGGCCCGGAAATGAAATCGACCGGCGAAGTAATGGGCATGGATATCGATCTTGGCTTGGCTTACGCAAAATCGCAGATGGCCGCGCCGCCACCCCTGCCCAAGAAAGGCAACGTCTTCATCAGCGTGAAAGATAGCGACAAAGAGGCGCTAATTCCGGTGGCGCGCGAGTTTGTGAAGCTCGGCTTTGGCATCATCGCGACGAGCGGGACGGCGGCGGCGCTGGCGAAAGCAAAGATCAAAGTAAAAAAAGTTTTCAAACTACGCGAGGGTCGCCCCAACGTTCTCGACCGCGTTAAGAACGGCGATATCAATTTCATCATTAACACGCCGAGCGGCAAAATTCCGCGGCAGGATGAAGTGGCGATCCGCAATGCATCTCTGGCGCGAAAAATTCCGATCATGACGACGGTGCGCGCAGCGCAAGCGAGCGCGAACGGCATTCGCTCTTTACAGAAAAGCAAAGTGCATGTGCGCAGCTTGCAGGAATATCATGGCAGGAACGCGTGACAGCGCACCGCGTTCATGCCACTTATCGGAATGAAATTGTCGCTCTTAATCGCAATGCTCTGCGCTGTATTCTTCGCCGCGGCACAACTTGGCGCTGAGGAAAAGAAAGAAAAACCTATGAATACATCAAACGAAGTCGCGGTCATCAAGACGAGCGAAGGCGATATGGTGGCCGAGTTCTGGCCCGACGTTGCGCCGAAGACAGTCGAGAATTTCAAGAAGCTGGCCCGTCAAGGTTTTTACGATGGCACCGCGTTCCACCGCGTCATCAAAGGTTTTATGATTCAAGGCGGCGATCCGCTCACGAAAGATGAGAGCAAGCGGGCGTCGTGGGGCACGGGCGATCCCGGCTACAAGATCGCGGCCGAGTTTAATGAAAAATCGCACACGCGCGGGGTGCTCTCGATGGCGCGTTCGAGCGATCCCAATTCTGCCGGCAGCCAGTTTTTTATTTGCCACGGCGCTCCGACATTTCTCGATCGCCAATACACCGCGTTCGGCAAACTGATCAAAGGCGACGAGGTGCTGGAAAAAATCGCAACGACCAAGACCGGACCGGGCGATCGTCCGCTAAAACGGATCAATGTCGAGAGCATCAAAATCGTGCCGGCCGATTCGATCAAATAACGCAATGTCCGATCGCACATCCCGCGTTGCTCTTGTGCAGATGCGATGCGGCACGGAACCTGACAAAAATTTCTCACGCGCTATCGATTTCATTCGCGACGCCGCAAAAGAAGGAGCGCAGATCGTTTGCCTGCCGGAACTTTTCCGATCGCAATATTTTTGTCAGACGGAAGATCACGCGAACTTCGCGCTGGCGGAGGAAATTCCCGGAAGATCGACCAGTACTCTCGGGGAACTCGCGCGAGAACTTGGCGTCGTCATCGTCGCGTCGCTTTTCGAGAAACGCCGCGCCGGTCTTTATCACAATACCGCCGTTGTTCTCGATGCCGATGGAAAAATGCTCGGCAAGTATCGCAAGATGCACATCCCGGACGACCCGCTTTATCACGAGAAATTTTATTTCGCGCCGGGCGATCTCGGGTTCCAGGCTTGGAAAACGCAACGCGGTAACATCGGCGTCTGCGTTTGCTGGGACCAATGGTATCCGGAAGCGGCGCGGCTCACGGCGTTGCGCGGTGCGGAAATTATTTTCTATCCCACGGCTATCGGCTGGCATCCGAGCGAGAAAAAGGAATTCGGTGAGGCGCAACATTCTTCATGGGAGTTGATTCAGCGCAGTCACGCCATCGCAAACGGCTGTTACGTCGCCGCGGCAAATCGCGTTGGACACGAAACGCCGACTGGCGGCGACGGCATCGAATTCTGGGGACAGAGTTTTGTTTGTGGACCCGACGGTGAAATCATCGCCAAAGGTTCGGTTGATCGGGAAGAAATTATCATCGCCGATGTCGATTGGGCCCGAGTAAATGAGCATCGCACCCACTGGCCGTTCTTGCGCGACCGCCGCGTCGATGCTTATGCCGGACTCGAGCAACGGATGCTCGATTGACAGTTTCATTTCGACCAGAAGCGCCGTACGATGCCGACATGAAAACGATCCCTATTTCATTAGCGCTTCTGTGCGCGCTCACCGCTTACGTGCACGGACAAGATGTTACCAAAGCGGCGGCGAATTTGCAGCCGGCGTCGGGCAGCCAGGTTAAGGGCATCGTCACATTCACAAAGACTGGCGACGATGTTCAGGTGGTCGCAGACATCGAGAATCTGAAACCGGGCAAGCACGGGTTTCACATTCACGAAAAGGGCGATTGCTCGGCGCCCGATGCGTCGTCCGCCGGCGGACATTTCAATCCGACCCATCAACATCACGGCGGGCCGGACTCGGCGGAGCATCACGTCGGCGACTTCGGCAACGTCACCGCCGATGCCTCGGGCAAGGCGCATTTTAATTGGAAGGGAAAAATCAAACTCAGCGGCCAAGAATCGATCGTGGGAAAATCAGTCGTTGTTCATGAGAAGGAAGACGACCTGAAAACCGATCCATCCGGCAACTCCGGCGCGCGGATCGCCTGCGGTGTGATTGAGGCGGCCAAATAATCCTCAGCTCTGATGATGCATGGCGCCGCAGCGGCAAGATCGACATGGATCTTTTGACCTTGAGTGAAATCCGCCGGGCCGCGCAAAGCGGCCCGGTGAATGCGCGTGTTCATGTGCAAGTCGAGAATGCGACGGCCAAACTCACTCGTGAACAAAAACCGTACTGCGAGCTGAGCTTAGCAGACGCCTGTGATCGGATGACGTTGCGGGTCTGGAGCGATCATCCTGCTTACAAAGCTTGCAGCGAAATGACCGCGGAAAGTTTTGTCGAGCTCGCCGCGGAATTTCACACGCATTCGCAATACGGACTCGAGGCACAGAAATGGACGGTTCGTCCGCTCACGCCAGAAGAAAAAGCTGCGCTTCTAGGAGGACCGGCGGATTTGCGGGCCAAGCAAAAGGCCGATTCGGATTTCATCGCTCAGACCGTGAAGTCAATTGTCGATCCTCGCTTGCGCGCCTTGTGCGACGCATTTCTAAAAGAATGGGGCGATCGCTTTCGGCGGACGGCCGCCGCACGCAACTATCATCATGCGCGGCGCGGCGGGCTCGTCGAACATACCGCGCAAATGATGCGCATCGCTGTCGAGATCGCGCCGCTGTATCCGCAGTTGAATGTCGATCTTTTACTCGTCGGCATTTTATTCCACGACTGCGGCAAGCTCTGGGAAAATGCGTTACCGGAAAGCGGATTCACCATGGGTTATGACGAGCGCGGTGAATTGATTGGGCACATCTCGATCGGCCTCGAGCTAGTCAATTCGCTCTGGCGAAAATTAAGCGCGGAAAATGCGAATGCGTGGAGAGACCTGGTGCCGGCTTCGGAGGATGTTCGACTCCATTTGCTTCACCTGATCGGCGCGCATCACGGCGAAGCGCAGTTTGGCTCGCCGGTCAGCCCGAAAACGCCCGAAGCGATGGCGCTCCATTACATCGACAATCTCGACGC
>WNFT01002013.1_pt1 | contig 17313 bp, 14 predicted proteins | sample 5400191 | NCBI WGS metagenome assembly WNFT01 (sample SAMN13153359, study PRJNA577476) | soil metagenome | isolation source: 80 cm saprolite under Madrone tree | place: USA:California | collected 2016-06-14 | reverse complement strand
CCGCGTACTGCGGGTGGGAATTGTCGAACAAGTCCTGGAAGCGGAACGCGCAGGTCACGGGCAGCTGCCAGGCCTCCGCGAATCGGCGCACGTCCGCGCAAGCCTCGGCGGTCCAGCCGCCCCCACCGAGAAGGACGAGGGGCCGGCGCGCCTCGCTGAGGAGCTTCGCCAGCCGGGCGAGCTGCTCCGGAGCGGGGGCGGCCGCCGCGAGCTGGTAATGCGGAGCCGCCGGCGCGTCCGCCTCCTCGGCGAGCATGTCCTCGGGCAGCGAGAGCACGACGGGTCCGGGACGGCCGTTGACCGCGGTGTGGAAGGCATGGCTCAAGTGCTCGGGGATGCGCCTGGGGTCCTCGATCTCGGTCACCCACTTCGTCATCGGACCGAACATCCGCCGGTAATCGACCTCCTGGAGCGCCTCGCGCTCGATGAAGTCCCGCCGCACCTGTCCGATCAAGAGGACCAGCGGGGTGGAATCCTGGAACGCGGTGTGGATCCCGATCGCTGCGTGGGCCGCGCCGGGTGCTCGCGAGACCAAGGCGATGCCCGGACGGCCCGTCAGCTTCCCGTAGGCCTCGGCCATGTTCGCGGCGCCGCCCTCGTGTCGACAAGTCACCAGCCGGACGCGGTCGCGCACGTCATAGAGGGCGTCGAGGACGGCCAGGTGGCTCTCGCCCGGCACGCAGAAGACGTGGTCCACGCCGTGGCCGACGAGGCTCTGCACCAGGATCCGCCCCCCGGTGCCGGACAATCTCGATTGGCGTTCCATGCTCACCTGTAGGCCCTCGCCTCGCTGGCGATCTTGCCCGCGTCGAACTGGTTGACTGCGTCGATGAGATCGTTGGTGACCAGATCGGTGACCGGGACCTTCTGCTGGATGACGCCCCATTTGAGCAGGAAATCCTCGTAGGCGTCGAAGTCCTTGATCGAGCTCTCTCCCCAGCGCTTCACTCCGCCCGTCTCGAGCCTCCAATGCTCGGCGCGCGCCAGCAGAGTCTTGACGTCCTGGCGGAGGCCCTCCTCCTCGCTCTTGCCGGTGGCTTTCGTCTGCGGAAAGACCTCGTACACGATCTTCACCGCCGCCTCCGGATTGGCCAGCGCGAAGACGGTCCCCATCGCGTAGCCCCGCGCCACCGCCACCGCCTGCGCGCGGTCCTTCTGCAGGGTGCTCTCGAGGGCGAGCAGTCCGTTGGACGGATATCTCGCCAGCGCGCCGACCTCGAGCGGGCGCAACGGCTGCCCCGCGCTCTCGATCAGGGCGAACATCGTGTCGTACAGGGCGAGCGCGTCGACCTGCTTGTTGCGGGTGAGCGCAGCCGCCTGGGCCGCCTCGCCGGCCACGACGATCTGGGCGTCCTTGTCGGGGTCCATTCCGTTCATCGCCAGAAGAGCACGAACAACCGGGACGCCGCTCGACCCCATCGACGCGACCCCGATCTTCTTCCCTTTCAAGTCGCGGATGGACCGGATCGGGCTGTCGGCAGGCACGGAAACCCCGTAGATGTTCCCCTGATAGGCCGTATAGAAGATCTTTGCCTTCACTCCCTGCGCGCGCGCGGTGGGCAGGGCTTCGATCGAGGGCAGCGAATAGGGGAGATCGCCGGTCGCGACCAGCTTCAAGCATTCCGTCGAACCCCCCACCGGAACCAGCTGCACGGTCACGCCACCTCGATCGTACCAGCCCATCTTCGTCGCGATCGCGAAGGGCGCGACCGCCGAGCTCAACGTCCGCGCGCAAAAGCCGACTTTCACCGGCGCCGGCGCCGCCGACGCTGCGGAGATCGTGAGCAACGCGGCCACCGCGAAGATTGCAGGGTTCATGAGCCCACCATGGCGGACGGGGCCGCTTTCTCCGACACGTTCCAGAAGAGCACTCGCCGCCGGATGGAAACGAGGATCCAGTTGAGCCCCAGTCCCATGAGGGCGAGGAGGAACAGCACCGCGACCTCGCCCGCCACGTCCATGGTGAAGTTCCTGCTCTGGATGAGCATGCCCAGCCCCGCCTCGGCTCCGACGAACTCCGCCACGATGGCGCCGACGAGCGCGAAGACCATGGCCACCTCGAGCCCCGCCATGATGAACGGAAGCGCGGAAGGAAGGCGCAGCATCCAGAAGATCTGCCGCTCCGTCGCCGCCAGCGAGCGCATCAGGTCGACCCGCTCCTCCTCGGAGGAGCGCAACCCCACGACGGTATTGACCAGCAGAGGAAAGAAAGCGACCAGCGCCGCGCTCACGACCTTCGAGGTCAGTCCGAGGCCGAACCAGACGACGATGAGCGGAGCCAGCGCGACCTTCGGCATGGATTGGAACATCACGATGTAGGGGTAGAGGAAATACTCCGCGGTACGGCTGGCCGCCAGCAGTGTGCCGAGCACGAACGCCAGCGCGGAGCCCAGGGTGAAGCCGAGCAGCGTCTCCACCAGCGTGATCCAGAGATCGTGGAAGTAGACGTTTCCCGTCGCCCCGCGCTGGAGCGCGAGCAGCACCTGGGAAGGCGGCGGCAGGATGAACGCCGGCACGTGCAGCGTCCGCACCGCCGCCTCCCAGATGAGCAGCGAGACGATCAGGACCAGCGCGCGCAACGCCTGCCTCTTCATGATCCCATCCTGGCGGTGAAGTGGGACCGGATGCGATTGACGATGGAACCGAACTCCGGCGCCGCCATCACCTCGAGGGCCCGCGGGCGCGGGATTCCCACCGCGACCTCCTCCAGGATGCGCCCAGGGCGTGCGGTCATGACGAAGACGCGATCGGCCAGGAACACCGCTTCGGAGATCGAGTGGGTGATGAAGAGCACCGTCTCGCGGCGCTCGAGCCAGATGCGCTGCAATTCCACGTTCATGCTCTCGCGCGTCAAGGCATCGAGCGCGCCGAACGGCTCGTCCATCAGCAGCATGGCGGGGTTGTGGATGAGCGCGCGGGTGATGGCGACCCGCTGCTGCATGCCGCCCGAGAGCTCCCAGGGATACCGCCGCTCGAAACCTGCGAGCCCGACCAGGGCGAGAAGCTCGAGCGCCCGAGACACGCTCTCCGCGCGCCGCAGGCGCTGGACGTCCACCGGGAGCAGCACGTTGTCCAGCACGGTCCGCCAAGGGAAAAGGACGGGAGACTGGAACACGACGCCGATGTCGCGGCGCGGACCGGTGACCGGGACACCGCGCAGCCTGACCTCGCCGCGCGTCGTGGCGAGGAGGCCGGCGAGGATCTTCAGCAGCGTGGACTTGCCGCACCCCGAAGGACCGACGATGGCCACGAACTCGCCCTCAGCCACGGTGAGGTCGATGGCCTCGAGGGCCCGCACGGACCCTCGCGGCGTCTGGTACTCCTTCCCGACGTCCTTGACGGCGATCACGTCGCGCGCCATGTCTCTCTCTGGCCAGCATCGGGATCCATGCCCGCTAGACGCTCCGTTGTCCACGCCCGGCGCGGGACGGGTGGGCTCCGAGGAGGCACCATGGCGACGGACACGCTGGACATCGAGCAGCTCATCGGCTGGGACGGCCTCTTCCACGACGAGGAGCGGCTGGTTCGCGCGAACGTGCGCCGGTTCGTGAAGGAGCGGTGCATGCCGCGCATCGTCGCCGATTACGAAGCGGGGCGCTTCCCGCTGGAGCTGGTGCCCGAGCTGGCCCGGCTGGGGCTCCTGGGCGCGAACCTCGAAGGCTACGGCTGCGCCGGCATGGGCGCCTTGGCGTATGGGCTGGCTTGTCACGAGTTGGAGGCGTGCGACTCGGGCTTGCGCTCCTTCGTCTCGGTGCAGACGAGCCTGGCGATGTACGCCATCCATCGCTTCGGCTCGGAGGCGCAGAAGACGCGCTGGCTCCCGGAGATGGCGGCGGGCCGTGCCCTGGGGTGCTTCGGCCTCACCGAGCCAGGGCACGGGTCGGACCCGGGCGGAATGGAAACGCGCGCCGAACGAGACGGCGGAGATTGGGTGCTCACCGGCCGCAAGCTCTGGATCACCAACGCGCAGATCGCGCACCTGGCCATCGTCTGGGCGCGAGCGAAGGACGGGATCCGCGGCTTCATCGTCGAGCGCGACCGGCGCGGCTTCGCGGCCGAGGACATCCCGCACAAGCTCTCGATGCGCGCCTCGGTGACTGGCGGCCTGGTCCTCGACGGCGTGCGCGTCCCGGAAGGGAACCGGCTGCCCGAGGCGGCCGGGCTGAAGGCGCCGCTCGCCTGCCTCGACAATGCCCGGTTCGGCGTGGCGTGGGGCGTGCTCGGCGCGGCGCAGGCGTGCTTCGAGATCGCGCTGAAGTACGCCTGCGAGCGCGAGCAGTTCGGGACGCCGATCGCGGCGAAGCAGCTGGTGCAGCTGGAGCTGGCGGACGTCGCGTCCGAGGTGGTCAAGGCCTCGCTGCTCTCGGTCCACTATGCGCGGCTCAAGGAGGCTGGCAGGCTGCACGCGGCGCAGACGAGCCTGCTCAAGCGAAACAACTGCCGCATCGCCCTGGAGGCGGCGCGGCGCTGCCGGGCCGTTCTGGGCGCCAACGGCGTGGCGGGGGACTTCCACGTGCTGCGGCATGCCGCGAATCTCGAGTCGACCTTCACCTACGAGGGGACCGACCAGATCCACACCCTGGCCATCGGCCGCGCGCTCACGGGCTCGGCGGCGTTTTGACGATGCCCGACGGCGCGCTCTCGCACATCCGCGTCCTCGATCTGACCCGTGTGCTCGCGGGACCCTGGGCCAGCCAGGTGCTGGCGGATCTCGGCGCCGAGGTGATCAAGGTCGAGCGGCCCGGCACCGGGGACGACACGCGAGGTTGGGGGCCGCCGTACCTGCGCGACGCGCGCGGCGAGGAGAGCCCGGAATCGGCGTACTTCGTCAGCACGAACCGCGGGAAGAAGTCGATCACCGTCGACCTGGCGCGGCCGGAGGGGCAGGAGATCGTGCGCCGGCTGAGCGCGAGCTCGGACGTGGTGCTGGAGAACTACAAGGTCGGCGCGCTCGACCGGTACGGGCTCGGGTACCAGCACCTCGCCGAGCGAAACTCGCGCCTGGTGTATTGCTCCATCACCGGATTCGGCCAGGACGGCCCGTACCGCGACAGGGCCGGGTACGACTTCCTCGTCCAGGGGATGGGCGGCCTGATGAGCATCACCGGCGAGCCGGAGGGCGAGCCGATGAAGGTCGGGGTCGCCATCACCGACATCCTCACCGGGATGTACGCGGCCACCGCCGTGCTGGCGGCGCTGGCGCATCGCGAGCGCAGCGGGCGCGGGCAGCACATCGACCTCGCGCTCCTCGACGTGCAGGTGGCGATGCTCGCGAACCAGGCCCAGAACTACCTCGTCACCGGGGAGCCGCCCGCCCGGCTGGGGAATTCACATCCCAGCATCGTCCCCTACCGCGCGTTCGCGACCCGGGACGGCCACATCGTGCTCGCGGTCGGGAACGACGGACAGTTCGCCCGGTTTTGCGCGGTCGCCGGCCGGCCCGATCTGGCGCGCGATCCCCGGTTTGCCACCAATACGGCCCGCGTGCGGAACCGGGAGGAGCTCGAGTCGCTTCTCGGCGGGATCATCGCCGTGCGCACGAGCCGGAACTGGATCGAGGCGCTGGACACGGCCACCGTCCCCTGCGGCCCGATCAACGACCTGACACAGGTCTTCGCCGATCCTCAGGTGCGCCACCGCGGAATGCGAATCGAAACGCCGCACGCCACCGTGGGAACCGTACCGATGGTGCGCTCACCGATCCGCTTCTCAGAGACTCCCGTCCGCATCGACATGCCCCCACCACTGCTCGGCCAGCACACCACCGAAGTGCTGACGGGCGTCCTGAAGATGTCCGCCGCGGAAGTGGAAGCGCTCCGCCACCAGCTCGTGATCTAACCGCCGCCGACGAAAGTCGGAATTTGGGGACACAATCTCAGGATTGATCACAACGCGTCATCTCGGAAGCCTGCGAGCACCTCGCGAGCGAGAGTGAAATCGTCGTAGCCCCGGCCGATCGTGATCCATCCTGGATCTCCGTTGCGTTTGAGGTGCCCGCCGATGGCGGCGAGCGCGAGCATGACATCGCGTACCGTCGGGTTCGCGGGGATCTGGTGCTTGCGCTTGCCAGCGAGGAAACGGACCACGCGCAGGTCGTCGTTATCGAAGAGGGTTGAGGCATCTGGCGGCTTTTCCAGCCGCGAGAGAGTGCGCATCGCCAGCAGTCGCCAGGCGATCGGTGCGAAGACGGCCAGGACACGCACCAGTGCAGCGCGGTGGTCGAGTTGCCGCTTCTCGACCGAGCAACCTGACTTCAGTGCGCGAAAGTACTCCTCGATGCGCCAGCGCGCACGGTAGTGATCGACGATCGCCTCAACCGCACCGGCCGAATCGATCGGCTCCGTCGTCAACAGGGTCCACTCAATCGGCTCTTCGCCAGCAGGCGGATCCGGTTCGAAGACCTGGACGACATTGAGTGCGATCGACGGCACGTTGGTCTGCGCGAATTGGGGCTTGCACAACTCGACCGACGCGGAGCGTACGTTGAGCGTCGTGCATCTCTCGCCACGTGCAGCATGTCCTTTCTTCGGCTTGGTCCGCTCCGTCAGCGAGACCGAGCGAAAGAAGCTCGCAGATGCGCCCGCCAGACGCTCTCGCAGTTTCTCGCCACCGCGCTCGAGACGGCGCTCCGCGTGGCCGCGAATGACGAATCGCCGGCGCTGGGCGACTAGCTCGGCGAGGAGCACGTAGTCGTCAGCTTCTCGATCCATGACGTGGATCACCGCCGAATGCTCAAGCGATTCCTCGGCGGCATCGACTGACCGCGTCCACTTGGCGGATTCTTTCTCATCGCGTGGCGTGAGCCGCGTCTTCACGGCTCGAGCGCTGAGGGAGATGCGCTCTCGTTTGTCCGAGCGGACGAAGTCATCAATCGCCACGACCCCGAGCGGAGCTCGGACCTCGCCGTCGCCGACAGCCAACCCAAACTGCACGTAGAACCCGGTCCCTTTTCCAGCAAGCGGCCCCATCCCTTCGCGGTCGCCCGTAAACCTGAAGGCACAGGTGTCGTGCGCCACCCGCACGACTGCATGCTCGGCACATCGCTTCGCTGTGGCGAGTTGATGGGGGTGCAGGATGTCGATCGCCTGCACCCGGTCATTCTGGAAGAACCGATACAACCCCTCGAGCTCGGATGGATCCTCGATCAGCTTGGGGAAGCTCTTCGACGGGTCACACGCAACGCGAGCGGCAATCTGCTGTGCACGCCGGTCAAGGCGTGCGTCGCCCAAATCTATACCGTCCAGCTCTGAAGGCAGTTGGTCGGGGAGGGTCATCCCGACCTTAGATCACCTCTTCGACGTCGAAGCGAGCGTGATGTGTAGGATCCTGAGGACACAATACGCAACTCTCCGTGCCAACGCGGTTGGCATGGGTAGTTGCGTATTGTGTCCCGAATCTCCGACGAAAGTCTTTCCGGAGGTCAGCCCGGGGGCCAGGTGAATTTGCGGCCGCCGAGGAGATGCATGTGGACGTGGAAGACGAGTTGGTGGGCGTCGGGGCCCGTGTTGAAGACGCAGCGCCAGCCGCTCTTGTCCACTCCTTGATCGCGCGCGACCTGTGCCGCCAAGGCAAAGACGGGAGCCATCACGCTGCCGTCGCCCACGTCGTTCAGCGAAGGCACGTGCTTCTTCGGGATGACCAGGATGTGGACCGGCGCGCAGGGATTGATGTCCGGGAACGCGACGGCGCCTTCGTTCTCGCCGACCTTCTTCGCCGGGATCGCTCCCGTCACGATCTTGCAGAAGATGCAGTCGTCCATGGCCACCTCAGAAGAGCTTCTTGGAATCGAGCAATAGCGTCACCGGGCCTTCGTTGACGATGCGGACCTGCATGCTCGCCCGGAACACGCCCTCGCCCACTTGGAGCCCTCGCGCCCGGAGACAATCGCAGAACTTCGCGTAGAGCGGTTGCGCAACCTCGGGGCGCGCCGCGTCGGTGAATCCCGGCCGGGTCCCCTTCCTGGCGTCCCCGAAGAGCGTGAACTGCGACACCGCGAGCACCCCACCGCCGGCGTCGAGCACCGAGCGGTTCATCTTCCCTTCCTCGTCCTGGAAGATCCGCAGGTCGGCCACCTTGTCGGCCAGCCAGCGCGCGTCGTCCTCGGTATCCGTCTGCCCGACGCCCACCAGGACGCAGAGTCCCCGCCCGACGCTGCCGGTGACGGCGCCGTCGACGAGGACCGAGGCCTCGCTCACCCTCTGTACGACCGCGCGCACGGCCGCCGGGTCAGTGCGTCACCCCTCCGCTGCCGTCGGTCGGCTCCCGCGGGTCGAGCGATTCGAGCAGCGTCGCCATGTCGTCGGCATGCTCCTCTTCCTGCGCCAGCACGCTCTCCATCAGCCGCCGCGACGTCGGGTCGTTCTCCCCGAAGAACCGGGCCATCTCCGTGTAGGACTCGATGGCGATCCGCTCCGCGATCAGGTTCTCCTTGATCATGTCGATCAGGGAGGCGCCTTCGACATACTGAGAGTGGCTCCGCGTGAGCAGGCCCTGGGGATTGAAGTCGGGCGCTCCCCCGAGCTGCCGGATGCGCTCCGAGATCTTGTCGCCGTGCTCCTGCTCCTCGTTGGCGTGCTCCAGGAACTCGTCCGCCACGGCCTGCGAGTGGATGCCCGCCGCCATGAAGTAGTGGCGCCGGTACCGCAGGACGCAGACGATCTCCGTCGCCAGCGCCTCGTTGAGCAACTTGATCGCGGTCTGCACGTCGCCGCGGTAGGCGGGAGTGACCGCGCCTTTCTCGACATGCTCGCGGGCGCGGCGCTGCAGCTCCTTGACGTCGGTCAGAAACGGCGTTGCCTTCGGGTCTTCCATTGCCATTGCCGCGCTCCCTTCCTGGAAAATGTGCCGCGCCGAAACGTAGCCATGCGGTTGACCTGCGGCAGTGTCCATGACAGAGGGAGCGCCCCATGCTCTCGAAGGGATTTCTCGAGCAGGCCCGCGCCCTCGTCGCCGCCGACACCGTGTCGTCGCAGGGGACGCGGCGGGCGGCCGACCTCCTTCAGCCGGCGTGGGAGCATGCCGGGCTCCAAGTGCGCAGGCAAGTGGTCGACGAGGTCCACGTCAACATCCTGGGCGGACCGGGGGGTGAGACGTCCGGCCGGGGAGGCGTCCTGCTGGTGACCCACCTGGATACGGTGCCGCCCGGGCCGCTCGAGCGATGGCAAGGCGACCCCTGGACGCTGAGCGAGCGGGACGGGTTCCTCCACGGCCTGGGTGCCGCCGACGTGAAGCTGGACGCGCTCTGCAAGGCCGAGGCGGCGCGAAGGGTCCAGGGGCGCAAGGCGAAGCGGCCGTTCTGGCTCCTGGGGACGTTCGGCGAGGAGGTGGGGCTGCGCGGCGCCCGCCACTTCGCGCAGAGCGACCTGTTCCAGGAGATCGCCCCCACCCAAGTCCTCTGCGGCGAGCCCAGCGAGCTGCGGATCATCTCCGCGCACAAGGGATACGCGGTCGTGCGCTGCACCATCCGCGACCGCAAGGCGCGGCCGGTCAACACCGACGGACCCGGCGTCGAGCAGCTGCTGTTCGCCGGCAAGGCCGCGCACAGCTCCACGCCGCACCTGGGCGAGAACGCCATCCTGAAAGCGCTGGCCTGGGTGAAATCGTCCGGCTCCGCCGTGATCGCCGCCAAAGGCGGCTCGGGGACGAACGTGGTCCCCGCCAGCTGCACCCTGGACGTGCCCGCTCCGCGCGAGAAGGGCGATCCCCAGCCCGCCTCGACGAAGTTCCTTCCTCCCCGTCCTCCCCATCCGAACCTCTGGCGCGCGCTGGCCACGGCCTCGGCCCTGGAAGAGCTCTGGCAGCGGACGCTTCCCCCAGGGAGCGACCCCCGCTTCGACCCTCCCGGCGCCGTCGGCGGTCTGAACGTCCTCGACGCCGGCGAGGGCGTCGTGTCCATCCAGCTCGACGGGCGCCTCTTGCCCGAGCACGACCCAGACGCTCTCGTCGCCCGTTTCCAGGCCGAGGCGCAGGCCTGGGTCGCCGAGCTGGGAGGAGGGGATCTCGAGCTGCGGATCTCGACCGAGCGCAACGCCTCGGGCATGTCGCTGCCAAAGGACTCGCCGCTGGTGAGATCGGCGGGCGCCGTCCTCGCCCGCCACGGCCTCGATCCCGCCCCCCAGGCCAAGCCCACCAGCACCGAGGCCGGCGTCTTCGCGCGCGCCGGATGCGAGGCGATCGTGATCGGTCCGGGCCGCAGCACCGGCAACGCGCACACCCCGGACGAGCGCATCGAGATGGCGCAATTGGAAAGGGCGTGCGATCTGTACGAGTCCTTGCTCCTGGAGCTCTGCGCTTGTACGTGATCCGCGACGTCCAGAAGAGCGATCTGCCGGGATTGCGCAAGCTCGCGTCCGAGCTCGACACCGTCAACCTGCCCGACGACGAACGGGAGCTGAGCTCCATCCTGGAGAAATCGGCGCGCTCCTTCGACGGGCGCATCCGCGATGCCTTCGAGCGCGAGTACGTCTTCGTGATGGAGGAGACCCGGACCGGCAGGCTGGTAGGGTCGTCGCTGATCATCGCCCAGCACGGCACCCGCGACGCGCCGCACATCTTCTTCGACGTCTACGAGAAGGAACACTACTCGCACAGCGTCGACCGCCATTTCCGGCACATGGTGCTCTCCATCGGCTACAACTTCGACGGCCCGACCGAGATCGGCGGCCTGGTGGTCGACCCGCACTTCCGCGGACAGGGCAAGCCCGGCAAGCAGCTCAGCTACGTCCGCTTCCTGTACATCGCCATGCACCGGCCGCGCTTCCGCGACCGCATCCTGGTGGAGCTGCTTCCCCGGCTGGAGGAGGACGGACGCAGCCCGCTCTGGGAGGCGCTGGGCCGCAAGTTCACCGGACTCTCCTACCAGGACGCCGACCGGCTCTCCCGGCAGAACAAGGAGTTCATCCAGCAGCTCTTCCCGCCGGGCGAGATCTACGTGACGATCTTCTCGCAGAAGATCCAGGAGGCCATCGGCGAGGTGGGGCCGGAGAGCGTGGGCGCCAAGTCGATGCTGACGCGCATCGGCTTCCGCTACGACGAGCGCATCGACCCGTTCGATGGCGGCCCGCACTACTCCGCGCCGACGGAGCTGGTCGAGCCCATCCGCCGCTTCCGTCGGGCCAAGCTCGCCAAGCAGCGCCTCCCGGAGGGGACCCAGCCTTCGCCTCCCGACGTCGAGGAGCGCCTGGTTTCCGTCGAGCGCGGCCAGGGCCGGAACCGGTTTCGCGCCGTGCGGGCGCTCTGCGCCTTCCGCGACGCCGAGGTGCAGATCCCGCAGGCCTCCGTCGAGGCGCTGGAAGCGGAGGACGGCGAGCGGCTGCATACGATACCCTTCGAGTAGATGGACTTCATCGCAGGCAGCTGGGCCCCACCGAGGACGGCCGACGGGATCGTCGAGGACCGGTCTCCGGCGGACCTCTCCCTCGTGCTGGGCCGCCATCCCTGGGCCGTGGCGCAGGTCGACGCGGCCGTCGAGGCGGCGCGCACCGCGCAGCGCTCGTTCGCTGCCGTTCCGCAAAGCGACCGGGCCCAGCTCGTGCGGCGGATCGGCGCGGTGCTGAAGGAGCGCGAGGAGGAGCTGGCTCGCGCCATCGCCCTCGACGTCGGCAAGCCGCTCTGGGAAGCGCGAACCGAAGCCCAGGCCTGCAGCGCCAAGGCGGCCATCACCGCCGACGAAGGACTGAAGCTGGTCTCGGCGTTCCCCGCTCCGGGGCAGCCGGGCGCCGAGTGCCGGTTCCGTCCCCACGGCGTCCTGGCCGTGCTCGGGCCGTTCAACTTTCCCGTCCACCTCCCCAACGGGCACATCCTTCCCGCGCTGGCCTGCGGCAACTCCGTCGTCTTCAAGCCCAGCGACGTGGCCCCGCACGCCGCCGAGGTCTACGCGCGCTGCCTGGAGCAGGCGGGCGTCCCGCGCGGCGTCTTCAACCTCGTCCAGGGCGGCCCTCCCGTCGGCGCCGCCCTGACCGCGCATTCCGGAGTGGACGGCGTCCTCTTCACCGGCAGCTGGGCCGTCGGCCAGTCCATCCAGAAAGCGAACCTGGGGCAGACGAAGATCCTCGCGCTGGAGATGGGCGGCAAGAACGCCGCCCTCGTCCTCGCCGACGCCGATCTGGAGAAAGCCGCCTACGACGTCCTGTTCTCCGCCTTCGTCTCCGCCGGCCAGCGCTGCACGGCGGCCTCCCGGGCCATCATGGTCGGGGATGGGCGCGGCTTCGCCCGGCGCATCGCCCAGCTGGCGCAGAAGCTGTCCATCGGGCATCCCTTCGACGAAGGCGTGTTCATGGGCCCCTTGGCCTCACCGGCCGCGCTGGAGAAATTCGAGGCCGGTCTGCGCGCAGCCGGCGCCGAGGCGGAGACGGTGCTCGAGTCGCGCCGGATCCGCCCCCGCGGGCTCGACGGCTGCTACGCCACCCCTTCCGTCCATTTCGTCGAGCGCCGCGGCAACTCGGCCTACCAGCGGGAAGAGCTGTTCGGCCCCGATCTCGCCGTGTACGCGGCCTCCTCCACGGAAGAAGCGCTGGAGATCGCCAACGCCACCGATTACGGTCTGGCCGCCAGCGTGCACACCCGGAGCGAAGAGACCTTCGACCGCTGCCAGCGCGCGCTCGAATGCGGAGTGGTGAACTGGAACGCTCCGACCGTGGGCGCGAGCGGACGGCTTCCGTTCGGCGGCCTGAAGCGCAGCGGCAACCATCGCCCAGCCGGGCTCTGGAGCACGCTGTACTGCGCGGCGCCGGTCGCCATCCTGCGCGGTGAAGCGGCGCTGGACCGCAAGAAGCTCGCCCCCGGCGTCGCCTGGGTGGACGAATGAGCAGCCCGCTGCGCGTCGTGGTGGGGACGGCCGGCCACGTCGATCACGGAAAGACGGCACTGGTGAAAGCGCTCACCGGAATCGACACCGATCGGCTCCCGGAGGAGAAGCGCCGCGGCATCACGCTGGAAGCGGGTTACGCGAATCTCGCCTTGCCGGGCGTCGGGACCGCCGGCGTGGTGGACGTTCCCGGCCACGAGCGCTTCCTGCGGGCGATGGTGGGAGCGGCCGGCGGCATCGACGTGGCGGTGCTCTGCGTGGCGGCGGACGAAGGGCCCATGCCGCAGACCGCCGAGCACCTCGACGTGCTCCGTCTGCTGGGCGTGCAGGCCGGCGTGATCGCGATGACGAAGTCCGACCTGCTGCCCGAGCTCGGCGCGGACCACCGCGAGCTGCTCACCCTGGAGCTGCGCGAGCTGGTCCAGGGGACGTTCCTCGAGGAAGCGCCCATCGTCGAGGTCTCGGCCCGGACCGGACAAGGGCTGCCGGAGCTGATCGGCGCCATCGCGGCGGCGGTGAAGGCCCGGCAAACCGCGCCCAGGCCCGAGCAGGCGCCGCTCTTCCTCCCGCTGGACCGCGCCTTCCCCGTGAAGGGCTTCGGAACGGTGGTCACCGGAACGCTCTTCTCCGGCGCGCTCTCGGCCGGCGACGAAGTGGACCTGGCGGGCGCCGGAGCCAAGGCCCGCGGCATCCGCGTGCGCGGCATCCAGGTGCACGGGGCGCCGGTGGACAGGGCGCTGGCGGGTCAGCGCACCGCGGCCAACCTGGCCGGGATCGAGGTCCACGACGCTCCCCGCGGAGCGGCCCTGGTCCAGGCCGGGACGCTCGAGTCCGTGGGCGCGGCCCAGGTGCTCGACGTGGAGATCGAGCTCCTCCCCTGGGCGGCGCGGCCGCTGCGCAACCGGGCACGGCTCCTTGCCCACGTCGGCACCGCGCAGGTGCCCTGCGTGGTGGCGCTCATCGATCGGGCGCAGCTCGCACCCGGCGAGCGCGCGCTGGGCCAGCTGCGCCTCTCGCATCCGACGGCCGCGATCGCCGGCCTGCGGTTCCTGCTCCGCGGCGAGCTGCCCAAGGCCCAAGAGACGGCTCCGGCGGGAAGGCTCACCAAGGCCGCGCGCGCTCATGCCTCCACGCTGGGCGGCGGCCGCATCCTCTCGGTGGCCGCTCGCAAGCGCCGCCGCCGCCAAGCCGACACGGTCGCGCTCCAGGCGCTCGCCGGAGACGACCCGCTGGCCCAGGCCGAGCAGCTGCTGCTCGAAGCGGGCTATCCGGGCGCCTCGCCCCAGCGGCTCGCTGCCCGCGGCGCCTTCACCGTCAAGTCCGCGGAAAAGGCGCTGGAGCGGCTGGCGCAGGCTGGAAAGGCGGTGCTCTTCGACCGCGAGGCGCGGCTGTACACGCACAAGGACGTCCTCCAGGCGCTCGACGCCAAGGTGCTGGCGTGCCTCCACGAGCACGCGGCGCGCGACTCGATCGAGCCGAGCATCGCCCGGGAGGAGCTGCGCCAGCGCGCCGGCGCTCCGCCTCCCAAGCTGTTCGCGAAGGCGCTGGCGACTCTCGCCGAGCGCGGAGAGCTGCGGGCCGATGCCGAGCGCGTCCACCCGCCAGGCGCCGCGGCGAAGCTCTCAGGTCCGGACGCCGACGCGCAGGAGAAGCTCGCCGGAGTCCTGGAGGGCGCCGGGCTTTCTCCGCCGCGCGTCGACGAGCTGCCCGCGCTGATCGGGCAGACCCCGCAGCGCACCATCGCCCTGCTGCGGGCCCTCGCCGGCGCTGGACGGGCCAGCAAGGTCAGCGAGGAGCTCTGGTTCGGCGCCACGCCCCTGATGGACCTGCGCCGGCGGGTCCTCTCCCATCTCTCCCAGCACGGCTCGATCGACGCGCAGTCCTTCAAGGAGCTCACCGGGCTGACCCGCAAGTTCGCCATCCCGCTGCTGGAGTTCTTCGATCGGGAGAAGCTCACCCTCCGCATCGGCGACAAGCGCGTGCTGCGCAAGGGCGAACGGTGACCCCGGCGGAGCTGCAGGCGTTCCTCGAGGCGCTGCCCGTCCCCGCGCTGGTGTTCGCGCAGGGCCGGATCGCCGGCGCGAATCGGCGGCTGGTGGAGCTGACCGGCGTGCCGCTGGAGGAGTTCGTCTCCTCCAAAGAGCCCGTGCTCCGGTTCGTCGCCGAGGAGGACCAGCCGCTAGTGCGCGGCCGCATCGCGTCACGCGCGCGCGGCGAATCCGTTCCTTCCGAGTTCGACTACGTCCTGGTGGGCGCCGGCGGGAAGCGGTTCCCCTCGCGCGGCCACGTGGCGGCGTTCCCCGAGGCGGGCGAGAACGCGGTGCTCATGGTGATCACCTACGAGCGGCTGCGCGCCCGCAACGCCGCCCTCATCCGCGGCTTCGTGGACGTGGCGGTGGCGGCCCAGCGCGAGAGCACCCAGGCGGGGATCCTGAAGGTCGCGAGAGAGGAGCTGATGAGGCTGGGGCTCTCGGTCACCCTCTGCGAGCTCGGCGACGGATGCTTCCGGATCATCGAAGCGGGCACCGGCAACCCTTTCATCGGCGACATCCAGCAGCGGTGGGGAGAATGGATCCCTTCTGCCGCGTTCCCGATGCCGTTACCGACCGACGGGACCCTGATCAACGACCTCCGCGGCGTCCTCGCCGGCGCGTTCGGCAAGCCCCGCGAGCTCTTCACCAGCGCTCCTCCACAGGCGATGGTGGCCGCGATGCCGGTCGAAGGCGGTCCGCAGTTTCTCTTCTCCTGCTCGGGGTCGGACCTCGAAGACAGCACCGCCACCGCATTCGGCCTGCTCGGCAAGCAGCTCGGCGCCACGCTGGAGACGGTGCGGCGGCTGGAAGAGCTCGACCGGCGCAACTCCGAGCTGCGCTCGCAAGCGCAGGAGATGGCCCTCTTGAACGACATCGCCCGGAGGCTGGCGGGATCGTTCGAGGTGCGGCCGCTCCTGGAGCTGGGATGCGACTCGCTGAAGCGGCTGCTCGACGCGGACCAGTGCCTCGTGCTCCTCCCCGATCCGCACGAGCCGACGCTGCGCTTCCACACCAGTGTGCAGGGCACGACGCTCAGCCCGGACGAGGAAGCGGTGGCCCTCACCGCCTTCCGCGAGCGGCGGGCGGTGCCGGTCATCGATCACGCCCGCTCCAAGACCCGGCTGGCGGTCCCGCTGATCGCGCGCGACGAGGCCCTGGGCGTGGCGCTCATCCTCGACGATCACGCGCGCAGCTTCACGCGCACCGAGATGGACCGGGGGCTGGCGGTGGCCGGCCAGCTCGCGCTCGCCCTGCTCTCCGCCCGCTTGTACGAAGCGCTGCGCAGCAGCTACGCCGCGTTGGCCCGGACGCAGAAGGAGCTGATCGATCGCGAGCGCCTGGCCGCCCTGGGCGAGCTGTCCGCGTCCATCGCGCACGAGGTGCGCAACCCGCTCGGCGTCATCTTCAATTCGCTGGGGAGCTTGAAGCGCATTCTCAATCCCCAAGGCGACGCGGCGCTCCTCTTCGACATCATCGGTGAGGAGGCCGACCGGCTGAACCGGATGGTGGGCGACTTGCTCGACTACTCCCGCCCGGTGCAGCCGGCGCTGCAGCCGGTGCCGCTCCGCCCTTTGCTGGAGGAGGCGCTGGCCTCGGCGCGGCAGCAGGCAGGGCCCGGCTCCAGCGTCGCCGCATCGGCCGTGGTGGACGACGACGCCGCCACCGTGCCCGCCGATGCGCGGCTGCTCAGGCAGGCGCTGGTGAACCTCTTCCTCAACGCCCATCAGGCGATGCCGCGCGGCGGACGCCTCGACGTCCGGTCGTCGCGCGTGACGGTGGACGGACGCCCGTGCGCGGAGATCGTGGTCCGGGACACCGGGCCGGGGATCTCGGCGGACGTGGTGGACAAGATCTTCCAGCCCTTCTTCACCACCAAGGCCACGGGGACCGGGCTGGGCCTGGCCGTCGTGCGACGGATCGTCGAGGGACACGGCGGGACCATCGATCTGGGCCGCTCCCGGCCGGGGACCGAGTTCAGGCTCAGGCTCCCCCTGGAAAGACCCTAGGGAGCAGCCCGTACTTAGGTTGGACGGTGTCGGAGATCTGATTTAGTTCTGAGCTGATGCCCGGTGAATCCCCCCCGACCACCGCTGCCGCGCCTCCCGAGGCGCGGGCCCGCATCCTGATCGTCGACGATCAGCGGAACATGCGCACCACCACCGCGCTGGTGCTGCGGCAGCAAGGATACGAGGTGTTCGAGGCGGAGAGCGGGGAAGCGGCGCTGTCGCGGCTGCTCGACGAGCCGTTCGACGTCGTGCTCACCGATCTGAAGATGGCCCCGCTCGACGGCCTCGCGGTGCTGCGCGGCGCGCTGGAGGTGGCGCCCTCGACGCAGGTGATCGTGATGACCGGCTACGGCACGGTGGAGAGCGCGGTCGAGGCGATGCAGAAGGGCGCCTACGACTACATCAGCAAGCCGTTCAAGGAGAGCGAGCTCCTGATGCGGGTCCAGCGCGCGCTGGAGCGGCGCCGGAT